>OGON01001879.1_pt1 | contig 13630 bp, 6 predicted proteins | sample 1552671 | NCBI WGS metagenome assembly OGON01 (sample SAMEA2580136, study PRJEB22360) | human gut metagenome | biome: human gut; feature: human-associated habitat; material: faeces | place: Denmark | collected 2008/2010 | reverse complement strand
CCGCTCGGCGGCCCCCGGCGGCGCCCCAAGGGGTCCCGCCGATGTGAATCGGGCCGGTCGGGTTGGCGGAGACGAACTCCAGGTTGAGCGTCTTGCCGCCGAGGTGCGCGTTCTTGCCGTAGCCTGCGCCATCGGCCAGCACCTTGTCGACCACCGCGGCGGCGGAGGCGGAATCCAGCGTGATGTTGATGAAGCCGGGCCCCGCCACCTCGACGGTCGAGATGCCGTCGGCGGCGGTCAGCCGCTCGGCGAACAGCTCGGCCAAATCGCGCGGCTTCATGCCGGCCTTCTTGGCCAGCTGCATGGCGGCGTTGGAGGCCCAATCGCCGTGCGCGCGATCCTTCGGGCGCATCACGGCGAATTTGGCGGTTTCGGGAATCAAATCGTCGGTCAGGGTACCGGCTTTTCCGGCGGCGACCAGATCGTGGGCAATGGTTTCAATCAGTTCACTAAGCGCTTCAGGACTCATTCTCCCTAGTGTACCGGGCACTTTGACAGCGAACGTCCGGTTCATGCACCGACGCGGGATCGGTCGGCGTCACGCCTGGGAGCGATCGTCATCGTCCGGCGACGAGAACGGTTCGGGAAGCCCGTGATATGACGAACAAGCCTGCTGCAACGGCGTGATGTTCTCGCCGAGCAGTCCGCTGACGCCGTGGCGCAGCAGGCCGTTCGCGGCATCGTATGAATCCACCGAGTCGACATATACGGGAATTCTGCGCAGCCGCGCATTCCGCAGCAGTCTTGATGTGACGTCCCGCGTGCGGAACACGACGAAGTCCATGGCCTCGCCGCGCATTCCACGGAACATGGGATGCTTTCGCTGCTTTCCGCCGCGCTTCGCCGTCACTTCGCGGCGCACGGTCTCGACCCGCGCGGCCCCGTCCATGAACCGCGCTTCGCTCGTGCCGTCATCGTCCCATTGCGTCAGATCGGGCCTGCCGCTGGCGCACAGGCCTACATGCCACTGCGGACGCATGCTCTTGAAGACCATCACCGCATACGGGTTGGCCGACATCACCATCAGATTGCCGGCGTATTTGGAATCCTCGACCACACGCACCACGGCATCGGCCACTTTCCGGGCATACCGCGCGTCCGTCTTGATGTCCAGCAGCAAGCCGAACCGCCGCTGCCCCGGACGTGACATGGAAGCGTCGTCCAACGCCTGACGCAGCGTGGGAACCGAATACCGCATGCCGCGTTGCTGCATGATCATGCGCTGCAATGCGGACAACGGCATACTGTTCACCAGCACGTTGCGACCGCCCGCGTCCAGACGCCCGGTTCTGCGGTCATGGAACACCACGGGTATGCCGTCTTTGGTCAGCCGCACGTCGATTTCGGCGAAATCGGCGCCGTTCTGCTTTGCGGCGCGAATGGAAGCCAGCGAGTTCTCGGGAGCATGCCGGGTGTCGCCACGATGCGCGATGACGATCGGGCGGTGCTGTGGCGACGCCAGTGCGATCGCATCGAACACCCAGCCGACCACATGCGTCGTGCCCATCACCAATCCGGCAAGCATGGCGATACATGCCAGTACGGAAACCACCGCCACAACGGATTCGGACAGCCGTCCTCGTCCTTCGCGCCCGTGCATCTCACACCCCGCTTCCATATTTCGCCGCGCGACATAGTCGCGCCAACGCCATTGGTGCAGGTCATCATAGGCCGCGCAGCTGTGTTCGGGGCATTCGAGGGTAAGAATCAGGGTGATTCGCGTCACTCCTTCACCACCGCATCACATATGCGGTGGATTGGCCGGAGATGATTTGGAAGACACGTTTGATGACTCTATATAGCGTGTCACGTGTGAACCACCTCAGTCGCTTTGCGACAGCCCCGCCAGCGGGAGGAAGATTCAGCGACCGCTGGCGGTTCAGGAGCCGAGGCGCTGGCGGATGAAGGCATTCAGCGCTTCGGCGGTGATGCCGGCGAAGCCGTCGATGGAGGCGCATTGCGGACCGTCGGCTTTGGCGTTGCGGTTGAAGCCGAGCTGGGCAATGGTCGTGGCTCCGGACGCGACAGCCGAGGCGATACCCGTGGCCGAGTCCTCCAAAGCGACGCACCTCGCGATGCCAGGGAGTGCCGCGGCGCCATCGGCTCCGGCCACGCCCGTTTCGATGCCGAGCATCTTCGCCGCCGCCAGATATGGAGCCGGATCGGGCTTATGCGGCAGGTCATCGTCACCGCAGACGAATCCAGCGAACGCGCCGGCCGGCGCATGATCAATCACGTTCTGAGCGAGCCTGCGCGGCGATGTCGTGACCAGCACGGAGGGAATCCCGGCATCGACCAGCGACCCCAGCACGTCCAGTACGCCATTCGTCCAAGGCACCCTCTCGAACTCCTTCTTGGCGACGTAATCGACCATCGCCTTGGCAATCTGCTCGGGCGGCAGATTCGTCCCGTGCTCGATCATCGTTTTCGCGCAATGGTCAAGCGGAGTGCCAGAACAGGACCACGCTAGATCCTCATCCCAATACCCGCCATGCGCCGCGGCGATCTCCATCTCGCCCTCGTGCCAGTAGGGTTCCGAATCGATCAACGTACCGTCCAGATCCCAGAACACGGCCTTCAACAACATGTCGCTCATGCACAACCCCACCTTGTATTGACGCCAACTGTATGCCTGCATGCCCGGCAACCGGGCTTTCGTTTTCATTATCCCAGATGACCTCGAAGAGGCCGCCTGATTCTTGACGTCCATTACACGCTCATGACTCAGCAACGACCATACTTCGACCGAGGCAACCCGCAATTAGCGCAAACGAAAGCGGGCCGCTGGCAGGATTTCCGCCAACGGCCCTCAAGACCAGTCAACCGATTCGGTACGGGCTGCGGCAATCAGTCGAAATCGAAACGAACCGTTGACTGCCGCCGCCCAGTCGAGAGACTTACCGATTCGCGCGACGGCGCAGCGACAGCGTCACACCGCCTGCCGCGAGCAGCGCCGCCACTGCGGTAAGAAGACCGAACACATCCGCACCGGTTTTCGCCACAGCGTCCGGGGTCGGCTTCTGCACGTCGCCGGCACCGGCACCAGTGCCGTCCGGCTTTTCGCTCGGGTCTGGAGTGGGATCGGGATCCGGCCCGGGCTCCGGCTCCTCGACAGCCGCCAGCGTCGCCGTATATGTCACGGTCACGGCGTCCGCGCCCTCCGGCACGTTCGCCGAACCGACCACTTCATACCGGTGCGCCGCCGTATCGTTTACGGTCACGTCGATGCCATCCGCAAGCACATCCGCGGGCTTGAGGCCGTCCGCGACCAGGGTCCGCCCGCCGTCCTCGCCGATCTCGTAGACGGCGTAGCTGTCGGCGACCACCAGCGAAGCCGCCGCACCGATCTGCATGGTGTCGATGTGCGCCCTATCGGTGCCCTCGACGCGCCCGACCGGCAGCTCACCACCGTTTTCACTCGCTCCGACCAAAGTAACATTGGCGGTGTCGTACGGCAGCGACGCGATGCGGCTGCCTGACACGTTGCTCGGGTACATGTCGAGCGAGCGCATCATGAATCGCGCGTAACCGAGATGCCCGGCGTAGTTGAGCTGGCCGGCCTTGTTGAACCACGCGGTCTTGACGCTCGCGTCAGCGGCGACGACCTTGCCGATCCACGCCTGCGCGTCGATGAGCGGCAAATCGTCTTCCTTGGCCACCGTGCGCATAGCGCCGGCATACTCGTCTTCCCCGCCGCGCACGGTGACCGGCGTCACCAGCACGACCTTGGCGCCCGCCTCCTTCGCCTTGGCGGCCACGGAGCGAATATGCCCGGCGAACGCGGCGGCGTCGCTTTCCGCAAGATTCCCGTCAGCGTCATACAGGTCCGGAGCCAAGAAGAGGATGTCCGGCGAATACTCGCCCACCATCGCAGCGTAGTCCTCGTCCATCTGCTTGGCAGTTAGACCGCCCTGCCCGGCCGCCACGAAGAACTTGGCACGCTGCAGTTCGCGGTCCGTGGCGCTCAGCCCGGTGACGTATTCCCAGCGCACGCGCTCGTCGAGCAGCTGCACGATGTTCTTGGCAATCAGATGATCCGTATACCCGCCTTCGATGGTCTCGCCGCCCACGAACACGATATTTTTGCGAGCACCGGTATCGGAGATGATCGGATGCAACGCGTTCACCGCCGCATCGACCTTCGTCACCGCCACGGCACTGGTTTCGGCGCTGATTCGCTTGGCTTCCGCATCGGTCAGTGTGCGGCTCCATGCGGCGACGTAATCGACAATGCCGGTGAGCTGCTGCGCACCGCCGGCGCTGTCGGCCCCGCGGATCGCGCCGGCCGTGGCCGTGTTCACCGTGATCGCGCCCGGCACGTTCAGCTGAGTGCCCGCGCCGCCGCTGATCGCGCGCATCGCGGCTCCGTCAACATAGATCGTGAAGCCGTTCGCCACGAAGTTCACGGACACCGTATGCCATGCGCCATCCGCGAGGTCGTTCGTGCCGACCGTGTAGAAGTCGCCGGTGTTGCCGGAGTTGAGGAACTGCACCAGACCGGTCGCGCTCAGGCGCACGGTCGCGCGGGTCGCGGAATCGGAGTCGCCCAGCGAGAACAGCGTCTGCGGCTGTCCGGTCGCCGACGCACGGAACCGGATGGTCACGTTGGACTCCCGCTTGCCGGCCACAGCGCTCACCACATCGCCGCCCAGGTCAACGTACTGTGCGCCGGAGAGGAACTTGCCCACGGACTTGGCCGCGGCCGGGGCGGGTTCAAGCCCGTCCGAGCCCTTCAGCCCGTTGCCGTCGGCGTCCACCGTCACGGTCGGCTTGTCCAGTGTCGTGTCGGAGCTGCTCCACCGGGCGAGCGGGTCGTCGTTGGCGATCATATTGAGCGCTCCCAGCGTGAACTTGGCCCATTCGATGTGCCCGTTCTCGCCGGGGTGGATGTCGTTGCCGGCACCCATATACGTGCCGGATTCGCGGTTGCCGCCGCCGAGTTCCAGCCACTGCTTGTTGAAGTCCACCAGCAGCACGTTCTTGTCGAGCGCGAGTCGACGTTCCGCGTCAAAGTACGTGTCGAGGTTGGCGTTGAACGTCGCGTTGGTCGTGTAGTTCTGCGTCTGCAGCACCGGGATGGCGCCGAGGTCACGGATCTTGTCAATCAGTGTGGACAGGTTGGCGGTGTACTGGTCGACGGTGAACGCCTGGCCTGTACGCCCGTCGTTCATGCCGAACGTGAGGAACACGACGTCGGGGTGCTTGTCGGACACCCATTTCTCGAATGCGCCGTCCTTGAGCGGCCAACTGGCGTCCGCGCTGGAGATGCCGGTGTTCATGACCACATCGTTGGCGCGGGATACACCACGCACCGACGCGGTGTCCAGATGGTTCGCGAACAGTTCCGAATAGGTGCGGTAGCCACGCGTGAACTGCACGCCGTGCGTGATGGAGTCGCCGGTGAACAGCCAGTTGATACGGTCGGTCTTTGCGAGCTTTTCGGAGAGCGCCTGCCAGTCGTCGAGCGCCTCGTTGCGGGTCTTCCATGCGGCGATGTCCGCCGGCAGTTCGACCGGCTGGCTCACGGTGACGGGGTCACCGGTGATGGACACTGATTCAAGCACCATCTCGCCGCTCGCGTCTGCGGTGGCGTCGATGGTCGCGCTCGGCGTGAACGAGCCGGCCGTCGCGTCCGCTTCCGTCACCGTGTGGTAGGCAAGCTGTTTGCCGTTGCCGCTGACACATGCACCGGTCGTTCCCGGAGCCAACCTGCTCCACCGGCATACGGGAGCGGGGTTGCTCGCCGACTGCGGGGTCGTCACGCCGTCCAGATTGGATTCGCGCGGATAGACCGCGAATGACTGCGTGCCGACGTTCTCATAGGTGATCCGGTAGGTCAGCGTGTCACCGACCTTGACCGGGTCTCCGTTGTCATCGGTACGTTCGATGGTGAGTTTGAGCCGCTTGGCTGCGGGATCCGGGTCGGTGACGGTCACCGCCAACTCGCCTTCGGCGAAGCTGTGCAGCGTGTCTTCGGACTGCGCGTACTTGCCGGTGATCTTCATCGTCGCTTTCGCGACGGTACCACTGACAGCCGCCGCAGGCACAGTCACCGGAACGTTCACGGTCGCGCTCTGACCGGCGGCAAGATTGCCGACGTTCACGGCTTCGGCGCTCCAACCAGACGGCAGACCTGTGGGGGTCACGTTGACGTTCGTGTAGTCGGTCAGACCGTCGTTGGTGACGGTGACCGGCGCGGTCAGCGTCCCCTCGCCTTCCTTGACGGTCGCGGTGCCGCTCGCCGTGGCGGTGAGATATCCCAGCCATTCCATCGACGCGCGCGTGTAGGTGATGCTTTCGCCTTCGTACAGCAGACCGTAACCACCGCCGGCGGCGTCGTTCAGTGCGGTGATGACCGAGTAGGCCATCGAGCCTTCCTTGAACAGCTTGCCGGCCGACCATGTGGTGCCGTCATCGAATGAAACACGCACGACACCGTTCGCACGGCCCTCGTTGCTCGCACGCGGCGCCGAATACAGCAGCACCTTCGCCTTCGCCGAACCTTCCGGAGCGTTCGGGAACGCGCGCGTGATCTGCGCATTGTTGTTCGGATCCGGCAGCTGGGTCTCCGACTTGATCGGACCATAGTTCACGCCGCCGTCCTCCGAGATCGCAACGCGACGGTATCCCGCCGCGCCCGGACGGGAGTTGAGCATCACGCGACCGTCGGACAGCTCCACGACCTTGTTCTCGTCCATGTTCGCTTCGGTCACGGGGTTGCCGGCCTTCCAGGTCTTGCCATGGTCGTCGGAATACACGGACACCGCGATGTTCGTGTTGCTCGTGGTGCGCACAGCGTATTGCTGTATCAAACGGCCCTTGTACTGCCCGTACTTGAGCTGGATGCCATGGCCGGAGGATGCGAAACGGGACTTCCACTCGTCTTCGTGACCCTTGGTGATGTCTCTGGTGATGTTGCGCGGCTCGCTCCATGTTGCGCCGTTGTCGTCGGATTCCATGACGACGGCCTGCAGCACGTTGCGCGCATCTTCCACACCCAATACGGAGCCAAAGTAGCCCTGATCGTACGATTTCACGCAGAACAGGAAGATCTTGCCGGCTTCCTCGTCGACCACATAGGACGGGTCGGAGTAGCCGTATTTGTTGGTGGCGCTGCGTCCCTGCGCCACGTATGCCAGCGTCTCCCATGACTTGCCGCCGTCCTTGGAGATGCGCTGCACGATCGAGTTCGGGTTGGGCGCGTCCGCCGCCGATTTCGGCCGCAAATCCCATGCGGCGAGAATCCAGCCGTTGGGTGCCTGCGCGATGGCGGGGATGCGGTAGTAATCGGTGTTGCCGATCTGCTTGTTGGTCGCCAGCAGGAGCGGTTCGCCGTCTTTGCGCTCCGTCGGCGTGGACGCGGCGTCGTCGGCCGGCCCCGCGACGGTCACCGTGCCGGTGGTGAACGTCATGTCATCTTGCAGCACCTGCGTGCCGTCGCGATCCGATGTGGCGCGGAATGTGGCTGTCGGCGTGTATCTGCGGGCCACGACGTCCTCAGCGGTGATGACGTGATAGGCGAACCCACATGATGCGGTCCGGTTGGCCTCCACTCCGGATCGGCAGCTGTTTCTCGGATAGGACACCACGTCCACGCGTTCGATGTTCGACTCGCTCGGGTAGGCATAAATCTTCTGCGCGGTTTTGTTGGTGTAGGTGAAGTTGAAGGTCAGCCGGTCGCCGATCTTCACGTTATCGCCGAGCGTATCGGTACGCTGCATGGCGACGCGCAGTGCGGAGGTCGCAGGGACGGCCGGCACCGTCTCGCCGGTGATGTCGACGCTTTGCAGAACGCCATTGGTGCCGTCCTGAGTGGTCGCCGACACGGTCGCGGTGGGCGTGAAGCCGTTTGCGACATCGTCTTCGGTCACCACATGGTAGGCGAACTCCTTGCTCGCGCTCCAAGTGCATGCAGCCGAAGCACCCGCCGCGAGATTCCCCCACCGACACATGGGATTGGGGTTGCTCGCCGACTGCGGCGTGGCGACATTGTTGAGGTTCGACGCCGTGGGATGCACAATGAAACCGGTATCGGAAACGTTTTTGTAGCCGAGACTGTAGGTGAGCTTGTCGCCGACTTCGGCCGGGGTGCCGTTGCTGTCGGTGCGGGTCAGGGTGAGTTGCAGATATTCTTGGGGTGTTTCGTCCGCCGCATTTGCGCTGATGGTGCCGGCCGGCAGCACTGCCAGCATGGCGATGGCCACCAGCAGCCCGCTGAGCTTGCGCATCAGCGTTTTTGCTGTGGCACGTCGGAATATTGTGGTCATATCGAGTCTTTCTTCTCTGCGGCAGGTCAGCTTCCGAACCGATACGGGGGTAGCAGCGTCTTCTTCGGCGCAGTCGGCTTCTTTACCGCATATTATTTATGAACTATCGGTTATATGAGAATCACAGCGATACGCTGAAATTTCACTCATTATAGTCTACAAAGCAAACGAATTACAACATGAAAAAGCCCCCGTGTTGCGGGGGCTTTTCCTGTATGCCGTCACTCATCGGCCGGACGGTTTACCGCCGCGGCAGTGAGGTCTCGGTCAGATCAGTGAGCGGAGCGGCGGCGCAGCGACAACGCCGCGACACCGGACAGCGCCAACAAGACGAACACGATGGACATGCCTGCCGTGGAAGCGCCGGTCTTGGACAGGCCGGGCTGCTCGGTGGGCACGTCGACCTTCGGGCCGGCCGGCTTCTCCGGTTCGGGCTTGGGTTCGGGCTTGGGCTCAGGGTCGACGCTCTTCTCGGCCACGTCAATCGTGAACGATGCCGTCAACGGATTCGCACCCTCCACAGGCACACTCACCGTGACCGTCACCACACCAGCCGCCGCGAACGGCTCAGCCAAATCGACCGCCTTGCCGTCAGCATCCACAGCCGACAGCGAATACTCGCCGGCAGCCAGCGCCTTCGACGAACCATCACTCATCGCCGCGGTCACCGACACCTTCGACGCATCAAACACGTCACCGACCTTCACACCAGCCTGCGACGTCACCGCCGAAACACCGGTGATGGTCGGCTCCGGCTCAGGATCGGGCTCGCTCTTTTCGGTGACGTTCACCGTGATGGAGCCGTCAAAGCCGGTCGTGGCGTCGGCATTCGCAGCGGACGTGCCGGTCACGCGCAGGACGATCTTGGCGACATCGTCCTTCTTGGCAGTTGCGGGAACATTCACCGTGACGGTCACGTCCTTGGACGCGCCGCTGGCAAGAGCGCCCACGTTCACCGGAGAGGCAGACCATCCGGTCGGCAGATCGGCCGGAGTCACCGTCACGCCGGTGTAATCCACAGAACCGATGTTGCTCACCGGAACGGTCACGTCCACCGTGCTGGCACCCTCTTCAACCGAAGCGGTCACGTCGTCTGCGGTGGCGGACAGGTAGCCGAGCCAATCCATGGAAATGTGCGTGTACATGATGTCGTGGCTGTCAATGCCGCCGCCGGTGACCCAAGCGCCTTCGTACAGCAGACCATAACCACCGCCAGCGGCACCGCTCAGCGCGGTGATGACCGAGTAGGCCATCGAGCCTGCCTTGTACAGCTTTCCGGATGACCACGTGGTACCGTCATCGAGCGAGATGCGGACCACGCCGTTCGCACGGCCCTCGTTGTTCGCGCGCGGCGACGAGTACAGCAGCACCTTCGCCTTCGCCGAACCCTCGGGAGCGTTCGGGAACGCGCGCGTAATATGCGCGTTGTTGTTCGGATCCGGCAGCTGCGTCTCGTTTTTGACCGTACCGTAGTTCACGCCGCCGTCCTTCGAAATCGCCACGCGACGGTAACCGGAACCGTTACCCGGGCGGGAGTTGAGCATCACACGGCCATCAGACAGCTCCACGACCTTGTTCTCATCCATCAGCATGCCCGTCACCGGGTTGCCGGCCTGCCAGGTCTTGCCATGGTCATCGGAGTACACGGATACCGCGGCGTTCGAACCGGTCGTACGGCCCACGGCATACTGCTGAATCAGACGACCCTTGTACTTGCCGTACTTGAGCTGGATGCCGGCACCGGAGGTGGCGAAACGGGACTTCCACTCGTTCTCGTAACCCTTGGTGATGTCAGCGGTGATGTCACGCGGCTTGCTCCACGTCTCGCCGTTGTCCTTTGAGCTGACGACGACCGCATGCAGCACATTGCGGTTGCTCTCATCGACGCCAAGCTGAGAGTCGGCGAAGCCCTTGTTGTACGAGTGAACGAAGAACAGGAAGACCTCGCCGGTCTCCTCATCGACCACATAGGATGGGTCGGAATAGCCGTAGCGTTCCGGGGCGTTCTTGCCCTGCGCGACATATTGGATCGGCGTCCACGACTTGCCGCCATCCTTGGAAATGCGCTGCACGATGGAGTTCGGCTGCGGGGCATCCCAGCACTTGACGCCGCTGCCGTTGGCCATCGCCGTATTGGGACGCTGGTCGAATGCGGCGAGGATCCAGCCGTTGGGCGCCTCGGCGAGCGCCGGAATACGGTAGCATTCGGTACCGAGATTCTGGCGGGCGGTGGCCAGGCGCACGGCCTCGCCATCGGCACGGTCTGTGGGGATGGTGGCCGGATCGGGGCGCTTGCCTTCCTTCACGGTGACGGTATCGCCGGTGGAGACGATGTTGTCTTGCAGCACCTGAGTGCCCCCTCGGTCAGAGGTGGCCTTCCACACGGTACGCGGGGTGAAGCTGCCGGCCGTGAGATCATCCGCAGTGATGGTGTGGCTGGCCGTGGAGCAAGGGTAGGAAGCGCCTCCCGCAAGGTTCTCATAACGGCAGTTCGGCGTTCCTGTGGTCAGCACACCGCTCAGATTCGACTCGGCGGGGAATGCGGTGAATGCCGAACTCGTGTTGTTGGTGTTGGTGAAACTGTAGGTGAGCGTGTCACCGACATATACCTCGTCGCCGAGGGCGTCGGTACGCGTCATCGTGACGGTGAGCATGTCAGCATCATCGCTGGCCGCACTCGCGGTGGATACCCCTGCGGGCAGTACCACCAGCATGGCAGCGGCCGCCACCAGCGCGCCAAGACGGCGCAGCAGCGATGGCTTGGTCGAACGAACCATGTGTGTTCCTCTCCTGTGCAACGCCGGGTCACGACTTTGGGCCCCGACCGCCGTTCCACCTATGGGACGGCATGGCTTCCTCACCATCAAGCGTTATTTGTATAGTATCTTGCTATTCAATCTTCATTGGCATAGCAAAATCGCTGTCGGGTACAGTATTATAGCCTACATTGTGAACAAAATGACATACAATTGTCTGCAATTCCGTATCATTCCCCCACTTCCCATCCAGCACCCGCCCAAAGTCCCATCCGACAGGAATAAAACGGGACGATGGCGGGATACAAGACGTCCCCATACGACAAAAGTCCCATCCAGCGGATGCCAGATGGGACTATGACGGGATGATGGCCGCCTATTCGCGACCGGATGTGATCTGCAACGGTGCGATATATGCGCGCCCGCGCCGACGCACATGATAGAACGGCGACTGCCGCACCTCGACGACTTCACCATCCATACCGGCCTCGAACACGCTATCGCCGTCCAGTCGACGGCGAAGATGCCGAATCTGCCGGCGCAGCTGCCTGTTCTCCTCCTGCAACGAAAGAATATGCGTGATGCCTGCGAGATTGATACCCTCGTCCTGGCTCAACTGCTGCGCCTGCGCAAGACGCGCCACGTCACGAAGCGTGTAGCGCCGCGCACCGCCCTCCGTGCGCTGAGGCACCACCAGACCAAGGCGGTCGTACTGGCGCAACGTCTGTGGATGCACGCCCGCAATCTGAGCCGCCTGGCTCACCGTGAACACCGGCATCTCCACGTTCAGGCCGAGCGCGTCGATTGCATCGAGATCAACGCCGCCGGAGACCAACGCCGCGGCGCAAGCAGCATACGCACGCCTGACTTCCTGTGCGATTCGCGCCATGATCATCATCTCCTTAACGTTGATTATCGGCTGCGGGGTGATGGTGAACCGCCCCCAGTCGCTCCGCGACGATGCGAGATGCCGCCGGGAGGATTACCGCTCGGCGGCAACCGCTTCGGCGTAGCCTTCGACGGACTTGTCGAATTCCTTCGCGGCGTGCTTCGCGCCCAGACCCGGCTTCGCGGGCACGCGAATCTGCACGCAACCAATCAGGTCGCCGGCAGTGGCGGACTGAACGCCCTTGCCGCTGACACGGATCTCCGCGCCACTGGACGAGCCCGCCGGCACCTTGAACGTGACGGTCTCGCCATCGATGTCATGCGCTTCCACGCGGGCACCGGCCACAGCCTCGCCTACGGTCACCGGCACATCCATGACGATGTCATGGCCGCGCATCGTGAACCGCGGATCCGGCTTCACCTGCACGGTCAGATACATGTCGCCGTTCGCGCCGCCGTTGCTGCCCGGCCTGCCCTTGCCTGCGATACGAATCTTCTGCCCGTCCTTGACCCCGGCGGGAATATGCGTCTTGAACTGCTTGCCGTCCACGCGCAGCGACACGGTAGCGCCCTTGACCGCCTGACGCAGGGTCAGGCTGATCTTGGAGTTGCGGTCCTCGCCGTTTTCGGGGCGCGGGGCCTCCTCATAGCCATAGCCGCCGGCATTGCCGTACGGCGATTGGCCGTAGCCGCCATACGGCTGGCCGCCCTGACCTGCAGCACCGCCGAACATCGAGAAGATGTCGTTGATGTTGTTGGGGCCGCCGCCCGAAGTGGAGAAGCGGATGCGCGAGCCATTGCCGCCGGTACCCTGGCCGAACATGGAACCAAAGATGTCGGAGAAACCGGAAGCATCGAAGCCGCCGGAACCGCCGGCGAAGCGGGCACCGCCCATGCCGAACTGACGAATCGCGTCGTACTTCTGGCGATCTTCCTTCTTGCTCAGCACGTCATAGGCTTCGGAGATGTCCTTGAACTTCTCCTCGGCTTCCTTGGTCTTGTTGACGTCAGGATGGTATTTGCGGGCGAGCTTGCGGTACGCCTTCTTGATGTCGTCGTCCGAAGCGTCCTTGGAGACACCAAGGACTTTGTAGAAGTCTTTGCTGAGCCATTCGTTTTCAGCCATTCATGTCTCCTTTCTAGAAAAGTCTTTATGATTGGCTCCCCTCAGAGAGGGGAGCCAAGGTAAATATCAACTCATTGCAGCGAGCTGGATGTCAGTTTTGCGGGGAGGCTACTACTACTCGGGCGGCGCGGATTACGCGATCGCCGATGCGGTAGCCGGCCTCGACCACGGTGTCAACCGTTTCCTTTTCGGCATCCGCGTCCGGCTTGTGCAGGATCGCGTCATGCTTGGTGGGGTCGAAGTCCTCGCCCTTTTCGCCGAACTTCTCGACACCGAACTTCTCGAAGGCCTTGTCAATCTTGGTGGCGACGGCCTTGAACGAGTCGTCCATCTCGCTGTGTTCGCGAATGCGGTCGATATCGTCGAGGGCGGGCAGCAGCGCGGTCAGCACGTCGATGATGCCGTGCTGGCGGAAGCGCTCCTGCTCCTTCTGCGTGCGATTGCGGTAGTTGATGAACTCCGCACGTTCGCGTTGCAGGGCTTCGAGGTAGTCTGCGGCTTCCTTCTTGGCCTTGCCGAGCGGGGTGAGGGTGTCTGCGGAATCGGACTGGCCTTCGCCAGTCTTCTCTCCCTCAGCTGCGGCAGGAGCCGCG
>OGON01001875.1_pt1 | contig 13634 bp, 8 predicted proteins | sample 1552671 | NCBI WGS metagenome assembly OGON01 (sample SAMEA2580136, study PRJEB22360) | human gut metagenome | biome: human gut; feature: human-associated habitat; material: faeces | place: Denmark | collected 2008/2010 | reverse complement strand
TTCTACATTGGATGTCCAAATCAATCCGTTGTCTCTGAATGCGAAAAAAGAACAGCAGTTTGGTATTACGTTGTGGATTTATAATGAGAAACCGCAGCAGGATTCTATTCGTTTTGAATTCCTGAATAAGGCGGGAGAGGTGTCTTATTGGTTTGCTTATCATCTGCAAGCAGCAGGGTGGCGGGCTTGCTGGATTTCTTTCGAATATATGCAAGGCGATAAGAAGGACAAAGATATTGTAGCTTACAGGTTAGTTGCCCCCCAACGCAAAGGACGTATTTTTCTTGACCGTCTGATATTCCCGGAAAAGAAGATGAATCTTCGTACCACTCCGGATCAGCAGTTGCCGACTAATAATGGCTTGGCTAACCGTGACCTCTGGCATTGGTGCCTGGTATGGAAGTGGGAGCAACTGTCGTATGATACTCCATTGGCATCCAAGTTGACTGCTCGACAGGCGAAAGACCTGAAAACAATCGAGCAACGTCTGACAGATTTTCTGGAAGTGAAAAAAGCCCCTAAAAAGCAAGTTGATGCCGCTTACGAGACATTTAAAAGAGCGGATATCCGCCCGTCGGCAGCAGGTACGGGATTTACGGGAACACCTATTGTAGCTCCGGACGAACAGAATAAGAAGATAGGAGAGATGTCGTGGAATGATATTGAAACAATGCTTTCCGGTTTTGCGTATGACGTTTATTGCAATCGAAACGAGACATCAAAGAAAAACTACTTTACTGTATTCGACTATGCTATCGATCAGGGATTTGCATACGGTAGCGGTATGGGTACCAATCATCATTATGGTTATCAGATACGTAAGATATATACGACGGCATGGTTGATGCGGGATGAGATCTATAAACATCCCCACAGGGATGCTTATTTGTCGACATTACGTTTCTGGTCTGCTTTGCAGGAGACTCGTCAACCGTGTCCTTTGGAACGGGATGAAATGCTGGATACTTGGCATACGCTTTTAATGGCGAGATTTATCTCTGCTATGATGTTCACGGATGCAAGAGAGCAGGCGCAGGCTTTGGAGGGCCTCTCCCGTTGGGTTTCTTCTTCTTTACACTATTCACCGGGAACAATTGGTGGTATTAAGATAGATGGCACAACTTTTCACCATGGTGGTTTCTATCCGGCATATACGACCGGAGTGCTGGCCGTAATAGGGCAATTCATTGCTTTTACTAACAATACGGATTTTGAACTGACGGAAGAAGCCCGCCAGCATATAAAATCCGCATTTATTGCCATGCGCAATTATTGTAATCTTTATGAATGGGGAATTGGTATCAGCGGACGTCATCCTTTCGGTGGAAAAATGGGGAATGATGATGTGGAAGCATTTGCCAATATAGCTTTAGCCGGTGATTTGTCCGGTCGGGGGAATACGTTCGATCATGCTCTGGCAGCAGATTATCTACGGTTAGTACGTGATAGGGATACTCCGAATGCGCGTTTCTTTAAGAAAGAAGGCATCAAGCCTGCACAAGCTCCACAAGGATTTTTTGTTTATAATTACGGTTCGGCAGGTATTTTCCGCCGTGCAGATTGGATGGTGACACTAAAAGGATATACTACTGATGTTTGGGGGGCTGAAATCTATACAAAAGATAATCGTTACGGACGTTATCAGAGTTATGGTTCGGTGCAGATCATGGGAAAAGGAAACCCCGTTTCCCGTACCGGAAGCGGCTTTGTACAGGAGGGTTGGGATTGGAACCGCCTGCCGGGTACGACTACTATTCATTTGCCCTTCGAGTTGCTGGATAGTCCGTTAAAGGGTACTACCATGGCTCATTCCAAGGAAAACTTCTCCGGTAGCAGTTCCTTGGAAGGCAAGAATGGCATGTTTGCTATGAAGTTAATGGAGCGTAATTTGGAAAACTTCACTCCTGATTTTGTTGCCCGTAAATCTGTATTCTGCTTCGACAACCGGATGATTTGTCTGGGAACCGGCATAACGAATAGTAATGCCGATTATCCTACGGAAACGACTCTTTTCCAGACGAAATACAACGGCGGAGAACAGAAAGTGGGTAATGACGGCTATTGGTTACATGACGGTTATGACAATTACTATCATGTAGTAGACGGAACAGTTCGTTCGCAGATCGCGGAACAAGAATCACGTCATGAGAAAACCCGTGCGGTCACTAAAGGAAAATTCTCCTCTGCATGGATAGAGCATGGTAAAGCTCCGAAGAACGGAACTTATGAATACATGGTATTGATACAGCCTTCTGCAGCGGACTTGGACGACCTTCGGCAAACTCCTGCGTATGAAGTCCTGCAACGTGATCAAACGGCTCATGTCGTTTATGATAAGAAAACAGGTATTACGGCGTATGCGGTTTTTGAGGCTTATCAGCCGGTAACTGATAAGGTGATTGCTTCTATTCCTGCTGAAACAATGGTGATGTATGCGAAAGAAACCGGTAAAGGAGTTCGTTTGAGTGTTTGTGACCCAAACTTGAATATAAAAGAAAAGGCGTATACGACGAAAGAACCTAGCCGTCCTATTTATAAGAAAATACTACTCAAAGGTCGTTGGACGCTAAAGAATTCAATGGAAAATGTCCGGTTGGAGCGACAAGGAAATGATACACAATTGACGGTAACCTGCCAGCACGGACAACCTGTTGAGGTATTAATGGAAAACAAGTGATTAGATGATAAGATTTGTAGTTTAAGAGGGGTATTAGTTACTATGTTTCTATGAAACAGAAAGACCGGTTCGTAATGAGCCGGTCTTTTTTATCTGTAGAAGGGATTTATCTCCCTGATGTTTAATATTTATTTATTCAATCTCCACTCAAAACCGTCTTTTGTATCTTTGATTTCGAATCCGAGGGCTGTTAATGTGTTACGGATTTCGTCGGAAGTAGCCCAATCTTTGTTGGCTTTTGCTTTCATACGCTGTTCCAGCAACATATCCACCACTTTACCATAGGCATTTTCACGACTGTCGGAAGAACCTTTTTCTTCTTTCAATCCCATAATGTCAAAGCAGAACAAGTGGAAAGTTTCTTTCAGCTCTTTCAAGTCTTCAGCGGAGATCGTTGCATTGCCGGCAATGACGTTATTAATGATGCGGGCACCTTCGAAAAGCTGTGCGATGACAATTGGAGTATTCAGGTCGTCATTCATGGCTTCGTAGCATTTGGCACGCAGCTCTTTTACATTGATACCTTCTGAAGTTGCGGATGCAGGGGTAACCTTTCCCAATCCATCGATAGCTTCTATCAGACGTTGCAATCCCTTTTCGGAAGCAATCAGTGCTTCATTGCTGAAATCGACCGTACTGCGGTAGTGGGCTTGCAGGATGAAGAAGCGGATTGTCATTGGAGTATAGGCTTGGGTCAGCAACTTATGTGTGCCATTGAAGAACTCATCCAATGTGATGAAGTTGCCGAGCGATTTACCCATTTTCGTTCCGTTAATGGTAATCATGTTGTTATGCATCCAGTAGTGAACCATATCGTCGCCTTGTGAGGCTACTGATTGTGCTATTTCACACTCATGATGCGGGAAAATCAGGTCCATTCCTCCACCGTGGATGTCGAAATGGTCGCCCAAGTACTTGCGACCCATGGCCGTACACTCGCAATGCCAACCGGGGAAACCGTTGCTCCACGGACTGGGCCAACGCATGATATGTTGAGGCTGGGCACACTTCCATAAAGCGAAATCCACTTGGTTATGCTTCTCTCCCACGCCGTCCAAAGCCCGGGAGTTGTTGATGACATCCTCCAGATTGCGTCCGGAAAGCTTGCCGTAATGATGCGCCTTGTTGTATTTCTCCACATCGAAGTACACACTGCCCTCACTGACGTAGGCATAACCGTTATCCAGGATTTCCTTCACCAGTTCTATCTGCTCGATGATATGCCCGGTAGCATGCGGTTCGATGCTGGGCGGCAACACATTCAGAGCCTCCATGGCCGCATGGAAACGGTTCGTGTAGTATTGTGCCACCTCCATCGGCTCCAATTCCTCCAGACGAGCCTTCTTGGCAATTTTATCTTCGCCTTCGTCGGCATCGTGCTCCAAATGCCCCACATCCGTAATATTACGCACATAGCGTACTTTATAACCGATATGCTGCAAGTAACGGAACAGCAGGTCGAACGTAATGGCCGGACGGGCATGTCCCAGATGGGCATCCCCATACACTGTCGGCCCGCAGACATACATCCCGACACGCCCCGGCGTGATGGGCTTGAACTCTTCCTTTTTACGGGAAAGCGTATTATAGATAAATAATTTTTGTTCCATAATCAATGTATTTGATGGTCTATGATGCATATTCCGGGTCGTCTCCGTTTTCCCGGATCAGACGGAGCAGTTTCTCCACAGCTTCTTCCGCCGGAATGTTCCGCTCCACACATTCTTTTTTCTTATACAAGCTGACTTTACCGCGCGCAGCCCCCACATAACCGTAATCGGCATCCGCCATCTCGCCGGGACCGTTCACGATACAGCCCATGATGCCAATCTTCAGGCCTTTCAGATGCCCGGTGGCCGCCTTAATACGGGCTATCGTGTCTTGCAGGTCGTAGAGCGTACGCCCGCAACCGGGACAAGAGATATATTCCGTCTTGGTCGTCCGCAAACGGGCAGCCTGGAGGATACCGAATGCGGTGGCGTCTATGTCGCGATGCTCCAACGTACCATTATTATATAGGTACAGGCCGTCGCAAAGCCCATCGAAGAGCAAGGCTCCCATGTCGGCCGCACTTTCTATTTGGAAATCCTCCTTTTCCTCCTGCCCGTGGGCGTACTGTTGGAAAATGACCACGGGGTTCTGCAAACCTTCGCGCGTCAGTTCGTGCACCAGAGCACGATGCTCGCCCAAACGGTTCTGATGGTTGCTTTGAGAAATCACCACCACCTCCGGATGATATTTCAGGCAGGCACGCACTTCTTCATTCAAAGCTCCGTATGAAAGGAAAAGAAACTTCAAATCGGCTGTACACTGGCTCATGAAAGGCAGCATATTATAAGGAAAAGCCGGATACGTACCGGATTCACCGGTCCAGACATCCGCATCCACGATATAATCCCCCTCACGCTCTTCCACGGGAGGCAGATTACGGCCGCAATAAATGTAGTCGGGACGAAAATCGGGATGAGCTTTGAAACCTTTCAATCTGCCGGAAGCAGCCAAGTCCATACGGTCGGCTATGACAACAGGCACATGGTCTCCTCCGATATTACGCACGGCTCGCGTTTTCCGCCGTACGGGGTTCAAGTAATCGAAATCCTCCGCTTCGGCTGCCGGTATCATCATGGCACCGTCCCGACGGAGCACATAATCCACCAACTTACGTGCCACCGGAATTTCAGCCTCCGGAGCTTCGCTCAATGACACACGGACCGTATCACCGATACCGTCTGCCAACAAAGCCCCGATGCCTACGGCACTCTTGATACGTCCGTCCTCACCGTCGCCGGCTTCGGTCACACCCAAATGCAAAGGAAAACGCATTCCTTCACGCTCCATGGCATCGACCAACAAACGCACGCTACGTACCATCACCACCGTGTTGCTGGCTTTGATGGACACCACCACGTCCTTGAAATCTTCCTTCACACAAATGCGCAGGAACTCCATGCAACTCTCCACAATACCTTCCGGCGTATCTCCATAGCGGCTCATGATGCGGTCGCTCAACGAACCGTGGTTCACACCGATGCGGATGGCCGTATGGTTCTCACGGCAAATGCGTAAGAAAGGAACGAAACGCTCCTCTATCTTTTTCAACTCCTGCGCATACTCCTCGTCCGTATATTCAAGATGCTTGAACGTACGGGCTGCGTCCACATAGTTTCCGGGATTGATACGTACCTTCTCAGCATACAAAGCTGCCACGTCGGCCACTTTCGGATTGAAATGCACGTCGGCCACCAAAGGTACCGCACAGCCTGCCGCACGTACACCGGCGTTGATATTCCGCAAGTTCTCGGCCTCACGCACCCCTTGGGTCGTCAGACGTACATAATCTCCTCCGGCTTCGGCAATGCGTAACGTCTGAGCCACACAGGCCTCGGTATCCATCGTAGAAGTGTTCGTCATGCTCTGCACCCGAATCGGATGGTTCCCGCCCAACGGCGTACCGCCGATCTGCACTTCACCGGTCTCCCTGCGTCGGTAATCGAACAAGTTCATCCGTCTGTCTTTAATTGCACTTAAACTTATACTTCACATCGGCCAGTTCCGTATTGGCCTTTACAATCTTCTGCTTCAGGTTTTCTTTATAACCCGCCAAACGCAAAGCCAGTCCTTCATCAGCCAGCGACAGCATCTGTGCGGCCAGAATGGCGGCATTCTGCGCTCCGTTGACTCCCACCGTAGCCACCGGTATGCCGGGAGGCATCTGAATAATGGAAAGCATGGCATCCAAACCGTCCAACATCCCCTTGATAGGCACCCCGATGACGGGCAACATCGTATTGGCCGCTATCACACCCGGCAAAGCCGCTGCCATCCCCGCTCCCGCAATAATTACTTTCAGGCCGCGTCCGGCAGCCTCTTTGGCAAAAGCCTCCACCTCGACCGGTGTCCGATGGGCCGACAAAGCGTTCATCTCGAAAGGGATTTCCATCTCATCGAAGAACTTGGCAGCCTTTTCCATCACCGGAAGGTCGGACGTACTGCCCATGATAATACTTACAACTGGTTTCATGACTTATCTGAATTTTTTAATTGAACTCGTTTTCTATAATAAAATTATACCGGCAAAACCGCAAACCACTCCCACGAGGGTACCGGCCACCACTTGCGCCAGACTGTGCTGACGGAGCAACATACGTGCTGTCCCCACAGCTCCAGAAATCAGTACCGTAACACACAGCCACCAAACGGGATTGAACATGAACAGTACCGAATAAGCCACTAACGCACCGATCACACCGCCAGCCCCGGCCGAATGCATGCTGATTTTCCACCACACATTCACAATGACGCATACCATCTGTATCAGCAAAGCCGACACTAAAATACCGCACATATAACGCGGCATGTGCATACGGAACATCAAATGAAGACAGGCCACGTAAGACAGGATGAACAATATATAAGGTATGGCACGGTTCTCCCGCAAACGCAGTTGCACCGGCGCCCATCCGTTCAGTTTACGATATACGTAAATACACAAGCGAGGCAATAATATAGTGAAAACATATACCATCGCCACCACCGTCAATTTGTAAAGCAACGGCAACAGGCTCAGATACGTGAAAGTGAACAAGGCCACAAACCCCACAATCGGTATGTAATATGGTCTGAACACCGCCGACAACAGACGAGCCGCTACAATAAGTCCCTTGTGTTTCATTTTCTTAACCGTGCTACGGGAATTCCCAGTTGTTCCCGGTATTTGGCCACCGTGCGCCGCGCAATGGGAAAGCCTTTTTCATTCAACATCGCCGTCAATGCCTCATCGCTCAGCGGCTTCTTCTTGTCTTCCGCCTCGACCAAATCCTTCAAAGCGGCCTGAATCTTACGGGTAGCAATCTCCTGCCCATCGTCTGTCACATAACCGTCGCTAAAAAACCATTTGAGCGGATAAGTCCCGTAATGGGTCTCCACGTATTTACTGTTGGCAGCACGGGATACGGTAGAGATATCCAATCCCGTACGCTCGGCTACATCCTTCAATATCATCGGGCGTAACAAAGTCTCATCTCCTTCCAGAAAGAAAGGACGCTGCAAATCAATAATAGCCTGCATGACAGCGGTCAACGTACGCCGACGCTGTTTCACAGCCTCGATAAAGCCCTGTGCTTTTTCTATCTTTTGGCGGGTATATTGCAAAGCTTCCCGTTCCGGCCGACTCATCTTGGCACGCCCGGTATCCACCTGGTGAAGGATTTCCATGAACGAAGGGCTGATACGCAACTCCGGTACGTCGCCTTTATTGAACGAAAGGGTAATCCCCCCATCGTCATCGGTCTCTACGGCAAAGTCCGGCACAATCTGTTGGTAATTATGTCCTACCACCTCGCCCATGGCACTTCCCGGACGCGGATTGAGCTTCTTCAAATCTCTCTGTAAACGTTCGCATTCCGCCTCTGTCAAATGCAGACGAGCGGCAATCCTGTCCCAGCGTTTATGGGTAAATTCATCAAACAGTTTGTCGATAATTTCATACTCCAACTGTTTTTGCCGGCTCCCGCGATGTTCGTCCCGACGGAGTTGTAACAAAAGACACTCTCTCAAATCGCGTGCTCCGATACCGGGAGGATCGAAAGTCTGCAAACGGGCCAACACTGTTTCCAGTTCCACCTCCGTAGTTTGTATTCCTGCATATATCTCCAATTCGTCCGCCAATGTGGAAAGTTTCTTTTTCAACAAGCCATCATTTTCCAACGAACCGATAAGATAAGCCATCAGTTCCTGTTCACGCGGCGTCAGGTCACATTCGTTCATCTGCTCCGTCATCTGCTCATAGAAAGATGTCGTGTCGCCATAGTCCATCGTTTCCGGACGGTCTTTCCCTCCCCGTTCCTGCAACAGATAATCCGGCACATCGTCCGGAGTCCGATAATCATCCATCGCCTGCCGCACCTCTGCCGGACGATATTCATCGGAAGGCAGACCACCGTCCAACCCGGAAGTCTCGCTTCCGGCCGACTCTGCATCTGTTCCGTCATAGACATCTTCTGAAGACGTATCGGCATCCTCGGGACTTCCCAGACTTTCTTCCAACGCTCCGTTGTCTATCAATTCGTTTTTCACGCGTTGTTCCAGCTCTGAAACGGGCATTTCCAGCAACCGCACCTGCAACACCTGCTGTGGGGACAGTGTCTGAACCTGCTGCATAGATTGAGACTGAACTAATTTCTGTGACATATATACACGTTTAATGAGACGTTTTCCGTTGCAAAGTTAGCGTATGACCCGAAAAATGCCAAATATATTCAGACAAATGATTGGATTCCGCCCTCTCATTCTCTGACCAAAGCATAATCCAACTGCTTCTTTTCCAGATTGGCTTTCGCCACTTTTACTTGTACCGTATCCCCCAGAGAATAACGATGATGATACTTACGTCCCCACAAGCAGTAGTTACGCTCGTCGAATTCATAATAATCGTCATCCAAATCACGCAAAGGCACCATACCTTCACATTTATTCTCATTGATTTCCACATACAGGCCGAACTCCGTCACACCGCTTACGGTTCCTTCAAACACTTGCCCCAGTTTGTCGCTCATGAATTCCACCTGCTTATACTTGATACTGGCACGTTCGGCACTGGCAGCCAACTGCTCCATCGCACTGCAATGTTCACACAATTCTTCATACTTGTCCTGACTGGCACTGCGTCCTCCGTCGGCATACCGTGTCAGCAACCGATGCACCATTACGTCTGGATAACGGCGGATAGGGGAGGTGAAATGCGTATAGTAATCGAATGCCAACCCGTAATGTCCGATATTATGCGTACTGTAACGCGCCTTCATCATGGCCCGCAACGAAACGGTTTCTATCAGATTTTGTTCTTTCTTCCCCTGAATGTCGGTCAATAGCTTATTCAATCCTTTAGCCACCTCTTCCTTAGCCCCTGTCGGCTTCAGTTTATAGCCGAATTTCACAATAAACTCACTCAGATTAATCAGCTTGTCCTGATCCGGCAAATCATGCACACGATAAGGCAGCGTCTTGGGCTTTTTATTTTTAGGCTGCTTCCCCACACTCTCAGCTACCGTACGATTAGCCAGCAACATAAACTCTTCCACCAATTTGTTCGCATCTTTCGCCACCTTGAAATACACTCCTATCGGTTTACCCTTATCGTCTATATCAAAACGAACCTCACTACGGTCGAAATTGATGGAACCATGTTCGAAACGCCGAGCACGAAGTTGTTTGGCCAAACGATTCAACGTTATCAATTCCGTGGCAAAATGTTCGGCCGGCAATACGTCCGGCCCGTTAAAGTTCGGATCTGCCGCATGGTCGCCCGGCATCTTATAGTCTTCAGGCGAAGCTTCCTTATGGTCTTCCAACACTTTCTGTACTTCTTCATACGTAAAACGACGGTCACTCTTGATGACCGTATGGGCCAGATGCCAGTCTTTGACTACAGCCTTGTCGTCCAACTTGAAAACGGCACTATAAGTCAACTTCTCTTCGTTCGGACGTAAAGAACAGATGAAATTACACAAACGTTCAGGCAGCATCGGAATCGTCCGGTCTACCAGATACACGCTGGTGGCACGCTTCACAGCTTCTTTGTCTATGATGCTCCCCTCTTTTACATAATGCGAGACGTCTGCAATATGTACTCCTACTTCCCACAATCCGTCATCCGTTTTACGAATGGAAATCGCATCATCAAAATCCTTGGCATCCCTCGGGTCGATGGTAAATGTCGTCACCTCACGCAGGTCCTCACGCTGCCTGATTTCCTCGGCCGTAATACCCGGGTCGATCTTCTCAGCCTCATCTTCTACGGACTTGGGATAAGCATAAGGTAAACCGTATTCAGCCAAAATGGCGTGCATTTCCGTGGTATTGTCTCCACTCTGCCCCAATATATCCACGACCTTACCAATCGGATTCTTGGCATGTTCGGGCCATTCGGTAATCTTCACCACAGCCTTATCTCCGCTTTTACCACCTTTCAACGCTTTTTTAGGAATAAATATGTCGTTGGCCAGCGTACGGTCCTCGGTGAGCAGGAAAGCAAAATCCTTACGCACCTCCAATCTTCCGACAAACGACCTGTCACTCCTTTCGAGAATCTCGACCACTTGCGCCTCGCGTACATGATGCTTCCTGCGGGCTAACAAAGTCACTTTCACCTTGTCTCCTCCCATGGCATGCAAAGAGTTCCGTTCGGCCACAAGAACAGGCTCTCCTCCATCCAACGGGGTCACGGTATTTTTACCGTTCGCTTTGCGATTGAATATGGCTTCAAACACTTGCCCTGTGGTATTCAAACGGAAATGCAGCTTCTCCGTTTCTTTTATATAATCATCCATCGCCAAATCTTCCAACAAGTCCATACAAAGCAACTTGGCGGGATGAGTGTCCAGTTTCAAGTCTCTGAATATACGTTTAATGTCGTAAACCTCGGCGGGATTATTTTGAAAAAGTTCCATTAACATTTTCGCCAGTTCTTTTTTCTTCAGGCGCTTGCCGCCTTTCTTTCCTGTTTTTCCCATAAATCTGATATTTTAGAGGTTTGTTATCTATAATCTTTCTGCAAGTTAAGCATATTTATTCATTCCGCTCCTCTTTTATCTCTTATTTTTTCTGAAAATGCTTATCTTTGTTCTTTCTTTTTCATAAGCCAACAGACCAATGAAACTAACCGAACGGGAAAAAGCCATCTATCAAGTCACATGGGCAGGAAGTTTTGTCAACTTTCTGTTAGTCATATTCAAATTCATAGCCGGAATTCTGGGGCATAGCGCAGCCATGATAGCGGATGCCGTACATTCATTATCTGATTTTGCAACAGACATCGTCGTACTCATCTTCACACGTATTTCCAATAAACCGCAAGACAAAAATCACGATTACGGCCATGGCAAATACGAAACGCTGGCCACAGCAATAATAGGTATCGTACTTTTTGCCGTAGGCGCAAGCATCTGTTGGAACGGACTACAAGCTATCCAAACCGTATGGCAAGGAGGTCGTCTTCCCGCCCCGGGCATGCTTGCTTTCGCCGGAGCCATCATTTCCATCGTTTCCAAAGAACTGATATATCGTTACACCATCCACGTGGGACGCAAAATCAATTCCAGTGCAGTCATTGCCAATGCCTGGCATCACCGTAGCGATGCCTTCTCCTCCATCGGAACAGCCATAGGTATCGGAGGGGCTATAGTTTTAGGTGAATCATGGAGTGTGCTCGACCCTATGGCTGCAGTGGTCGTGAGTTTCTTCATCATGAAGGTAGCCGTCCAACTCTTGAAGCCGTGTGTGGACGAGCTGACTGAGAAATCATTGCCGGATGAAATAGAAAAAGAAATCTGCCTCATTACGGAGAACACACCGGGAGTGTCGGCCATACACAACTTACGCACACGCCGCATCGGCAACCATTATGCCATAGAGATGCACATCCGGATGGACGGGCATTTGACTTTGTATGAAGCACACGCCAAGGCATCGGTCATAGAAAACAAATTGAAAGAAAAATACGGAAATGAAACCCATGTGGGCATCCATGTGGAACCCGTGAAGAGTGCCGATGGCACTTACAGGGAATAAAACCAATAGAACAAACGCGTATGAAAATATTAGTAACAGGAGCCAGCGGCTTCATCGGTAGTTTTATCGTTGAAAAGGGGCTGACGGAAGGACACGCGATGTGGGCAGGCATACGTGCCACCAGTAGCCGGAGCTATCTTCAGGATTCCCGAATCCGTTTCGTTGAATTAGACATGGAACATCCTGAAATCCTACGCTCCCAACTGGCGGCATGCAAGGCCGAGTTCGGAGGTTGGGATGTCATCGTACATGCAGCCGGAGCCACCAAATGTATCCGACGTGAAGACTTTTTCCGCACCAATACGGAAGGTACACGTCATTTTGTCGATACGCTCCGCGAACTGGACATGGTGCCCGGGCGTTTTATTTTCATCAGTTCCCTCAGTGTGTTCGGCGCCATACGCGAACAGGCAGTACGTCACGCCACCTCGGACAATCCTTGGATATATGCCCCGATACGGGAAAATGATACGCCACGCCCCAACACGGCATACGGGGAAAGCAAGTTGGAAGCCGAACGTTATCTCAAGTCTTTGAAAGATTTTCCTTATGTCATTCTCCGTCCCACCGGCGTATACGGGCCACGTGAAAAAGACTATTTCGTCATGGCGCAAAGTATTAAACAACACGTGGACTTCAGCGTAGGTTACCGTCCGCAGGAAATCACATTCATTTACGTGAAAGACCTCGTACAAGCCGTTTTCTCTGCCATGGTAAAAGATATCATCGGACGCGAATTTTTCATCAGCGATGGAAACATATACCACAGTACGGAATTCAGCGACCTGATACGCACGGAGCTCGGACATCCGTTCATGCTCCGCATCAAAGCCCCGGTATGGTTTCTTCGTGTCGTATGCGCCATAAATGGCAGTTTCAGCACATGGCGAGGCCGCACCACCACCCTTAACCGTGACAAATTTCACATTCTATGCCAACGCAACTGGCAATGCGACATCCAACCGGCCGTGAAAGAACTGGACTTCCGTCCCGAATATCCTTTGGCACGAGGAGTCAAAGAAACGATAGCCTGGTATAAAAAGGAGGGATGGCTATGAAAAAATCCTTCCAATGGCTTACCGGACACGACAATCAATCCAAAGGCTTATGGCCGATTGAATGGCTGGCTATAATCTACAGTATCCTCACAACCCTGACCATGTTCGTGCTTTGGCCGGACATGAACCATCCTTGGGACATGCTCGCCGACCGCCTGTACATCTTTCTCGGTACAATCTTATTATGGAGAATCTATCTCCTTTGGCCGCGCAGACTTATGACTTTCATCCGTATCACGGCACAGATGGCTTTGCTCAGCTACTGGTATCCGGACACTTACGAGTTCAACCGGACGTTTCCCAATTTGGACCACATATTCGCCCGATGGGAT
>OGON01001874.1_pt1 | contig 13634 bp, 8 predicted proteins | sample 1552671 | NCBI WGS metagenome assembly OGON01 (sample SAMEA2580136, study PRJEB22360) | human gut metagenome | biome: human gut; feature: human-associated habitat; material: faeces | place: Denmark | collected 2008/2010 | reverse complement strand
GAGCGACTTTTCTCAATTTGCTTGCACCCAATTGGGTGCTATACTATTTCAATCCACGCTCTCCGTAAGGAGAGCGACCCGGACAACACGCTGAACGACGGGTTCACGCGGCGTATTTCAATCCACGCTCTCCGTAAGGAGAGCGACATTTGACAATATCCCTGTACCCCATGTCCCACGATTTCAATCCACGCTCTCCGTAAGGAGAGCGACTTCGAGCGCATCAATAAGACGCTGGATGACTTAATTTCAATCCACGCTCTCCGTAAGGAGAGCGACGTACCTCTTGACTGCGTGCCTCTTGTGGCCTCTCATTTCAATCCACGCTCTCCGTAAGGAGAGCGACCTGGACAGTCCCCATCAAGCCGCTTAGCGTCTGCTTATTTCAATCCACGCTCTCCGTAAGGAGAGCGACTTGCAGTCGCGGCGGACGCGCTGCACCTCGGTCTTGGTATTTCAATCCACGCTCTCCGTAAGGAGAGCGACTGATGCGGTACGGAACGTTCGCTTTGTCGATATTATTTCAATCCACGCTCTCCGTAAGGAGAGCGACATCACGCCATCAGAATCGACCACAATAGGCACCTTATTTCAATCCACGCTCTCCGTAAGGAGAGCGACGTGCCGCTGTGCTTAATGTCGGCAAGCAGGCTATCATTTCAATCCACGCTCTCCGTAAGGAGAGCGACGTAATCCTTCGTGATGGAAAAATCAACCAGATCGATTTCAATCCACGCTCTCCGTAAGGAGAGCGACCTTCTTGTCGATATTGGGTGACATTCCACAAATATTTCAATCCACGCTCTCCGTAAGGAGAGCGACTCAGGCAAAACCCGATACGTAGCACTAAAAGCCGTATTTCAATCCACGCTCTCCGTAAGGAGAGCGACCCAGGCGCGTGGCTATCGCGCCATTTGCGAGACATTTCAATCCACGCTCTCCGTAAGGAGAGCGACCCTGCTCCGTGCGGAGATCATCCGCATTCACCGTATTTCAATCCACGCTCTCCGTAAGGAGAGCGACGGTCGTGTCCGAGGAGGATGCGGCCAAGGCCGTGATTTCAATCCACGCTCTCCGTAAGGAGAGCGACCGCTGGCGGACAAGCTCACCCAGTTCGGCGATTGGGTATTTCAATCCACGCTCTCCGTAAGGAGAACGACCGTTTTGGGGCATGAAAAAAGGCCATCCGATCACATTTCAATCCACGCTCTCCGTAAGGAGAGCGACAGCAACGTGCCGCTGGCGTTCCATGCGACAAGCTATTTCAATCCACGCTCTCCGTAAGGAGAGCGACCGATCGTCGCCCTGTTGGACGAACTCATCGAACACTTATTTCAATCCACGCTCTCCGTAAGGAGAGCGACTCAGCTCGCGCTTCTCAGCTTCCGCGCCCTTAAATTTCAATCCACGCTCTCCGTAAGGAGAGCGACTCCTGACCGGCGTGCAGCTGCTGCGAATCGAAAAATTTCAATCCACGCTCTCCGTAAGGAGAGCGACCGATACCGGCCTGGTCTTCGAATATCTGCTTGGAATTTCAATCCACGCTCTCCGTAAGGAGAGCGACGGGAGCTGACACCGCTGACTGTGACCGACAATCCATTTCAATCCACGCTCTCCGTAAGGAGAGCGACCACCGTGGCAATGAAATGCTCATGGACGCCAAAATTTCAATCCACGCTCTCCGTAAGGAGAGCGACTACTTTCCACCGCTCTACGAACGCCTTGCCATAATTTCAATCCACGCTCTCCGTAAGGAGAGCGACTTGTCTGGCGCTTTGAATCTGGCCGCGTCCGATGATTTCAATCCACGCTCTCCGTAAGGAGAGCGACACCAGTCCGACGTAATCGGCTGGGATGTATTTCTTATTTCAATCCACGCTCTCCGTAAGGAGAGCGACGGAAGGCTGCATTACCGTGCCGCTCGCCTAGGAATTTCAATCCACGCTCTCCGTAAGGAGAGCGACTTCCGTCCACACCGGAAGCAGAAAAAGGAAACCAATTTCAATCCACGCTCTCCGTAAGGAGAGCGACAAGCCTCCAGGAAAGGCTCCAACACCCTCATCTCATTTCAATCCACGCTCTCTGTAAGGAGAGCGACTGGTTTTTCCGTTGACTGAGTTAATCCACTCTTATTTCAATCCACGCTCTCCGTAAGGAGAGCGACGTGCGAAACTCCGCGAATGCACCAAAGTAGGCTACATTTCAATCCACGCTCTCCGTAAGGAGAGCGACGTTCGAGCGCATCAACAAAACCTTGGATGACCTTATTTCAATCCACGCTCTCCGTAAGGAGAGCGACGATATGGGGTATAGGGATATTGTCAAGTGGGACATTTCAATCCACGCTCTCCGTAAGGAGAGCGACAATATCGACATAATGGTAATAAACTCTCTCGAAATTTCAATCCACGCTCTTCGCACGTCTTAACCCCCCGCTCCCCGAAGGGAGAGCGCCCACCGTCAAAAGCCGTAAGCAAAGCGTCTTCCGATTTCAATCCACGCTCTCCGTAAGGAGAGCGACGGCGGCCGGGTTCGCCTTGCCCCACGGCAGGGACAATTTCAATCCACGCTCTCCGTAAGGAGAGCGACGCCAGGCGATGGCGTTGACGTACATGTCGCCATGATTTCAATCCACGCTCTCCGTAAGGAGAGCGACGGCCCGCTGCACGCAAGGCCTCAAGCAAGGCGTTATTTCAATCCACGCTCTCCGTAAGGAGAGCGACTGCTGGCGTCCGCCTCTTCCCAGTTCGTGCTAGCTATTTCAATCCACGCTCTCCGTAAGGAGAGCGACCTCGCAACGCCACGCAATCGAGGAAACCGAGGCATTTCAATCCACGCTCTCCGTAAGGAGAGCGACTCCCACCTGAATTGGAACGGTTCACTGTCATCGTATTTCAATCCACGCTCTCCGTAAGGAGAGCGACTTGTGTAAGATCACGGCGGGCGGTGCAAGCATGATTTCAATCCACGCTCTCCGTAAGGAGAGCGACCTAAGCACGCCGGTGAATTCGTCGCGCAAGTATGATTTCAATCCACGCTCTCCGTAAGGAGAGCGACCCACGGTGGCCTTGATGCCGCGCAGTTCCTCACTATTTCAATCCACGCTCTCCGTAAGGAGAGCGACCCGAGCTAATTTAGATGTCAAATCGGGAATGTTATTTCAATCCACGCTCTCCGTAAGGAGAGCGACCATAGTCGGCGTAGTCGCCGTCGTACCGCTCCAAATTTCAATCCACGCTCTCCGTAAGGAGAGCGACGCCATACACATCATCGCCCAAATATTCTTTATTATTTCAATCCACGCTCTCCGTAAGGAGAGCGACCCGCTTTCGCGTAGTTTTTCCAAGTCAGTAGCGGATTTCAATCCACGCTCTCCGTAAGGAGAGCGACCCAGCCCCTTCGGGCATGGTGCAAGTTCTTTTACAATTTCAATCCACGCTCTCCGTAAGGAGAGCGACGCCACCGTTTCGCGTCGGTGTTCCGAGATAATGGTATTTCAATCCACGCTCTCCGTAAGGAGAGCGACCCGCACCCTCGGTGCCGGCCACGCCCTGGTTGACATTTCAATCCACGCTCTCCGTAAGGAGAGCGACTGCTACGTCTTATCCAGCAGATGGCGAACGAGTTATTTCAATCCACGCTCTCCGTAAGGAGAGCGACTTGGTTGAGTGCTGTTCTGGGCGAAAATCTGCATATTTCAATCCACGCTCTCCGTAAGGAGAGCGACTCAAGCCGAAGTCGGCTTTGACTTGTGGGTCGTCATTTCAATCCACGCTCTCCGTAAGGAGAGCGACTCTGTTTCAAGTCCCCCCATTCGTCGATAAACGAACATTTCAATCCACGCTCTCCGTAAGGAGAGCGACGAACGCCGCGAACGCGAAGAGGCTCAACAACAAATTTCAATCCACGCTCTCCGTAAGGAGAGCGACCGTGCAGCTGGACATTTTTGTCCACTTTCTGAGACGCAAGCCAGCTGCTTGGCTTTAAGCATATCAAACAACACCACCGGTACGACGAACAACATGCCTAAAACGAGCAGCTGTCTTTCTGTCTCATTTTAATGTCCACTATTTAGTTTTCAAACGCCCACGAAAATCACAATTCGGATTTCGACAGTTTTTCAGGTGCGAAAGGCGCCCCTCATCATGAGCGCTTCCACTTCGCACAAACACTATTTCAAGACCGGCCACCTTGCCGAAACCACAATACCGCCGGCTAGAGAACACGCTCCAGATGCCGGACGTCACGCTCAAACACTCAACCCGGCATACCCCACACCATATCGTTATGGCACCATGCCATTTTACCCTGTGCTATATCATCATCACATCATTAACCGGCAAACTCCGTTCATGCCCATAACGCTCAATCCTATCCGCATATCGAGCGCCAAGTTTATAAAAGCGCAGACTGTCCTCATCAATATTGGCAATCTTCAACAAATCGTGCACCAACACCAGATAATCGGAAGGACTCACCGAGCATTCGAAAACACTGTTCTGTACACGCTGTCCGTATTTCATGCATGTCTTCGCCACCAAACGAAGACGACGCTTCCCCTCAGGGGTTTCCGTACTCACATCGTACGCAACCACAACCATCATGGTTTTTCACCTCCAATAACACATCACCACGAATCATCGCATACCGCCACACACAGCTACGCACCTTTTACTTCCACATAAATGGCGGGTAATCATCAAGATCACCCCGCAACGATCGAGCTAGCAGCAGCGCTTGCACATACGGAACCAATCCCCACGAAATTTTTTCTTGCAGGAACGGATGAAGAATCTGATCACTCTTCTTTTTCTGCCACGCCGTAAGCACTTTCTTCCGCCCGAAATCAGACAGCAGCACCCCGCCATTCTCCCGTATTTCAAAATCCCCCGGCTTAACAGCGCCTGTATTAACCAATGTCAGCACGAAGCGGTCAGCTAACACCGGGCGAAACTCTTCAACCAGATCCAATGCCAGAGAGGCTCTCCCCGGCCGATCCGTATGCATAAAACCAACATACGGATCCAACCCCACACCTTGCAAAGCCGCAATGCAATCATTCGTCAATATGGAGTAGCAAAAAGACAATAATGCATTCAGCCTGTCCAGCGGAGGCCTCCTCGACCTACTGGTGAAAAAGAAATCATCTTTATTCTTCAGAACCAAATCGTCAAAAGCGTAGAAATAATCTTTGGCAGCAAGCCCTTCGACACCCCTCAACTCATCAACCGTCAAGCTTTTTCGAGCTTTTGACAATGCTGCCGACAATTTGCCGCTCTGCTCGGCAAGTCGGTCGATGTTCACCCGCAAAGCATGATCACGTTTCGTGCGTTCGAGCACCCATTTCGCATTGTAAAGCTTGCCAACAATGAAAGATTTCGCATAACGCAAAGATTTTTGTTCGTCATCCGCGACTCGAAATTGTTCACGGCGAAGTAGCACATTACGATTCTCCTCCCCTAACACGGAACAGTAATAATGACCTCTCGGTGAATAGAATGCCATAGAAACGCCCAGTTTGCCGCAGCGCCCCATAAGAGCAGGCGAAGCACCCTTATACGAGAAACACATGATTCCTTCAATTGACCGTAATGGCACTTTCGCCAAGGTTTGGTCATTCTGATAAATCACAACATTATCGTTCTCCAAGGCAAGATAGGCATCTTCTGTCATCACAAACAACGTGTTTAACAGCTGCTTCATCACTCCCCGCTTTCCTTGAGCCGTTCTTCGATATATGCTTTTGCCGATTTCATCTTCCGTAATTCAGGCAGGCACAAATCCCGTAGAGAACATGACGAACACGATCTGGTCTGTTTCACTTTGGGAGTCCATCCACGGGAGAAAAGATCATGCATTTGCAAGAAGTCAGCTTCGACCATGTTGCGAAGATCTTCGTCAAATTTTACCCGCTCACGACGTTTTGTCTGCTGATAGAACAAAGCACCTTCAGGAATATCACACGCGAGCATTTCTTCCAAGCACATCGCTTCCGCGCATAGCTGTAAACGATCAGCATCAATCGTTTTGGATTTGCCGTGTTTGTATTCAATCGGATATGGCAACCACAATCCATCTCTTCCGTGAAGCGGAACACCATCATTAGACTTATGGAATTCCACAACATCACAGGCTCCAGTTATGCCGAGCGCTCGCGAATAGACTCTCGAATCCCGCATGATCAGCATATCGCCGCGAGATTCAGAAGCCGCATAATCGTGGGCGCGTTCATGTTCCAGATGCCCCGCTGTGGTCAGATAATTTTCTGACCACAGCTGCTCGATATGAATAAGCGCCCATTGACGCTTGCAGAATGAGAAATGCTGAATACCCGAAAGGGCCAGCCAATCTGCTTCTGAATAACCATCTGGCCCTTTCATATAAGCACCTCTCATCTAGGCTTGGACGCTGTAATCAGCGGCCTTCGATTACTTCGTAGCGAAGGCCTGGAATGGAAGCGTCATCTACATTCACGGTTCCATCCGCGTCAACGGAAACGGAACGATGAACTTTGGCCGAAGAATACTGGCCCCCCTTGCAGTTATGTGCAAACCAGACGACATCCAGCACTTCCATCGATCCTGACGGACGTGCCGAACTCTCATCATTCTCGAACAGCGTGACCAGAGCTTCCTTGATTTTCTCTGCATCCTCTGCGCTGAAACCTGTTCTTTCCGCCAGCTGGGGGCTAATGCTTCCATAAGTTACATATACGGCACGTCCAGAGACACGATACTTCATGCCCATGGTGTCGGATGATTTTTTACCGGAATCCGTAGTCTCGCTGTTGACCGATTTAGTGATTTGCACATCGTCAATTGCGATGGGATTAATGGAGAATGCCGGCTGAATCGAGACCGGTCCGCGTACGCCAATCGAAACCTCATCGGTATCCTTGGCCTTCTTAAAGGCGAAAACCTGACCAAAGGACCGCACATCAAGCCAACGCTCGCACACCTTACCGAAGACTACATTCTTCTGCTTCTGCTCATCCTTCGGCAAGGTCTTCAGATATGTATTGAACCTGTCCGACAGCGATTTGGCACCATCATCGGAACGATCATCAGACTGCACAAAGACTGATTCTCCTGCATCCTGCAGACGGTTGCGGATCTTCCTCTTCAAGGCGACGTCGGAAACCTCACCCAGCCCTTCTGACGTCGTTCTCGGACGATTACCATTCAACGGATCACCATTGGGATTTGCGTTATTCACCGCAAAGGCAATCGCAAAATCAATCTTATTTTCCAAAGCTGCCATAATCACATACTCCTTACTTATAGGCGATGAATCGACTCTGATAATTACAAAAGTCAGTTGTTGCTATTATTTTTTTGAGAAATCTCTTGCGCTTTACGCTTAGATGCTCTCCGCTGACATGAATATCCCAGAAGAAACATTGGCGAAAGCGCCTTATTATCTTCAAAATCCCCTTCCTTAAACAAAGCCATAACATCGTCGACTTCATTACGGAACCAGGACCCACCGTTTGCCGATTTAAGGTATGGCGTAAGCTGCTTCCACAATGTGCCCCACGTCGTATAGGGCTTCGCCGTGAAATTGCTCATCAATTTGATTGCATTGGTTGGACGGTCCTTGACTCCCTGCTTACGCAAGACGCTTTCCTCGAAATTGTCGGCAAGCGCCAACAACCTTCCATACAGGTAATCACGATCATCTCGATTCGGTTCAAGATACATGGTTATTACGTCCTCCTGTCTATGCTGTTTTCTTGTTTCATCGATATAGTGTTTTTTCCATAGGCTGCAAGCGATTTCAAAATCACGACGCCAGACCCTGATATTGTCGTATCCCATAGGCTTGGTGACCTTATGACATGCGGCATTCAAAATCGACATGGGAAATTGCGCTCCGCCAAACATACATTCAATAAGCCGTTCCTTCACATCTTTCGCGAAGCGTTTATAGCTCTTGCTGCTCCTATCAGACGTGCCACAAGCACAGTTGATAATGTCAGTGAACGATGGAGCCCCTTCATACTGAACGACATTAACCCGCTCAGCTCCCTCCACGATGCTTTTTTTGAAAAATGTAAGAGGCCAAGCTGCATCGACATGCCATTGCAGTATGCGCTTAATGTATTCGTCCTTCTGAAGCTCGCAGTAGAACGTTACGCCTAAACGCCCCGTTGTAGCAGCATCCAAGATGACGACAACCATCGGATCATTGTGCGTCTTCAGATCCTCCGCACCCTCATATCCTCTCAGAACCCTTGAGAAAATTTTTGCATACTGAACATTTGTCGCATTTAGCGCATCGCTGATGTCGTCATGAAGCGCTTTGGATTCGTCAGCTATTGGCGAGAGGAAATCATCAAAATCAAAAGATCCTGACTGCGGATTCAATACGGGCTTTTCCTCAGGTCTTTTTATTGCCCAGACAACGATAGCCTGATTGCCTGTCAACGTTCCATGATTATTCACCAACCACCGCAAAGTGGAGTTGATTTTCTGAGAGGACGCACTATCAACCAGCAAAGCTTGTTCCTTACTGGAAAAACGTCCACGAAAAGTAAAATTCGTAGAATCATTAGCAGACAATAGCTTGGCATTGGCATCGGAGCTAACTACCTTTTTAGGGAAATTAGTGGTTGGCGTATAAAGATCCTCGCCAAAAACATCCTTCCCCAGCCTGTGTTGAGAACGCTGCAGATACGCAATCCAACGATTCCGAATATCAACGTCATTCGATAAATCAGAATCTTCGAGTCCGATTTGAACCTCGAAACAAACACCGGCTTTATCGTCCTTATCCGTTAGCTCCACGCCATAATGCGCAGCAGCCTCGCTGATGCTATGCTCCGACACACACTTGAAAACAGCTTCAAGCTTGGCGTCATCACCTTTCCATTTTGCAAGCTGCTGCAAGTACATGCTCGTCTTCTCAGGACTGCGCCCACTATCGACGTACTGTAACTGATCAAACAGCGGATGCGGTACTGGCTTAATGGTCCTTCCCATCGATTCCTCTGTACAAGGAATGATGATGGTGCTCTTTCTCTTGGCAACACCTCTGATACAACCATTCGCGTCCACAAGCACTGTCAGCGAAACCGGAAGAGTCGTATGCCCGTACGGAATCAGCGCCCTCTTCGCAGCGTCAGCGTCACCATCTTTCTCTGCACTATGAGGAGTCTGACCAGACGCCCCCTGTATCATTTCGTAGGTAGTAAGCAAATTACCAAACAGACTCATCGTTCACTCCTCCTCTACTGATGTAACGTTCTTGCCTAAGTTGAATTCTTTAACGTTCAAACCATGCCTAACGATGTGCCGATCGAGAAGCGGCGAATCCGGTGATTCGAATCTGATAACGCCATCCTTCATAATCGGCATCCAGAAGCGCGAAATCAGATTATGGTCAGGATTCTCATCCGGATACGAGAATCCATGAAACATATATCCCATGTTCCATTCTCCATAAGAGTCGTAGAACCCTTCTCCCCCTCCAAATTCACACGGTTCGACATAAGCTTGGCATTCCCTAGCACCCAGAAAAATATCGCGACGGCCTCCTTGACGCACGGACCTCATCGCAATGTTGTGATGTTTGTTTTCATCACGATCATCAGCAAGTTCCTCCCTCAGGTCGTTCCATTCAAAATGCGCAAGAACTTGATACCTCACATCCTTTAAATATGTGTAGTATGAAAGATCATTTTTAACATTTTTTTTCTTGGGCTGGTACACAATAGTGCGAACACCTCTGCCCTCCGTCTGAATCTTATTCATGACTCGCACAGCATCAATGACCCACTTAAACGTGGGCTTCCAATAGATGCTCTCCGTAATCCCCTTCAATGCTTGATACGTTGGCACCTGATACGAGTACTTCTCTCCACCAACACGCGTGGCGACTTCCGAGAACAATGCGTATCTACCCCAAACTTCATATTCGATTGAATTCCGATGCCGTTCCATATAACTCCTTTGTAAACGGTCTTCCAAAGCTATTGGTTAATAGCGTACCACAAAAAATTTCTCGTGCCATATATAGAATCTAATAGGCGTTTCGCGGCATACGCTTTATCGACTATCCTTGTGCCTGTGGGATTCCCACTGCCATCGCGCCAAGAGCGATGTGGATTGAAAATATATTTGGCATATGTGGTGCCTTCCCAACTACAGCTCTCTCGCATACTCCTTGGAGCTTGCGAGAGAGCACTCATCCTTCCTACATCAGCAGGAGAGGCATCTCCGCCTCCCGTACTACGCCGTACTTGTCGTTGTAGTATTCCTCATTCAGCAAGAAAACTCCAAAATCCTCATTTGCTAACGAAATTGCATGCTTCCTAGCCAAATCACGATAGTCATCATCGAACAGAGAAACCGTATATTCCTGCAACCGCCTTAGCACTGAGATTTTCTCGGGCAATTCTCCCCTGTGGAGCATATCAAGTAACTCAGTCGCCTGACCATACGGGACCACAACATTGTGCGCGACATCCGGAATTACATGGAAGTTATCGCTAACCGTCTGAAAAGCCTGAGCAAAGCACAAACCGTACTTTCCTCCCGTAGTATTCGTGAATTGAGATCGATCACATTCGTTGAAGGATAACAGATCATAAGCAGTCGTCGCTCCCTCCGCCCTTCCCCGAATTGGGCAATCCGTATAGCCTCCTTTACCATTACCGTCCTTCTTACGGAGAAGCATGTCATAGTACTGTTCCAGAATATTCGAAGACAGCAAATCCTTTCCTGGGTAGTTCTCCATAATCTGTAAAGTGAGCTGCTTACCCATTGCGATATCCGGCAGATACCTTTCCATGCTGTCTTCATCTTTCAATGGATAGACATACACATTCTTTGGTTCTACCGATTCACCATTCCTATTGCAACGCCCAGCGGCCTGCATAATACTGTCCAGACCAGCCATCGCCCTGACCACGCAAGCAAACGAAATGTCAACACCTGCCTCAATAAGCTGTGTGCTCACACAAATCACAGGTTTCAGATTGCCTGGATCAAGCAGCGCACCGATTCTGTTCAGACAATCCGTTCTATGCCTTCCACACATGGCAGTACTGAGATGAATCAGCTCAAACTCATGATTCACATCAAGTCGTTCCAAGCATTGGAAAATCTCACGCGCTTCCTTTTTCAGGTTGACGATTGCTAAACAATTGCCGTTCTTCCGCGCCTGCTGATAAATAATCTGCCCTAGTTCATCGCAGCTTTTATTTTCAGCTGAAGCAACAATTCTTGTACGTCGAAGCTTGTCTTCATAGCTTTCCGTTTCAGCAATAAGATCAGGCTTTTCCGAAAGAAGCAGATTCTCTCGTTTGGTTTTTTCAAGTAACGGCTGCGTCGCAGAGCACAAAAGAATCGTTGAATTGGTAATCTTCGATAGGAAGCTGACGATCTCATTGAACAGATTGATTGTGTTCATCGGCAACGACTGTATTTCATCAAAAATGATGACACTGTCGGCCATATTATGGAATTTCCGGAGTTTGGTTCCGCGAGCAGACATGACAGTCTCAAGGAATTCCACCATAGTGGTAACAATTATCGGATTGTCCCAACGCTCTGCCGCCAACTTGCGCTGATGCTCCCCGGCATCCTCAAACTCACTCGACGCATTATCCGCTACATCAGCGGAACGTTGCATACCTGCAGTGGAGTAATGCTCCAATAGAACATCGCTATCAGAGTTCAGACCAAGTACATCTCGGAAAGTCTTTGCCGTCTGAGTTGTGATAGACAAATATGGAATCACGTAAATGATCCGGTGCTTTCCTGTCTTCAGCGCATGATGCAACGCAAAATTTAGCGACGCCAACGTTTTACCGCCGCCAGTCGGAATCGACAAACGATAAATCCCGGTTTCCCGCGCCCCCGCCAAACAACACTGTTCATTAATCTGATGTCTTATCCTGTTTATTTCCGAACTCGAATCAAAAGATCTCATGCTTTTATCGAGTCGACTAATCAGATTCTGCCAATCAACCGCATTAGGCCGATACTGTTTTCGGGTCTCGAAACAAGCAGCATCCGTCCTATCCGCATCCACCAGTCGCGAATAAATCAGTTTAACGAGCAAACCTAGATAGAAGTATATGCTATCTTTCGACAGCCTCAGCGATTTAATTTTCTTCAGGAAACAAGCGATATCTTCCGCTGAACCTCGGAAATTCGATTGCAGATCGAGCGCCAAACCGTTAAGCCCCCGCTTGATTTCTTGATACGCATACTTCTCGTTGCTTTTGTCCGACTCCGTGAACCCAAGAAGAAAAGCTCTATTCCCGGACTCGTCAATGCAATCAGGAAGACCTCCGTGATGTTTAGAAATGGCAAGCTCAAGAATTTCCTTTGCTATCTCTTCAATTTCCCCTTTCGACTCGAAAAAATCATTGACGACAAACGCCCCTTGACGGGCATGCTGCACATCTCCCCTATGCCCATCATCCGATAACAGATATGTTTGGAACTGCTGAGCAACCTTCCCGACATCATGCAAGACGGCTGCCGTACGTGAAATATCAGCGAATTCATCCTCGAAACCACTAGCCAATCTTCCTGCACCATGAAGATGGTCATACAAAGTCTGAGTATTGCCTTCCTCATCTTTACGAGCTAATAGAACCATAACCTGCTCCTTTACAGATACCCCCCTGAATAGTCTTTACTCTACCGCATTCCAGCAAAAGATAAAAACGAAATGATTGATTCGAAGATTATCGTCGCCAAATACCTGTGCATACGTAGTACGCCCCAACACAAATAGCAGTAGGGGGTGTATTTCTCCTGCCAAACTCGACAGGAGAAACACACCCCCACATACTATCGTCAGTCAGCCACCCAGCCAACCACCTCAGACCTTAGCAACCTCCACGCCCAGCTCGGCGCCGGCTTCGACGCTTACACTGTCGGACGAGGTGTCATGCGCCACGAGGTCCTTGAACTGTTCGACCTTGGCCACATCGTCCGCGGGCACGGTCACCTTCAGCATGATGCGGTCGGAAATTTCCAGGCCAGCGGCCTTACGGGCCTCCTGCACGGCGCGGATCACGTCGCGGGCGTAGCCTTCGGCCAGCAGGTCGTCGTTCAGTTCGGTGTCGAGGATCACGAAGCCACCGGTCGACAGCGCGGCGGACACGGAGTTCGCAGCCTCCTGCGCGTTCTCCTCCTCCACACGGTTGATCAGCTCGTATTCGCCTTCCTCAAGCGCAATCTCGCCGTTCGGAGTCTCACACACAGGCACGCCGGCGGCGTCCACATGCCAGGCACCGCTCTTGGACGCCTTGATGGCGAACTGCACGTCCTTACGCAGGCGCTTGCCGGCCACACGCGCGTTCACGCGCAGCTCGTTCACGATCTTCAGACCCTGGGAGCCGGCGTCCTCCAGCGTGCAGAACTCGATATCCTTCACGTTGAGCTCGCCCTTCAACACGTCGCTGTAGGCGGCGACCGCATCCGGGTTCTCGACCACCACGGTCAGCTTGGCGAGCGGCTGGCGCACGCGAATCTGCTTGGCCTTACGCATGGAAAGCGTGCCGGAAACAACCTCACGCACCTTCTCCATCGCGTCCACTAGCTTGGCATCGTCCTGCAGCACGGCACCCAGCTCGGTGGTCTCGCCGGTCTTCTCGTCGGCAAGGAACGGCCAGT
>OGON01001868.1_pt1 | contig 13646 bp, 8 predicted proteins | sample 1552671 | NCBI WGS metagenome assembly OGON01 (sample SAMEA2580136, study PRJEB22360) | human gut metagenome | biome: human gut; feature: human-associated habitat; material: faeces | place: Denmark | collected 2008/2010 | reverse complement strand
TCAGGCCATCCGTCCCTCGACCAACGGCCTTCTTGAGTGCCTGATGGTCTTCAATATGCCGTTCACCTTTGTCAAAGGCATGATCGACGTGGCGCTGTGCTTCCTCATCTACAAGCCGCTCTCCCCGCTGCTGCACAAATAATATCAGAAAGGAGCTGCACGTCCATGGCGCTCGACTGGGGCATTCTCCACTGGATTCAGAACAACATCACCTGCCCGTTTCTCGACGCCGTGGTCCCCAAGCTCACAATGCTCGGCAACGCCGGCATCATCTGGATCCTCGCAGGCGTTCTCCTGCTGTGCACAAAAAAATACCGCCGTCAGGGCGCGCTCGTGCTGATGGGGCTCCTTGTGGGACTGCTCGTCGGAAATGTTGCGCTCAAGCATCTCGTCGCGCGCTCGCGGCCCTGCTGGCTCGATCCCTCCGTGCAGCTTCTGATCGCCCCGCCGACGGACTACTCGTTCCCCTCGGGACACACGCTGTCCTCGACGATCGCCGCAACGACCCCGGCCTCAATAATTGTCGAGATTGCGGCGATGCAGGATGTCCATATGAACGTAATTGTTGCGGCGCTGCGGTTTGGTCCCCTTGATGACGCATTCCGCGAAGGCCGTCAATGCCTGGAACGATTGTAACGGAATATGCCTGGTGACCAGGTATTCGATATGTCCGTTGCTCAGGCTGGCCAGGTTGCGATCGAGATCGTCGAATCCGACGACGATGCGCTCCGGATCGGGATTGCGGCGCAGGTAGTCGTCGATCAGGAAGATACGCGAATTGGTCATTGCCAGATGTTTCACCTCGGGATGCTCCCGGAAAAAACGCTCCAGGGTCGCATATGCCTGGTCGGGTTGTTCGGGATGGATGAACAGCGTATGGATGCGGCACTGGGGAAATGTCTCCTCGATGTAGTCGAGAAAACCGTGACGGCGCGGTGCATTCGGGTCGGCCTTGTGTTTCCGGTCGCGAATCAGTCGGATCAGCGCGATATCCTGCACCTCGCAACGGGTCGTAAGCAAAAAGGCTCCGAGCGCCCCGCTTTTGTAGGGGTCCACGCCGTAGTACAACAGATAGTCGAGGTCGTCGATCTTGTTGTCCACGAATGCGTAGGGAATGCCGGCCTCTTCCAGCCGTTGCGCGAACGCGACGACCTCCTCTTTGAAAACGGCGTTGGTAATGACGCCCATCGGCCGGGTCCGCAGAATCTCGTCGCTGCAACGGCGATACGATTCGGTGTCGGTTTGATCGTACAGATGGAAGTCGAGTTTGATATTGTAGTGCGACAACGCTTTCACGCCGTCTCGGAATCCGTCGAAAATCTTTTCCCAATATTCGCCCGGCCGGAATTCCGGAATGAGGCATGCGAACGTATATTCCCGCTTCAGGGCGAGCGACGATGCGTTGGGATTGGCCGTATAACCGAGCTGCGAAATCGCTTTCTGTACCTTGTCTATCGTTTTCTGAGACACGCGCCCGCGCTTGTAGACCACGCGGTCGACCGTGCCTCGCGACACCCCGGCCAGCGCTGCGACGTCGAAGATGGTGATTGGCGTTTTGCTTCTCTGTTTGGTCATCGATCGATTTTTTGTACAAATTTATAAAAAATGCTAACTATATACAACTTTACACCTTGTCAGTTTCTTGATTGTCGCTTCCTTAGGACGGTCATATGCTCGCTGCCTTTGGCCGCCCCGCTGAAACGGGGTTTTCGAGGAAAACAGCTGCTCATCGTTCTTTCGAGAGTTTTTGTCCCCGGAGTTGGCTGACCCGTTCCTAAATTCCCCTATCGGTGGGGACTTTAGGTATAACCCTCAACGTGATAGGGGTTTAAGGCGGGTTTAGTGCGAAATCGTATATAATTTCCTAAAAAATAACGATTAGTTTGGAAAAATAAGAAATAAATTCTACTTTTGCATCATAAGCGGGCACGTGCACGCTTTTGCAAACCGAAAACAGGTATTATGGAAAAACGCAAAATCACAATCATCGGAGCCGGTATGATGGGATCGGCTCTGGCATTTCCTGCGGCTGAAAACGGCCATGAAGTGCACATCGTCGGCACTTGTCTCGACGACGAAATCATCGACGGTTATCTGAAAACCGGAAAACACGAAAAGTTCTGCCGTCCGTTCCCCGAAAATGTAAGTTTCCATTATTTCAAGGAGTGGGAGCAGGTCGTCGAGGGTTCGGATTTCGTGATCGGCGGCGTTTCCTCGTTCGGCGTCGACTGGTTTTTGGAGGAAATTCTTACGCGACTCGATCCGAAAATCCCGGTGCTGTCCGTTACGAAGGGACTTCGTGCTACGGACGACGGGTCGTTGCTCTCCTATCCGGGCTATTGGATGAGCGAACTGGCCAAGCGCGGTATCGTGCGTGACATCTGTGCGATCGGCGGCCCTTGTACCTCCTATGAACTGGTATTCATGGACCCGACCGAGGTGGGGTTCTGCGGCAAGGACAACGAAGCGCTGCGGATGATGAAGCAGGCTATGCAGCGTCCTTATTATCATATTTCGCTGACCAACGACGTGATCGGACTCGAAAGCGCCGTGGCTCTCAAGAATGCCTATGCCATGGCCGTAACGCTGGCTGTCGGTCTGAATATCCGCTGGCACGGCGAGGAGGAACCCCAGCATTATAATTCGCAAGCGGGCACGTTCACGCAAGCGGTTCGGGAGACGCATGCCCTGATGCTCATGCAGGGTGGCGAGTTCGAGTCGGAGTGCATCGGATTGGGCGACCTTTATGTAACCATCTTCAGCGGGCGTACGCGACGTTGCGGCGTATTGATGGGCAAAGGGTTGAACTACGATCAGGTCACGGAGGCGCTTGCCGGCATTACGCTCGAAAGCCTGGTGATTACCCGCATCATGGGCAATGCCATCCGTCGCAAAGCCGAGCTCGGTCTGGTCGATTTGAGGGATTTCCCGCTCTTGATGCACATCGTCGACATCCTCGACCACGGCAAATCCGATTCCGACATTCCCTGGGAGGCATTCACCTTCGAGCACCTGAAATGAATGTCCGGGGTCCGATCGTAACGACTCGGCTCCGCACCTTATCGCAAATCCGTTTTTCGGGGGATTGTCCCCCATCTAAACTATTAACTAAGACCTATGAAACAACTTTTACGCCTCGTCGGACATCTGCGACTTCACGTCGCAGCTTGTCTGCTGGCTTGTCTTTCGGCGCTTGCGCGCCTTGCCGGTCTGGGAGTTGATGGCGGCGGCAATGACAGTAGGGCTGTGCCGGTTTCCGGTGTCGTTCTGGATGCCGAGACCGGGCAGCCGGTCGTCGGTGCGCAGGTATGGCTCAAGGATACGACGATCGGATCGGTGACCGACTCTTCGGGCCGATTCGAGATCGCCTATTCGGGAAATTACTCCGTATTGAACGTGTCGTTCCTGGGGTATGAAACCCGCGAAGTCGTTTTCTCGCCGGGTGCCGCGGTGACCGTGAAACTTACTTCGTCGTCGACTTCGGTCGACGAGGTGGTAGTCGTCGGCTACGGCGTCCAGAAGAAAGCCAGCGTCGTGGGAGCCATCGCCACCGTCTCGGTGACCGATATCAAGGCGCCGGTGGCGAAGATATCGAACAACCTGGCCGGACAGCTCGCCGGTGTCGTTTCCATCCAGCGTTCCGGCGAACCGGGTGTGGGATCAACGTTCTGGATCCGCGGTATCAATACGTTCGGAGCGGCGAAGACACCGCTCATCCTGGTTGACGGCGTCGAACGCGATATGGACCTGGTCAATGTCGAGGATATCAAGGAGATGTCCATCCTCAAGGATGCTTCGGCGACGGCGATCTACGGTGTTCGCGGCGCCAACGGCGTCGTTATGATCACCACGCGCGACGGTTCGATCGGAAAACCCAAAGTCTCGCTTTCGTTCGAGGCGGGTATGCTCTCACCGGTGAAAGTCCCCGAGATGCTGAATTCGGTGCAGTTCGCCCGGATGTATAACGAAGCCTACGGCGGAAAATTCTTCTCCGACGAGGCCATCGAACGCTATCGGAACGGTTCCGATCCCGACCTCTACCCGAATGTGGACTGGCTCGGCCAGCTTTATAAAAACCATTCCTGGAACGAGAAGGTCAATCTGAGCGTCAGCGGCGGCGGTAGTATCGCCAAATATTATATTTCGGGATCGATCTACAACGAAAACGGATTGTTCGCCGTCGACAATATGAAGAACTACGATACGTCGCTCTATTACCAGCGGTATAATTTCCGGTCCAATGTCGACGTGCAGGTGTTTCCCCACACGAAACTGAATATCAACCTGGGCACCTCGTTCGAACGCAAGAACGAGCCGGGCGGCGATACGGGCAATATCTGGAGATACTCGCTTGCGACGTCACCCAACGCATTTCCGCTTTTCTATTCCGACGGCACGCTGGCCGGTCCGGGCAGCAACATCATCAATCCGTACGTCGAATTGACCCAGCGGGGATATCGCGAGAAGTTCTGGAATACGGCCTCCTCGACGATCAACCTCCAGCAGGACTTTGGCGACTGGATCACCCCCGGATTGACGGCCAGCGCCAAGGTCGCCTTCGACGCTCAGAATTACCAGCATCTGGCCCGCACGAAGCAGCCGACGCAATACTTGGCGATAGGTCGCGATGACGACGATAATCTGATCTTCGGACCTCCCACGTTCGTCGGTCAGGAGAACCTGTCGTTCAGCGAGTCTGCGAGCGGTACGCGTTCGTTCTATTTCGAGGCGGCGCTCAACTACGCCCGGACCTTCGGCCGGCACTCCGTCGGTGCCCTGTTCCTCTATCAGCAATCGCAGAAGAACATCACCAACTCGTCCGAGACCAACTCCGAGAAGGCATTGCCCTACCGCCATCAGGGTATCGCCGGCCGTATCACCTACAACTACGACAACCGCTATTTCATCGAGGGTAACTTCGGCTACAACGGCTCCGAAAACTTCTCGCCCCGCCATCGTTTCGGCTTCTTCCCGGCGGGTGCCGTCGGTTGGGTGCTTTCCGAGGAGAAATTCTTCGCTCCGCTGCGCGACGTGCTCGACCTGGTGAAGTTCAAAGCCTCCTACGGTATCGTGGGTAACGACCAGATCGGCGGCGACCGGCGCTTTATCTACAACGAGACGATCAACACGAGCGGCGGCTCCTATCAGTTCGGCACCGGCAATACGACCTATACCGGATTGCGCCTGGGCAACTGGGCCAACGATTCGGTCGGCTGGGAGAAAGCCTACAAACTCAATGTCGGAGCCGAAGTCTCGTTGTTCGGCAAACTCCGCATTCAGGCGGACTATTTCCGCGAGCGCCGCGAGGGTATTTTCCTTCAGGCAGTCTCCATTCCCCGCATCTCGGGCCTTTCGACGTCGCCGTGGATCAATGCCGGCAAGATGAAGAACCACGGTGTCGATGCTTCGCTCGAATACCATCAAACGATCGGGAAGGTGCAGCTGACCGTGCGCGGCAACTTCACCTACGCCCATAATACGATCCTCGACAACGACCAGCCCCGCTGGGCCGAACCCTATCTGAACAAGATCGGACAAAGCAACTGGCAGGAGTACGGTTTGGTGGCTGCGGGACTCTTCTCGTCGCAGGAGGAGATCGACGCCTGGCCCACGCAGGCCTGGGGCGAGGTGCATCCCGGCGACATCAAGTACCTCGATCTGAACGGCGACGGAAAGGTCGATACGTATGACTGCAAACCGATCGGCTATCCCAACGTTCCGGAGATTACCTACGGTTTCGGAGCTTCGGTCAAATGGAAGGGTTTCGATTTCTCGGTCTTCTTCCAGGGTGTCGGCAATGTCAACTTCTTTACCAACAACACCTATACGCAGCCGTTCACCGCTTCGAGCATTTCGTTGTCGAACGTCTTCACCGATCTGATCGGCAAATATTGGAGCGAGAGCAATCCCGATCCGAACGCCCGATATCCGCGTCTGACGACTTCGCCGAATCCGAACAATTCGCAGAAATCGACTTTCTGGATGGTCAACGGCCGTTACATGCGTCTGAAGAATGCCGAGATCGGTTACTCGCTGCCCAAGCAGGTGGTCAACAAACTCCGCATCGACGGTCTGAGAATCTATGTCTCCGGAATGAATCTGCTGACGTTCAGTGATTTCAAACTCTGGGACCCCGATCTGCAAACGGGTGCTGCGAATTATCCGAACAACCGGGTGTACAATATCGGCGTGTCGCTGATCTTCTAACCGTTAAAACTCGATTCTACCTATGAAAAAGAGCCTATTCGCAGCCGTTTTCGCGGTGTTGTCCGCCGCAGGTTGCAACTCCTACCTCGACCGCCAGCCCGACGAACCGTATACATCGAAGAATGTCTTCGAAAGTTACAATTCGACGTTCCGCTACCTGGTGAACGTATATAGCTGGATCACCAACGAGACCGACCCCAGCGGCCAGGCCAACCATTATACCCCCTCGTCTGACGAATGCGTATGCGTATTCACGGGACGACCTTTCGCCCAGTGGAACAACTCCACGTGGTCCGTGAGCACCGAGGATCAGACCGGTCTCTCGTATTATACCACCTACTACAAAGGCATCCGCGAAGCGAGCTATTTCATCGCCAACGTCGGACGCTGCCCCGAGTTGTCGCCCGCCGAGGCGCTCGAATGGGCGGCCGAAGCCCGGTTCCTGCGCGCCTACTACTATTTCTGCCTGATGCGGCTTTACGGTCCGGTTGTCCTTTTGGGCGAGGGTGTCGCCGATTTCAACGACCTCGCGCTTCGCGAGCGCGACCGCAATCCGTGGGACGAATGCGTGGACTGGGTGGCGGAGGAGTGCCGCAAAGCCGCGGCCGATCTGCCGCTTACGCAGCCGGATTCCTATTTGGGGCGTGCGACGAAGGGTGTCGCTCTGGCCTTGCGGGCCCGACTGCTGCTCTATGCGGCCCGTCCCCTGTTCAACGGCAATCCGATGTACCGGAACATGACCAACGCCGAGGGCAAATACCTCTTCCCGCAGTCGTACGACGCTTCGAAGTGGACGAAAGCCGCCGAAGCGGCCCGGGATGTCCTTGACCTCCGGCAGTACGAGTTGATCGAAACGGGAAATCCGTATGTCGATTGGCGGGCGGTCTTCACGCAGAAATGGAACCGGGAGCTGATTTTCGGTTACCAGAAGACCAGCTATAACTGGCGTGTCGCGACCATTCCGCTCGGAGTGGGCGGACGGGCCTACGGCGGAGTCGCCATAACGCAGAAACTGGTCGATGCTTTCGCCATGGATACCGAGCACGGAGGTCGCTATCCCATCACCGGATACCAGGCCGACGGAAGTCCCGTGATCGATCCGCAGAGCGGATACGACGAGTCGGGCTTCACTTCGTTCACGCATCCGATCCTGGGCAGCACCAAATCGACCTACAACATGTACCTCAACCGCGAACCCCGCTTCTACATGTCGGTGTTCTACGAGGGTCTGAATTGGATCGGCGGTTCGAATACGGTCTCCTCGATCCAGTTCTACTACGGAGGCAACTCGGGCCAGACGTCGAGCAACTTCAACTATCCGCTGACGGGTTATCTGCCCTTCAAGTTCCAGGATACGGGATTCGACAGCAAGAATGCCGGGTCCGCGCAGGCCAACTGGACCGCCATAACGTGGCCGCTGTTCCGCTATGCCGAGGTCCTGTTGAACTACGCCGAGGCGTTGAACCGGCAGCCCGAACGCGATGCGACTGCGGCTCTGGCGGCGATCAATGCGGTGCGCAAACGCGCGGGCGTGGCTGATATCGAGACGATCTATCCCGAGGTCGAAGCGGATGCGGATGCGCTGGAGGCCATGATTCGTCGCGAGCGGATGATCGAGCTGAATTTCGAGAACCATCGTTTCTTCGATACCCGCATGTGGCTGATCGCCGAGCAAGAGAACGCCGGAGCGTTTTACGGCATGAACATCCAGGCGACCGACGATCGTCCGGACGGCGATTTCTGGCATCGGACGGTCGTTGCCGCAGACGGCGGCAATACGCCTTCGACGCGCATATTCAACAAGCGGAATTATCTGCTGCCGATTCCTCAGTCGGAAATAGACCGTCTCTACAACGTGACCCAAAACTACCAATGGTAAAAGACTCTGTTATGAAACGCAATCATATCATCTTTGCAATGGCGGCTCTGTCGTTCGCGGTTTCGGCCTGCGAAAACAACCGCGACAACGCTCTGCCGGGCGCTACGGCCTGCTTCCTTGCGGAGGGTGTGTTGGAATCCGCCCCGTTTTACGTAGTCGACGAGGACCCCGCCGTTACGCTCCGGGTTTTCCGAAGCGGATATTATGCCGAAAGCCTCACCGTTTCCGTCCGGAGCTCCGAGTCTGCGCTCGAAACCTACAACTCGGAAAACGCCACGGCGTACAAGGCATTGCCCCAAAGCGCTTATCGGATCGAACCGGAGCGGATTACCTTGGCCGGGGACGAGCGTTCCGGTGCTTTCCAAGTGATCTTCGATCCGATGCAGCTGGTCGGGGTCGAAGACCCGGAAAACCTTGTGGTACCGGTGGAACTGCTCTCCGACGGCAACGTCAGCGCGAAGCGAAACATCTTGCTGGTCCATCCGAACCTGGAGCAGATCGCCGTGGAGATCGACGAGGCGGCCACGCTCTTTTACATTACCGGGGAGAATACCTATGTCAATAATGCCGCGAATGCCTGGGACCAGACGCTGACCCTCAAATTGGCGCGTCCGTTCGAAGCCGACGGAACCGTCGCGCTCGACTGCTCCCAGGCGGCACTCGATGCCTACAATGCGTCGCACGGCACCGCGTTCCGGCTGGCTCCCGAAGGGGTCGTTACGTTCGAGGCCGGAGCCTTGACGATCGCCAAGGGCGAAACGGAGGTGCGGACGACGATCCATGTCGATCCGGCCAAAGTCGGCGACGAACCTTGCGCCGTGCCCGTTCGTCTGACCTCCGATTATTTCGAGGTCGCTCCCGAGAAGAGCATTTACCTGCTGCACTTCGCCCCGACGACTCGGGAGAACTATTTGCCGATCAACCGTTACGGATGGCAGTGCGAAACCACCCATTTTGCCAATTCGAACAACGGTACGCTGATGATCGACGGCAAGCCGGGTACCTACTGGGACGCTCCGTACAGACCCGACGGCAACATGACCAATCCCACGGGTGCCGATGCACCGCCGTACAGCTACAAATTGGATTTGCGCTCCGTTACCGAGATTTGTGCCGTGGCTTTGCAGGCGCGCGCCTCTCAGGCCAAGCGTATCGGTGCCGGCTATATCGAAGTCTCTTCGGACAACCTCCGCTGGGCGAAAGTCGCCGAGTTCGACAACGACGAGTCTTTGCAGAGCAATACCGAAGTCGGTCCCTTCGTCTATTGGTTCGAACCGACCTCCGCCCGTTTCGTCCGCGTGACGATCACCCGGAGCAATGCGCCGCGGAACGGCTACGGATTCTCGGAGGTATCGGTCGCAGAGACCTTCGTGTATAAGCCTTCCGACGCTCCTTGCCCGCAGCGCCTTGCGCAGAGCGGCTGGTCGGCGGACACGAACTCCTACCACAATGCCTCCTATTCCGTGGCCAAACTCATCGACGGCAACGTCTCCACCTATTGGCATACGGCCTTCAACGGCAGCAGCGTGTCGCAGGATCATATGTTTTTGCCGTTCACCGTTCAGATCGACATGGCCGCCGTGCAGCGGTTGAACGGTATCGAGATGTGGCGTTGCGACAACAACGGCTCCATCGACGACATGAAGGCGGGATCGTTCTGGGTGTCCGAGACCGGGGATACCTCCGACTGGAAGAATTCGCAGGCATGGACGCAGAACGGCAACTGGACGAAGGTCGGCGAGTTCAATTTCGAGAAGGGTATCTCCATCTGCCGCGGTCCTTTCTGCTATCTGTTCCCCGAGACGCAGGCCCGGTATATCCGGATTCTCATTACGGAGTCGAACAACAAAAATACCGTGCGAGACTGCGCTCAGATCGCCGAAATCTATGCTTTGAGATAATTGTACCATGCGTATCGGGCCGACGGCCGAGCAGCCCCGGCCCGATACGCCAAAACCGATGACCATGAAACAACTGAAATTCGTCTTGCTGACACTGGTTTTTCCGCTGTTGCTCTCGTGCAGCAACGATACGCTCGATTCCCCGGAAGGAGCGGGCGGAACCTCCAAGAAAAATGTGACCCATATCAACGGCACGGATATCGCTCCGGAGACGACGCTCTGCGGTCTGATCTACGACGTGGAGAGCGGGGCCGGAATTCCCGGTGTCGTTGTCAGCGATGGCTTCGACTGCACGACGACCGATGCGAACGGCGTCTACCAGCGTCAAGCCGTGCCGCATTGATCTTCTACTCGACGCCTGCCGATTACGCGATTTACCGTTCGGTGATCGCAGAGGCGGAATTGCCCTATTTTTATCGGAAAATCGATCTTAGCGTCAAGGTTTTCCGCCAGGATTTCAAATTGACACGCCTTCCGAACGGCAAGGAGACGAAGTTCCGGCTTTTCTGCATGGCCGATCCGCAGTGCCGCAACGAAAAGAGTCTCGCCCGTTTCCAGGACGAGACGATTCCCGACCTGAAGAAAACCGCCGACGAATACCGGGATGCGGGCTCTCCCGTCTATGGCATTACGCTGGGCGACATTACCGACAATAACCGCACGGCCATCTGGGAGGCTATGAAGAAGGCCATGGCGTCGATCGCCGGCAGCGTGCCTTTCTTCCAGACGATCGGCAACCACGATCATCTGAACGAAGCGGATAACAGCGTGACGTCGACCTACTGGAAGAGCGTCGAGAATTTTCAGAAGTATTTCGGACCGCAGAACTATTCGTTTGACCGCGGCGACGTACACATCGTCTCGATGGATAACGTACTTCATGGCGAAATCCCCGACCTGGGGGAGGACCAGGAATTCGCCGCCGGATTCTACGACTGGCAGTTCGAATGGCTCAAGCGGGATTTGTCGTACGTTCCCAAAGACAAGATGGTCATTCTCTGCTGCCATGTCCCGTTCCGGGGCGGTGCGAGCTACTGCCATTCGGACAAACGTTACCGCCGGGAGGTGCTGGAACTGCTCTCGGAGTATGCCGAAGCCCATCTGATGATCGGCCATACGCATTATAACCAGAACTATATCCATTCCGTCAACGGGAAAACGATCTACGAACACATCCAGGGCGCGGCGTGCGGCGCATTCTGGCACGCCTCGTTCAACGGCGACGGAACCCCCAATGGTTATGCCGTTTACGACATCGAGGGCGCGCACATCGCGGATTGGCGTTTCAAGGCCACCGGCCGCGACGAGGGTTTCCAGATGCGGGTATACCGGGGCAACCAGACCTTTTACCACGACAAGCAGAACAAGGGCGGCCTGGATGCTACGATGAAGGACAAATACGGTCCTTACAACTACGGACTCGGAGCCGACGATATCCTTGTCAATGTCTGGAACATCGAACACGACGGCAGCTGGACGGTAACGCTGTATCAGCGGGGCGAGAACATCGGGCAAATGACCAACTACACGTCGAGTGCGGGCCGTACGGAGAAATTGCACGACCTGTGGGCCGCCTACTGGATCTATCAGGTTTACGGAGCCGGGTTCACCACGACCTCCTGCCAGCACCTCTACAAGGGAACGCTCAAATATCCGGACGAACCCTACGAGATTCGGGCTGAGAAAACGGACGGCTCGCGCGCACCCTATGTCTGCACGGCGCCGCCGACGACCGATTACGACGAATTTAAGAATATCAAGTACGATTTCGACCTGGTAAGCAAATAACGCCGGGCTGTGATCGGCGAATTTACACGGATTCGGGTTTGGGGCTGTCATTTCGCACCGACCGTCCCAGGAAAATGCCATCGAAAAACCGATGAGGTGTAAAGCCGTATAGGTTACCTAATTCCAATTGTCATAAAATTACATTCCGATGAAAAAAATCATTCGATTCATTGCATTTCCGTTGCTGGCGGCGGGCTCTCTTTTTCAGACCGAGATCGGTTTCGCACGCTCCGAAACGCCCGATCTGTCGGCCCGTATCCTGACTCCGGCACCCGCCGAGACTCCGCGCATTAACGGAGCCCGGATTTTCGGGGTCCGTCCCGGATCGGAGTTCCTCTTTACCGTGGCGGCCACCGGAGCACGCCCCATGACCTTCTCGGCCGAAGGTTTGCCCAAAGGGCTGAAACTCGACTCCCGGACGGGACGCATTACGGGGCGCGTGAAGAAAGCCGGGGAATACGTCGTCCGGCTGAAGGCCGAAAATGCGCTCGGCAGCAACGAACGCGATCTGAAAATCGTCGTCGGCGACGCCATTTCGCTGACGCCTCCGATGGGCTGGAACTCCTGGAACTGCTGGGCGCGCGATGTGACGCAGGAGCAGGTACTCGCATCGGCCCGCGCCATGGTCGAGAAAGGATTGGTCGATCACGGTTGGACCTATATCAATATCGATGACGGTTGGCAGGGGCAGCGCGGCGGAAAATACAACGCCATCCAGCCCAACACGAAATTCCCCGATATGAAGGGACTGGCCGATGAAATCCATGCCTTGGGCCTCAAGATCGGCATCTACTCCACGCCGTGGATCGGAACCTATGCCGCCCACGTGGGAAGCTATTCCGATCGAGCCGACGGCGTGAACGAATGGATCAAAAAGGGGTATTGCAACGAGCATTACCGTTATCAGAAGCCGGGCGGCGATTATTGGAAAGACCGCATGGAGATGTATATCCACGGTGAATATTCGTTCGTGAAGGCCGACGTGAAGCAGTGGGCCGACTGGGGGATCGACTACCTGAAATACGACTGGTCGCCCAACGACCGCTATTATACCGAGGAGATGTACGAGGCGTTGCGTGCATGCGGCCGCGATATCGTGTACAGCATTTCGAACAATGCGCCCTATGCCGACGCCCCGATGTGGAAGGAGCTGTGCCAGTGCTGGCGCACGACGGGCGACATTCGCGATACCTGGAAGAGCATGAGCTCGATCGGCTTCGCGCACGAGCGCTGGCTCGCGTTCACCGGACCGGGCCATTGGGCCGATCCCGACATGCTGGTCGTCGGTATGGTCGGTTGGGGCCCGAAACTCCACCGCACGAACCTTACGGCCGATGAACAGTATACCCACATTTCGCTGTGGTCGCTGCTGGCTGCGCCGCTGCTGATCGGATGCCCCATCGACAAACTGGACGATTTCACGCTCAGCCTGCTGACCAACGACGAGGTGATCGACGTGAATCAGGACCCGCTCGGGCTCCAGGCCGCCCCGATCTGGCGGGATGGGAACAGCAAGGTGATCTACGTCAAGCACCTCGAGGACGGGTCGGTCGCCGTGGGATTGTTCAACCGCGGTGAGAAACCCGCTGAGATGAAGTTCACGCTGCGTCAGCTCGGTATGCGCGGGACGAAGACGATCCGCGATCTGTGGCGTCAGCAGGATATCGCGACGCTCGAATTGGGCGAGACCTACACCGCGGAGGTGGCGCCGCACGGCGTCGTTCTGCTGAAGGTGGGACCCGGCAACCCGACGGAACGCCGGGTCGGCAAGGTCGAACGATAACCGATAAAACCGTCCGACATGAATAATTGGAAATTGTGGGTCGCGATCGGCTGCCTGTGTTTTGCACCGGCGGGCCCCTGCTGTCTTT
>OGON01001851.1_pt1 | contig 13748 bp, 16 predicted proteins | sample 1552671 | NCBI WGS metagenome assembly OGON01 (sample SAMEA2580136, study PRJEB22360) | human gut metagenome | biome: human gut; feature: human-associated habitat; material: faeces | place: Denmark | collected 2008/2010 | reverse complement strand
CCGCCACGAGCACCACGGCATACCCGGCCACCACAAGTTCCTTGCCCCAGGTGCCCCACCAGGTACACCGCAGCACCAGCTTCCCGTTGCGGCGCAGGCAGTAAACGCCCTGCTCCCAACTACGCGTCAGCGTATAGTCTCCTGCGGAAACCGTGTCCGCTTTCCGCAGGGCGTCCACTATTTCCCGGCCGTCCGTCCCGCTACCTCGCCGCAGGGATGCATCGGACAGCTTCAATTCATATGCTGTGCCATCCTTTGTGGTGTAATAAGTAACACTGTCGGTGTGTAACACAATCTGCAGGTCACTGTTAACGACCAGCGCGTAGACGGTCTGTACCCCCTCCGGCGTGAACAGGACCAACTTGGTGCGCCCGGCCTCCTGAAAGCCCACCACCATGGTGCCTTCCTCATTGATGGAAAAGCAGGCGGGCCGCGCCGGAAAGCGCTGCAGATCAAAGGTGTCTTCCTCCCAGATGCCGCACTGGAATTGTTTGTTGAGGGAGGGTTCCTCCGCCCCGGCGCCGGTGCAGAGCAGCCCCGCCAGAACCGCCCACACAAGGAGCACCACCGTGATTCTTCTGCGCATTTTGCCTTTCCTCCGTTCTCCCCATCGCAGCGCTGCCGGGTAGGGCCCCTTGTCCACCAGGTAGCAGCACTTGCGCAAACTCTGCTCAGCCAGAAACACCATCGTCGCGGCAAACCTGACCTTTCCCATCCTACGGTTCACCTGCTTTTTCCATCCCGCCGGGGTTTCGATCAACTTTATCTATAGTGTACCGGTTCCAAAGCAGCAGGGGTAAGCAGCAGATTGTCCAAAAACGCCACGCTCTTTTTGGCAGTTATGCGGTTGTAAAATATAGCAAACGGGCGCATTTTTCCTTGAAACGATAGCAGTCCCCCGTGTACAATACAAGTAACGATTCATCGGGCGATAAGGAGGACTGTATGCGTTACCCGAAAGAGTTCTGGCTGCTGTTTCTTCTGCTGGACCGCTGTTACACACACTGCCAGGAGGATGACCTGGGCGGACTGCTGGGTGCCCTGAACCCCGGGATCTTCGCGGACGGGCTTCCCGCCGACAAAGCGGACCTGGCGGAATGGGAGGATACCCACTGTGACGACGACCTGCGCCGGGACGCCTTTATAAATCGGGTCATTGCCTTCCTACAGGATTTTGGCCGGCGGTATGGCTTTGATTTTTCCAGGACCATTGTCCTGCTGGAAACTGTGGATGAGAAGGAATACGCAGAACAACTGGCGGTTGCCGAGAAAAAGGCAGCCGCATGGTGTGACGCCCATCCGGGTTGGCAATCTTCAGCTCCATAAAAACGTCGGCGAAGTCCCCGGAAGTCCGGCCAGACCGAAACCATCGTGCGCACCATGGGCCGGCGCCCTTTTATGGGTCGGCCGCAGGCTGCAGACCCTATGCCACCCTCTGAAAGGATGTGATCCTGTGAACTGGAAAGAGATCAAGACCTCAGAAGACCGGGAGCAATTTCTGGAAGCTGTGCAGGACCTGCACGACAGCTGTATCGTCCAGGCGGTATACAACCCCAGCACCTATGTGGAGGAAAGCGGCGCGATGCAGCCCATCAATACCCACAGCCAGCTGAACATTACCCTGCAGCAGCAAATTCTGGGCGGCGGGCGCAACACCATCGACCTGCGCTTTGAGGAGATCGTCCTGTTCCGGCTGTTTCCCCGGCCGCCGCGCTATGACTCCATCATCTACGACTGCACCCTCCTGCGCAAGGACGGGCTTTTCTATTGGGCGGATTTTCATACTCGAGAGATCGATGCGTCCTTTGGCAGTCTCGACCTTTCTGCCCCGGGAAGGGACGCAGGCACCTGGGTCGTGGCAAAAAAGATGTTCTGGAAGATGGAACAGACGGGCTGGAAGCGGACGCCCGCCGAGTAAGGAACGGCTGCGCGCAGGCCAATGCCCCCCGGGCAAGCTGGAGATAAGGGCCCGGGGCGGTGCGGGGGGGGGGCGGGGAGCCGGTACCGCGTGCCAGGATCGTACTTCAGGTAAACCATTATGCGTGCATATAAAGTGATACAAAAGGTTCTTGTTTTCTTGGGTGGATCCCTGGTGCTCGGAATGGGACTGATCCTGGGGAACAACCTGTGGAGAGAAAGAGAAGTGGATTTGGCGTCCCGCCAGTATATGGGGAAAACCTATGACTTCGGATATTCCATAGAGACCATCCAGTATGATTTCGTGATGGACATTTGTCGGGTCGATATCCAGCCGGAAAGTTCATGCAAAGAACCGGCCTTTACGCTTCACCTCAACGATTCCGGCGGCAGATGGCATGTTGTCGCGGATTCCTTTCTTCAGGAAAAAGCCGCGGAATGGCTCTATCAGGAATGGACAGACACGCTGAAATCCTTTTGGGGGAAGGATATTCAACTGGGAATTTCCCTTGATTCACCGGAGCTCTGCAAACTGCCTCTTCAAGGGCAGAATGAATATTCCCCGCAGGATGTATGGAATGTCACATTTGACCGTCAGATCCTGGTGCTTTCCCTTCCCGAAACATCCATAACGGAGCTTCCGACCGTTACGGTCCTGGAGACCATCCAAACCATCCAAAAGACCGTTCCCCGGTGGAATTGTCTGATGATCGTCTTTCCTGATTCAACCGCAACAGATGATAATTCCACCTCAGCCGCCTGCCCAGGTCTGATTTTTGAACCGCTCTCGGACTTTCAAACAGAAAATGATGTGACATCCAAGAAAGTTCTTTACCAAAACGTAGCTTTGCAAAATTTCCCATTGCGATAACGTTTTTGGAGTATGCTTCGGAGGATCCACTTTTGTATACAGGTTTCTTTTCAAACCGGAAAAAACGCTTGGTATGGGTTCTGTCCCTGGTCGCCGCGGCGGCTTTTGTCCTTACGGGATGCACTGACCGAAAAAAGCCCTATAACTTTCTCAACAGCGTATGGGTCTGTGAAAAAGCCCTCGCCTGCATCGCCGTGACAAAGCGAGAGTCACGGTCTTATTCCTATGGGGAAATCGAACTGGACGGGAAAGTTCTTCCCATCACCATGGTTTATTTTAACGGGACGCAAGGCGCGCTCCTTGATTTCAGCAAAGCGCATTCATCAGAAACGATTTTCACACCCCAGATCGAGCTCGACAAATACTTATGGCGAGGATATATTGCGTATGGCACCACAGCTTTTACACTTGAAAAGACCTTTGAAGAGGGGTTCAAATATCCTCTTCTTTCCGATGATGATCTTCCGCTGACCTTTGTCCGGTACGACCGCACCGAGGAAGAACTGCTGCCGCTGCTTGCCTGGGATGCAGAAGGAAACCTCCGGGAAGATTTTGAGCCGGGTGGTCTGCTGGAGCTGGGATTGGATGTGTATGCGCAAGATCCACCCGAAGAAAAGGGCGGGGGATTCAGCCTGTGGGATTTCTGGCCAGACCCCTTCGGTGTATCTGATCAAAGGGCACCGGGTGCGTCGGCCAATGGTTCCTGATCTCCACCACAGGAGCCCCGTTTCAACGAACAAGCCAACCGTCACAGGTGAATACAATGAACTGGATCGCAAACGAAAGCATGAAAAAACTGCTCCGCCAATGCGGCGACGGGCAACTGAATATCCCGTCCGTAAAGGTATCCGCGCTGCGGGAGCTGTTGTTTCCCCCGTTCAGAGCGGTGCGGGACTGTGTCATCCTGTCGGAAATGCCGGCTGAAGAACTGGATGCCGCCTTCGATCGGGCCATGGAGATATGCTTTGACAAAACCGATTATGAAGCCTGCAACACCGAAACGCGGATCGACTGCTTTTTTGAGGAAGCGCTGTCCCGGGAGCAGGGATTTGAAATCGCGTTATTGGCCCTGGAAACGTGGGCAGTCCAGCTCAAGTGCATGCAGCCGGAGGCCCGGTTTTGCATGATTCTCGCCTGTGATGAAGACCACACAGAAATCCGCTTTCACAAGCTCCGGGAGGGAGAAAGCCTGTGGGTGGGCAACGACATAAACCAGTACGCCGATGGCGCCATCGGGTATTTTCTTCTATGATCGAAACGGAAACCGGCGCTGTATACCGGGTCTTCTCCCGGTGGAAAATGGTTGCGGAGCGTGATGTATATGAACTTCAGAAAGCATTGCCTGGTCGGCACACTGGTCTATCTGGGAGCGAACTTCGTCATGTGGCTCGTTGGCCCGGTTCCCTTTTTTCTATTTGCCGTATGTGTCCTGTCTTATTTCGGATCTGGAATTGTTTTTGCATTGCTGTGTTTGCATGATTTTAAAAACGACCTGCGTGTTGTTTGTCCGCACCATTACCGCAGCTGGGATAATTATATGCGGCAGACCGATTTTCATCTTGACGAGCGAAGGAAAATTCTTGCGAACATACGCAAAGAAATGCTTCAGAGTCCCCTTAAAACCGATAAAACAGAAAGGGTTGTAGAGGAAATCGATTGGCTGGACACCATGCTTTGTTTCCAATTTATCGTGATAGCCGTGGATGCAATCGTGATGATGGCAAGTCGCGCAGTCTATTGATTGTGCCCGAAAAGTATATATTTCCCACACAGCATGGACAGGCTGAAGAGGCCTCACCCTGCAGCGGAGGACAACTATGTGTGAACAAAAGACAGAAATCTGCCCCATCAGCAGCTTGATCGGACAGCCGGTCTATTATATCGGCCGGACGTCGAATATGCTGGACCTTCATTTCGGGGAAGATGTGGTGGTTCCCGACAGAATCAGCGGAGAAAAACATGTGGGGACCTATTCCCTGCACGTGCAATGCCCTTGGCGGATCATAAACCTGGAAAAGGGGAAAATGCTTTTGGGAAGTCTGGACTTTTATGCGCCATCCACCGGCAGGCTGGCCGCAGAGGATTTTGACTATACTCATTTTGACTGGGATGTCCGGGGCGGCAATCTATTTGATGAAAAGGCGCAGAAATGGTTTGCAGGGCTCGAACATGTGACCGTCGTTGCCGCCAGGATGAACCGCTTCGGCGACGCCAGGATCGACCTTTCCAACGGCGACCGCCTGGAAATCTTTGTGACGGCGACGGATGACGGGGAGTGCTGGCGCCTTTTTCTGTCGGCCAAATCCACCACACAGCTGGTGGTATACGGTGATGCAGATTGAGAAGGTTGTCCCCACAGGACATCCTGCCGCGGTGCAAATACCCGGCACCATGGTACCACATAAAAACAGATTTTTTCTCATGAGATGGCAGATATGCTCCTGACAAAGGCATCCGACGCCCTTTCCGTCGCTTGTCTCTTGTGGGAACCGCCTGCAGAAAGGAAGTGATCCCATCGTGAGGCGTATACGAACCGCTGTGATAATCATCGCGCTGCTGGCCTGCGCGGTCATCACCGGCATCCTGCTGCTGTTCCAGCCCAGAACGCTCAAAACCACCGCAGGAACACCGCTCACCCAAGTCGGCGAATACGAAGGACCCGGTGGAGGCACGCTCTATGTCACCCCGAGCCACCGGCTGGTGGGGGCAGTCACCCTGCCGGAGACTCCCTATGGGTCTTCCTTTATCGTGGTGCCGATGGACGGTTTGACGCCGGACTTCGAGGCGATGCAGAGCTTTTTTCTGGGGGACGCGATGGTCTGCGACTACCTGGAGCAGGAAGACGGATACTTTCTGCTGGTGAATGAACGGGAAAAGGTAGTCTACCGGAACGCGGATATCCTGGATTGGTGCACCCTGTTCTGGCTGGACTGCACCGACGGGACCATGACCACCCTGGACAAAATGGAGGCCGCCGGGATCCCCTCCTTCCTGGAATCCGCCGACGGTGAGGTCCTGCTCGGCTGGCAAGGGCGGGATTCCGCTTACATAAACCATTATGACAGCACTACCCGGCAGCGGACGGCCATCCAGCCGGTGGAAGTACGCCTGACTTTTGCCACACCGCTGGGCGGCGGACAGTACCTGGGGTTCTGGCGTGACTATGGCGGAAATTTTGAGGAATCGTCGCTGGATGTCAAGAAACAGCTCGCCTGGGTCGACGGGGAAGGCAACCTGCTGGACAGCTATCCCTGTGACAAAGACTATCACGTGACGGAGACCTGTGTGGTCGGTGACCGCGGGTATGCCCTGCTGTATCATGCTCACAGACAAAGATGCCGGATCCTGACCATGAATCTGGACCGAGAAAATAGGAAGCTGGTGAATGTTCGCTGCTACACGCTGCCCAGAATCGGCAATTCCAAGTTTACCGATTACTATGACCTTGTATGGAATGCGGATGCCGGTCTGCAGCTTTTGTTTTTAAGTCCCTACACCTGGGACTCCGGGGCCAGTATTCTTGGCGCGGCAACCATCCTGGACGATGGCACCAACCCGCCGGAATTGGAACTTCATACCTACTGGGCACCCGAGCGCTGCCTGCCAAATGGTGCCTTCCAACAAGGTGGAGAGACTTTTTATCAGTTTTCGACAGGGAACAAGCGGGTTTTCTTTCAATGATGGTCTTTCCTCATACGCATCGCCGCCCACGCATTCTGACAGGAAGAAGGAGAATCCATGTACAATAGTATAAATTCCCTGGGTTGGCTCACGCTGATCATCGGCGCTGTTATTGTTTACAAGTGGGTCAAAAGAAAAGCTCTTGGCGTTGTAGTATTGATCTTGGCTGTCCTTGCGGTCGGAGCGGTATCGCTGAAAGTGAGAACCTCCCTTTGGTTTGAAACGCCGGCGGAGGCGGCGCAGTTTCCCGCAGACGGTACAACGATTGCCGCCATTGAGGGACAGGATTCCTGCTGCCTGATCACCGAGCAGAGCCGCACAGAACACCAAATCCATCTTTTGGGGAAAGAAAACAACCGGTACAGACTCCTTGCCGCGTCGGAATGGAACAGCGAGAACATCCGGGCCGACGACGGAATGGCAGTGACCATCCTTTCTGTAAACGGGACCTCCGACTGTTACGCTTATGGAACATTTTTTGAACCGGTCGGCAGCAAAATTCAAATCACGGACACGAACGGGACTGTGTTCCAGACCATTTCTCTCCTGCCTGCCGGGTCAGAAACTGCCGTGCTTGCGTATGCGTGTGTCGGGCCGGTCAATGCCGGGTATGGGGTGCAAGCGACCTATACGTCTTAAACAATCCACTACGTACAACAGGCCGGCTGACAAATGGAGATAAGCAGCAGCCGTCTTTTTATAAGGAGAGTTTATGAAATACAGGAAAACAAACGCCTACCCCGGTGTGATCCTTCATGACTGTGTGATGGATGAAATTATAGCAGTGGATGAAAACATATCCGTAAAGTTTTCCACTTCCGGCGTATACGTATGGGTGGAAGCGCAAAACAATTACTACCGCACGGGGCCGGCCATGATGGAGATCCTCGGATGCGATACCGATAACATCTCCATCCAGGAGATACGGAGCAACCAAATTTCCCGGAAGATTTTCTATCGCTCTATGTACGAGGTCAGACCCTCTGTGTTTGTAAAACGGGTCAATGCCGGAAAAATCAGGGTGACCGTTCTGGAAGAATATTATGCGGTGCATTCGGCGTACCTGATTCTGCGAATCCAGGAACGCGGCCAAAAAGGATACTTCGCACATTTAAAAATGCAATATGATTCGCTGCAATATTCCTGGGATACGGTCCGCGCGGACGCCCCCTTTTGAAGATACGCCGGGAAAGAACGGGAGTTTGGTTTCTCCGCCGATACGATGCCGGGATTGGCAGACCACCAACGAAAATTCCACCGGGAGGTGTAATGACAATGGAACAATGGGAAAGATGGAACAGCCCGGAATTGGTGGCAGACGACTACGAATTGAAGAGTCTGGTGCAGGACTGGGAGGGGCTGACCCTCGTTTTCCTCGGCCGGAAAACCGAAGTGACCATTGTGTATCATGAGCAGCTTCTGTCCTTCCGCAGCTGTGACGAAGGCGACCGATGGAAAACCGTCGATACGGTACTGGCGGATCACGGCGGGCACTTTTTCCGGGGCTGGCTGGCCTACCAGGTTTCCGAATCCGATTATGTAAGCTGGTTTTCCCGGGAAACCTTCGGCAGCACGGCGGTTGATAAGATTCTCCATCTGGCGTTTGTAACCGCCAATGATATCATTGATGTTTTGTCTTTACGGGAGCCCGCCGTTACCATTTCCAGTATTGCCTAGTACCAACCCCTGACGACCGGCCGGAGCATCCCGCCACCGCGGGCAGTTAGCATGAGGCGGATGGTTCGGCTTCCCTGACAGCAATAGAAGGAGGGAGAAAGAAGTATGGTGCAGGAAGTTTATGTACTACTCACCATGGCGCCGCCGCGGCAACCAGCAGATTGCCCAAAAATGTCATGCTTTTTTTGGCAGGTATGCGGTTGTAAAAAAATAGCAACCGGGCGTTTTTTCTTGAAAGGATGACCGGCCGGCGTGTACAATAAAAGCAGCACGGTGTTCCCTGCAAACCGCGGTTGTCGGAAAACCGACATCCACCATGAGCACCAAAAGGGGTGTGATTTCCAACATGAAAGCCAACAGACCAGATCATGAGATAACGATCGGTGTTTTTTCCGCCTCCTCCCCCGTATCGGCCACCATACCGGTCCGGTATCTGCGCGGGAAAGACTACCTGACCCGAAAGGGACTCCGCATCGTGGACGGGGCGCTGTACGGCCGCCAGCTCTTCGCGGAGTTTGCGGCTGTCGGCCAGCGTGCGGATGGGGTTGCCTTCGTTGTCGCAGACTTCGACCCGGTTGGGGGTCGTGGCGTTGGAGAAGGTCGAGATGTAGTATTTCATCCCGGCACTCGGGGCGATGGCGTAGTAGCCCTCGCCGGTCGTCAGACGGCGCTTGTCCTTGCCGTCGAGCCGTACGCTGTACAGGTTGCGGCGCAGCGGAGAGGTTTCGGTCGAGAGGTACCAGACCCGTTTGCCGTCGGTGCCGACCACGTCGGTCACCTCCCAGTCGCCTTTGGTTACCTGGGCGAGCAACCCCTTGCGGATGCTGTAAAGGTAGAGGTGCATGTAGCCCGTGTGTCCCTCCTGCCGCACGAGGAAGCGGTCGCCGTCGATGAAGGTGACGGTCTTGTCATTCACGCGCTCGACGTATTGCTGCGAGCGTTCGTCGTAGATCGTGCGCTGGGCACCGTTGGGCTCGCAGAGGATCACCTCGAAGGTGTTCTGCCTGCGGTTGAGGCGGAAGTAGTAGAGCCGGCCGTCGGGTGTCCAGCCGATGCGGGGAATGTACTGGTCGGCCTCGCCGCCCGTGTCGATGCGCTCCCGGGCCCCTGTCGCAAGGTCGCATACCCACACTTCGACCGTGGAGTTGCGCTCCCCGGCCTTGGGGTATTTGAACGAATAGGCCTGGTTGTAGAGTTTGCCGTCGAAGCGCATCATCTCCATCAGGGGCACTTCCGATTCGTCGAAGCGCAGGTAGGCGATGCGGCGGCTGTCGGGCGAGAAGGCATAGGCCTTCGTGAAGCCGAACTCCTCCTCGTAGACCCAGTCCGTGGTGCCGTTGATGACCGAGTTCCACGCCCCGTCGTCGGTGATGCGGCGCGTGCGCCTGGCTGCCGTGTCGTAGACATAGAGGTCGTTGCGGTCGGAATAGGCGATCAGCTTGCCGTCGGGCGAGAACGAGGCGTCGCGCGGGGCTTCGGCCTCGCGGAGTACGGGCATCAGGCTGTTGCCCGAGGCCAGGAAATAGTCGGTCGTGTAGGAGTGGCGGTAAATCGGCCTGGCGCCCGAGGCGATGAGTATCTGCCGTTCGTCGGGCGAGAAGGCGTAATCCGTGACGACGAGGTTGGCCGTCGGCTTGGGGAGCATGTTCTCGCCCTGTCCTGCCGTGGCGTAGCCGTAACGGACGATGTTGTTGCCTTCGAGGATGGTATAGTGTTCGCCGTCGGCCATCGAACGGATGCCGCGGACGGTTTCGTTCATCGAGCGCAGGCGTGCGATCTCGGCATATTCGCCCCGCGCCTGTACCGTACCTGTGCCGACCGCTGCGGCTGCGAGGAGTGTGAAAAGTTGTGCCTTCACGTGGAAATCGGGTTTAAATGTCCTCTACTTCGAAATCATAGCCGAGGCGTTTGCCCGTGACGAATTTCGAGTTGTCCATCTTGGTGTTGAACTGGTCGACCGTCACGCGCTTGTTGTCCTCGTAGGGCGGCATCAGCAGGTCGAAGTTCAGGGCGAACCAGATCGCCGGCTCGAGGATGGCGATCAGGGCTTCGCGGTCGATCTCGGCCTTGCCGAAGTTCATCGCCCGCATCGAGGTCTGCTGTTTGCCCTCGACGAAATAGCGGCGCTCGCGGTTGATGAAGATACGCCCGATGAGGTATCCCTCGTCGGCGTTGCGGTTGAACTTGAACGAGTCGGAGAGGAAATTGTAGATGTTGATCAGGCCGCAGTAGGAATTCTCGCGGTCGGACTGTACGTAGGGGTTCTGCCAGATCAGGTGGTTGGCGTCGAATTCGAAGACGTCGGTGTGCATCTGGAAAATGAGGATGTCGTTGGCCACCTGCAGCTGCGCCTCGAATTTTCCGCGGTCGCGGTATTCGAGCCTGACGCGGCGGTCGAGCTTGCCGTCGAGTTCGTCGTCCATCTCCGATGCCATTTCGAGCAGCGTCTCCTTCAGTTCGTTGAAGGCTGCGAAGGTGTTGTCGAAGACCCGTTGTTTGAGGGTCGACTTGCGGATGATCGTATCCAGGATCTTGCTTCTGAGCGGTGTCGTTTCCATGCTATGCTGTTTTTATTTTATGCGTATCTGTTGCCCCTTTTCGAGTGTGCTGCCGGGCTTGAGGCGGTTGAGCTTCTCGATCGAACGGGTGCGGATGGCGTAGGACTGGCCTACGGCATAGGCCGTTTCGCCCTGGCGGCAGATGTGGGTGTGGGCATTGCCCTCCCAGCGCTTCTTCTTGCGCTCGATGTAGACCACCTCGTCGGTCATCGGCTGTGCCTTCTTGTCCTTCAGGTCGTTGAACTTACGCAGGTTGCGTGCCGAAATGCGGAACTTCTGCCCGATATTCTCGAACGTGTCGCCCTCCTTGGCCAGCACGTAGTGTACACCGTTGGTCTGGTAGACATTGTAGCCGTTGTGGGCGTTGATCGTCACCCGGTAGTTGTCCGGGTCGATGGCCGACGAAGATCCGGAAACCGGTTCGACGCTGCTCTGGTCGGCGAACCACCCTTCGGGATCGGTTACCTTGCGTCCCATGCGCGAGGCGTAGAGCCGCTCGCCGTCGGGCCGGTCGAGCAGGTAGAGCTGGTTCTCCTCGATGATGCGCGTGAGCCGCTGCGCGTAGTCGGGCGCCGTGGCGTAGCCGGCGGCTTTGAGCCCCCGTGCCCAGCTCTTGTAATCGTCGGACGAGTAGGCGAACAGCGAGTCGTAGCGTGGCTGCGAATCGAGGAATTCGGCATGGTCCCTGTACGACGCCTCGACCGAGGGGTAGCTGCGGAAGCACTCCCCCTTGGCGTCGTCGTCGTAATAGACCTTGTCGCCCGTCCAGTTGCGTTTGCACTTGATGCCGAAATGGTTGTTCGATTGCAGCGACAGCCAGCTGTTGCCGCAGTCGGACTCGAGGATGCCCTGCGCCATGGTGATGCTGGCGGGGATGCCGTACCGCTCCATGTGGGCCACGGCGATGGATTTGTAACGGTCGATATATTCCTCGCGGGTCTGCCGCACCTGTGCCGGGAGGCTTTGCAGGGCTATCAGTAGGATTCCTGCGAGCGATATTGCTTTTTTGGAAAAATTCATTATCTTTGTTTAATCTTTATGGACAAAGGTATGATTTTCCTGTGAGAATTACAATATAAAATGCACTGCTGAGCTATGTTTACCGAAACCGCAAACGAGATCTTCAACCGTGCCATCGGAGATTACCACCGCTGGGACGATGTGGATCACCCGATCGAAAATCCCTATGAGCCGGGCTCGCTCGAACACCTGTTATACCATAAGAACTGGATCGACACCGTGCAGTGGCATCTGGAGGATATTATCCGCGACCCGCAGATCGACCCTGTGGCCGCGCTGGCCATCAAACGCCGCATCGACAAGTCGAACCAGGATCGTACCGACATGGTGGAATATATCGACTCGTACCTGCTCGACAAATACAGGGACGTGGAACCCCGGCCCGATGCCAGGCTCAATACCGAGACCCCGGCGTGGGCTATCGACCGTCTGTCGATCCTGGCGCTGAAGATTTACCACATGGCACGGGAGGCCGAACGTACGGACGTCGGCGATGCCCATCGCGCGGCGTGCCGCAAGAAACTCGACGTGTTGCTGGCGCAGCAGGTCGACCTCTCGGGGGCGATCGAAGAGCTGATCGGGGACATCGAGGCCGGCCGCAAGTATATGAAGACCTATAAGCAGATGAAGATGTATAACGACCCGGCGTTGAACCCGGTGCTTTATGGGCAGAAAAAATAAGAGACTTCCGCGTCATCTGGTCGTTTTCCGGACTTCGGCGATGGGGGATGTGGCGATGCTGGCGCATGCGCTGCGGGCCTTGAAGGAGGCCTATCCTGACCTGAGGGTGACGGTAGCGACAAGACCCGTGTTTCGAGCCTTTTTTACAGGGCTCGATCTCGGTTTTATGGATGTAGATATCAAGGGTGTGCACCACTCCCTGCGGGGAATGTGGCGCCTGGCCGCCGATGCGCGGCGCCTGGGGGTGGATGCCGTGGCCGACGTGCACGGCGTGCTGCGCTCGGTGATGTTCCGCACCGCCCTGTGGCTGCGCGGAGTCCCCGTGGCGGCCATCGAGAAGGGGCGCGAGGAGAAAAAGGAGTTTATCCGCAAGGGCGGCCGCGACGTGAAGCCCGCCAAGCATACCGTCGTCCGTTATTGCGACGTGTTCCGGAAACTGGGATTTGTGTTCGACGACCCCGTGTCGGCCCTGCGGCGCTGCCGTCCCAACCCGATGGGGGAGAAGACGGGCACCTGGATCGGCTTCTCGCCGTTTTCGGCGCAGCAGGGGAAAACCTATCCCACGGCGCTCGGGCGGGAGGCGGTGCGTCTGTTGGCCGAACGCTATGACCGGGTGTTCATACACAGCGGAGGCGGAGCCGAAGCGGAGTTCGCGCGGGAAATGGAGCGTGCGCACCCCAATGTGACGGCGCTGTTCGGACGGGTCGGGATGGACGGCGAATTAGACCTGATCGCCAACCTGGACTGCGTGGTGGCGATGGACTCGCTCGTCATGCACATGGCCTCGCTCGTGGCGACGCCCGTAGTGTCGGTATGGGGCGCTACCCATCCCGGGCTGGGGTTCTTCGGCTATGGCTGCGATCCGCGCGGCATCCTGCAGGCCGATATGGAATGCCGTCCCTGTTCGGTCTTCGGGAACAAGCCGTGCCGTTACGGGGATTACCGCTGCCTGTATGCCGTGACGCCCGCCATGGTTGCGGAGCGGGTGGCCGAAATGGTCGGTGAATAGGTTCGCCGTGGATATGCAAACAGCCCTCCGGATCAGGAGGGCTGTTTTTTTGTGACTACTCTGTGCCGGGCACCTTTTCAGGACTGCCCCTTTATTTCCGCGGACGGGCGACGATGCCGTTCGGCACGGCGCGTTCGCCGGCATGGTCGAAGCGGCGGTTGTCGCTGGGGTGGCTGACCACCCCTTCCTGTGCCGTCCAGAGTGCCGAAGAACCGCCGCCGTCGAGGTTGAGGGCGTCCGTGAGCCCCAGCAGGCGGGCGATGTAAGCCGTTTCGGCGATTGTAGCACCGGCGGCCTGACCTTTGGCGCGGCCGTCGATCACGGCCATCACCAC
>OGON01001847.1_pt1 | contig 13795 bp, 16 predicted proteins | sample 1552671 | NCBI WGS metagenome assembly OGON01 (sample SAMEA2580136, study PRJEB22360) | human gut metagenome | biome: human gut; feature: human-associated habitat; material: faeces | place: Denmark | collected 2008/2010 | reverse complement strand
ACAAGGCAGTCGTTGCAGAAAACCTGCCCCTCCTCAATTTCACGGCCGCACTTCAAACAATCCAAACGTCCCACCCCCCAAATAAACGATAGGAATATTGTACACCACTTTTCCCCGTTCGTAAAGAGGAAAGTAAAACAAGAAACCAAAGAAATTAGAAATTGTTTTTGGAAAAAGAGCCGCCAGCCCCAAACGGACGTAAAAAAGCCTCCGGAGTTAAACTCCGGAGGCGGATGATCGATTTGATTACTTTGCGTATTCCACGGCTTTGGTTTCCCGGATGACGTTGACCTTGATCTGTCCGGGATATTCCAGCTCGGACTCGATCTTCTTGGCAACGTCCCGCGCCAGCAGGATCATGTTGTCTTCGGTCACGACCTCGGGCTTGACCATGATCCGCACTTCCCTGCCGGCCTGAATGGCGTAAGCCTTTTCAACACCGGGATAGGAGCCGGTCAGTTCTTCCAGCTTTTGCAGGCGGCGGATATAGTTCTCCACGTTCTCACGCCGTGCGCCGGGACGGGCGGCAGAAATGGCATCGGCAGCCTGTACCAGAACCGCAATGACGGTCTTGGGTTCCACGTCGCCGTGGTGGGCTTCAATGGCGTTGACGATGACGGGATTTTCCTTGTACTTCCGGGCAAGATCGGCGCCCAGCTGCGGGGGGGGGGGAAAAAGGGCCTCTTCTGTGCCGCCGATACCTTCCGGGCCGCCGCCGGGGAGCAGCTGGGCATATGGGCCGGCCGTGTGGGCTGCCAGATGGTGAAGCACGCCGAGGGTGCCGATCCCGCTGCGGTGGTGTACGATAGCATCACCGCCGCCAAGGCAAGGAATATCGATGTATTGATCTGCGATACGGCCGGCCGCCTGCACACCAAGAAAAACCTGATGGAGGAGCTGGCGAAGATCGACCGGGTACTGGAACGGGAGGCGCCGGGCTGCAGCCGGGAAACGCTGCTGGTGCTGGATGCCACCACCGGGCAGAACGGCTTGAATCAGGCACGGGAATTTGCAGCGGCCTGCGGCGTCACCGGCATCATTCTTACCAAGCTGGACGGCACCGCCAAGGGCGGCGTGGCCATCGCCATCCGGGATCAGCTGGGGCTGCCCATCAAGTTCGTCGGCACCGGCGAAAGCATCGGGGATCTGACCCCCTTCTGCGCCGCCGAGTTCGCCCGTGCGCTGCTGCTGGATGAGGAAGAAGCATGAAGCTGATACTGGCCACCAAAAATAAACACAAGGCAGAGGAATTCTGCCGGATTTTATCCCCGCTGGGCTGGCAGGTCATCCCGCAGGATGAGGTCTGCCCGCCCGATCTGGAGATCGAGGAAACGGGCAGCACCTTTGCGGAAAACGCATTCCTCAAGGCGATGGGCATCTATCGGGCCACCGGCCTGCCCACCGTAGCGGATGACTCGGGCCTCTGCGTGGATGCTCTCGGCGGTGCGCCGGGGGTGTATTCCGCCCGCTATGCCGGCGAGGGGCATAATTCCGACGACAACAATAAAAAGCTGCTGCGGGAGATGGAACACATCCCCGAGGAAAAGCGCACGGCACGGTTTGTCTGTGCCATCTGCGCTGTGTTCGGCGAGGGGGACATCCTGCGGTGCGAGGGCGCCTGCGAGGGGACCATCGCCCGCTGCCTGCACGGACAAAACGGCTTCGGCTATGACCCGCTTTTTATGGTGGGGGAGCGCAGCTTTGCAGAGCTGGACGGAGCCGAAAAGGACGCTATCAGCCACCGGGGACGGGCGCTGGCGGCGCTGTATGAGAAAATGAAAAGCAGAAAAGAGGAAGAATGAAATGATGAATTCCAAAACGAGAGCCCGGCTGCGTGCCATGGCCAATACCGTAGAGGCCATCCTTCAGGTGGGCAAAAACGGCATGGGCGACGCCCTGCAAAAGCAGGTGGATGACGCCCTGACCGCCCGCGAGCTGATCAAATTAACGGTGCTGGAGACCGCCCCGGAGACCCCGAAGGAGATGGCGGCGCTGCTGGCGGAGGCGACCGGCGCCGAGGTGGTGCAGGTGGTGGGACGAAAGGTGACCCTCTACCGCAAAAACCCCGAAAAAACCATCATTGACCTGAAGTAACGGAGGGGAGAGAAGTGGCTAGGATCGGCTTTTACGGCGGCACCTTCAATCCCATCCATTTGGGTCATGTGGAGGTATGCCGTCATGCAATGAAGCAGCTGCGGCTGGACAGTCTTCATGTTATCCCCACCTATATCCCGCCCCATAAGGCCTCTCCGGAGCTGGCGGCGGGGGAGGACCGGCTGGAGATGTGCCGTCTGGCGCTGCTGGGCCTGCGCGGCGCCGTGGCGGATGACTACGAGCTTGCCAAGGGCGGCGTCAGCTATTCCGTCGAAACGATGCAGCATATGCGCTGGCTCTACCCCGATGATGATTTTTATCTCATCATGGGAACCGATAACTACCTGACCTTTACCGCATGGCGGGAATGGCAAACGCTGGCCAAAATGTGCACGCTGGCGGTGGCCAGCCGGGAACCGGATGATAAGGAGTCGCTGTACCGCCAGGCAAGGCTGCTGGCGCGGGAGGGCGTGCTCACCATCTTTTTGGATAACCGGGTGCGGGTGGTGTCCTCCACCGAGATAAGGGAAAAGCTGCGCTGCGGCCTGCCCTGCGATGATCTGCCCGACGGGGTAGGGGAGTACATTGCCGCCCACGGACTGTATAAGGGGGAAAAACGATGACCCGGGAGGAAATGCGTGCGGCGATCCGGCCGCTGATGAGCGAAGAACGGTACCTTCATTCTCTGGGAGTGGAACGGGAGGCCGAACGGCTGGCACGCCGCTGGGGGGAGGACCCCGAAAAGGCGGCAGTGGCCGGCATACTGCACGATTGCTGCAAGGAAATGCCCCTTCCGGAGGCATTGCAAATCGTGGGGCAAAGTGCTATAATACCCGATATCGATTTTCGGGAGCAGCCGCAGCTCATCCACGGCTATGCGGCGGCGGAGCTGCTGGGGCGCTTCGGGGTACGGGATCGTGAGATCGAGGACGCCGTGCGCTACCACACCACCGGCCGGACCGGCATGAGCCGGCTGGAAAAGATCATCTATCTGGCGGACCTGACCGAGGAGGGGCGGCATTACCCCGATGTGGCCGAGATGCGCCGTTTGGCGGATGCCTCACTGGATGAGGCCATGCTGTATGCCCTGTCCTATACCATCGGCAAGCTGACCCGCCGCAGAAGAACCATCTGCCGGGACAGCTGGCAGGCCTACAATGAATACGTTAAAATATGCAAGGAGGAAAAGGAATGAACCCGAAAGAACTTGCTCTTTCCATCGCCCGCTTTTTGGATAGCAAAAAGGCCACCGCCCTTGAGGTCATCCAGATCGGCGAGCTGACCACCATCGGCGATTACTTTGTGGTGGCCAGCGCCGGCAATACCACGCTGGTCAAATCGCTGTGCGAGGACCTGGACGAATATCTGGGGCGTCAGGGCATCGAGCCCAAGCGCATCGAGGGACGCAGCTCCGCCCAGTGGATCCTGATGGACTACCGGGACGTGATCGTCCATATTTTCTATGCCGAAACCCGCGATTTTTACAGCATCGACCGGGTGTGGGCGGATGCGCCCCGCCTGCCGCTGGATTTTACCGGGGAAAACTGATTTTTGCAGAAACAAAGCAAGCGCCGCGGCGCCGAATGAGGTTGGGAGGAAGACCGTTGAAACACGAATTTAAGGAAATCGAACCGAAATGGCAAAAAAAATGGGAGCAGGCCCGTGCGTTCCACGCCGAAAATGACTACACCAAGCCCAAATACTATGCGCTGGTGGAGTTCCCCTATCCCTCCGGGCAGGGGCTGCACGTGGGGCACCCCCGTTCCTATACCGCTTTGGATATCGTAGCAAGAAAGCGCCGGATGCAGGGCTATAACGTCCTGTACCCCATGGGCTGGGATGCCTTCGGCCTGCCCACCGAAAACTTCGCCATCAAGAACCACATCCACCCGGAGATCGTCACGGCACAGAACGTGGCGCACTTCAAGGCACAGCTGCAAAGCCTGGGCCTTTCCTTCGACTGGGAACGGGAGATAAACACCACCGACCCCGCCTATTACAGATGGACCCAGTGGATCTTCCTGCAGCTATATAAGCACGGGCTGGCCTATAAGAAGGAAATGTCCGTCAACTGGTGCACCAGCTGCAAGTGCGTGCTGGCCAATGAGGAAGTGGTAAACGGCGTCTGCGAGCGCTGCGGCAGTGAGGTCATCCACAAGGTAAAGAGCCAGTGGATGCTCAAGATCACCGCCTACGCCCAGCGCCTCATCGATGACCTTTCCGACGTGAACTACTTGGAGCGCGTCAAGACCTCCCAGATCAACTGGATCGGCCGTTCCACCGGCGCCGAGGTCGAATTCGATACCACCGGCGGCGATAAGCTGATCGTCTATACCACCCGCCCCGATACCCTGTTCGGTGCGACCTACATGGTCATGTCGCCGGAGCATCCCTACATCGATAAGTGGGCCGACCGCATCACCAATATGGATGCCGTCCGGGCGTACCGGGAGGCTTCCGCCCGTAAGTCCGACTTCGAGCGCACCGAAATGGCCAAGGAAAAGACCGGCGTGCGGCTGGAGGGCGTTGCGGCCATCAACCCCGTCAACGGCAAGGAGACCCCCATTTTCATCTCCGATTACGTCCTGATGAGCTACGGCACCGGCGCCATCATGGCGGTACCCGGCCACGATACCCGTGACTGGGAGTTCGCCAAAAAGTTCGGCCTGCCTATCATCGAGGTGGTAAAGGGCGGCGATGTGGAAAAGGAAGCCTTTACCGACTGCGCCACCGGCATCATGGTCAATTCCGGCTTTTTGGACGGGCTGTCCGTGGAGGAGGCCAAGAAGGCCATCATCCGGTGGCTGGAGGAGCACAAGAAGGGCGAGACCAAGGTAAACTACAAGCTGCGTGACTGGGTATTTTCCCGCCAGCGCTACTGGGGCGAGCCCATCCCGCTGGTGAACTGCCCCAAGTGCGGCTGGGTGGCCCTGCCGGAGGAGCAGCTGCCCCTGGTGCTGCCCCAGGTGGAGAGCTATGAGCCCACCGATGACGGCGAGAGCCCCCTGAGCAAGATGACAGACTGGGTCAACACCACCTGCCCCTGCTGCGGCGGCCCGGCCAAGCGCGAGACGGACACCATGCCCCAGTGGGCCGGCTCCAGCTGGTACTTCCTGCGGTATATGGATCCCCACAACGACAAGGCACTGGCAAGCAAGGAGGCGTTGGACTACTGGTCCCCCGTGGACTGGTACAACGGCGGCATGGAGCACACCACGCTGCACCTGCTGTACTCCCGCTTCTGGCATAAGTTCCTGTACGACATCGGCGTGGTGCCCACCAAGGAGCCCTACGCCAAGCGCACCAGCCACGGCATGATCCTGGGCGAGGGCGGCGAGAAGATGTCCAAGTCCCGCGGCAACGTGGTCAACCCCAACGACATCGTAGCCCAGTACGGCGCGGACACCATGCGCCTGCACATCATGTTCATCGGCGACTTCGAGAAGGCCGTCAGCTGGAGCAACGAGGCTGTCAAGGGCAGCAAGCGCTTCCTGGACCGCTGCTTCAATCTGCAGGATATCGCCACCGCTGAGGAGTCCATCTCCGCCAAGAATGAGTCCATCGTCCACAAGACCATCAAGAAGGTCAGCCAGGATATCGACGAGCTGAAGATGAACACCGCTATCGCCGCCATGATGACCATGGTCAACGAGTTCTACGCCAATGGCTGCTCCAAGGGCGACGTGGAGATGCTCTGCCTGCTGCTCAGCCCCTTTGCCCCCCACATGGTGGAGGAGATGTGGGAGAACATGGGCTTTGCCGCCAAGTACGGCAAGATGGCCATGCAGATGGATTGGCCCGAGCACGACGAGGCCAAGACTGTGGACAGCCACGTGGAGATGGCCGTGCAGGTCAACGGCAAGCTGAAGGGTACCGTCACCGTCCCCGTGGACAGCGACGAGGCTGCTGTGGTGGCCGCCGCTATGGAGAGCGACAAGGTGAAAAAGGCCACGGAGGGCATGAGTGTTGTCAAGACCATTTTGGTCAGGAACAAGCTGGTGAACCTGATCGTGAAGCCCGCGAAATAAAGCGTTGTATCCCCCGGTGCAGCCGGGGGATACTTTTTCTGGAGGGCGGACCGCCGGGACGCACACTTTTTTGCCGTTTTTGTAAAAAAACGACTTGACAAGCTGTGTTATCCCCGGTATAATACATCCGTTAGTCATGTAAATGGCTCTTAAAGAGCACCCAGGATCGAGCCGGGTGTATCGGAGGGAGGGAAACATAAATGTCCGAAGTCCATGTTAAGGAAGGCGAGTCCCTGGACAGCGCTCTGAAGCGTTTTAAGAGAAGCTGCGCCAAGGCGGGCGTCCTGGCCGAGGTGCGCCGCAGAGAGTGCTACGAAAGCCCCAGCGTTAAGCGCCGCAAGAAGTCCGAGGCTGCGCGCAAGAACCGCAACAAGCGTTACTATTAAGTGACAAAGAAGCCTGAGAACATAGGTTCTCAGGCTTCTCTTTTATCTATCCTGTCAGGTCCCGCAGTATGTCGGCGCACTCCGGCAGGGTCAGCAGACCCCGGTGTATGCCCAGGCGCTCTCCCAGAGCGATTTTTCTATGCAGGGTGTCACCGTCGTCCAGCAGAACGAACCGTGTCTCGCCGCCCCGGCGGTACGTGAAATACCGGGCGCCCAGCTCCCGGGAAAAGAATATCTGGCGGCCTGTTTGCAGGGCGGCTAGCTGTTCATCTGTCAGCGGTATGCCCTCACCAGTGGGACAGGGGAGAGGAAAGTCCATCCGCAGGCGCTGGAGGTCCAGCACGATACGGTCCGGCCCGAAGGCACGGCAGCAGGCGGACAACCGGTTTTCGATATCCCCGCCGGACAGGGCGGTGCATACCAGTACCCGCGCGCCGGGAGCCGTGTGGGCGCATTTCTCGTGGACCCACAGGGCGATGCCGGACCGGTGCAGGGGCTGGGCCAGCGCCTCCGTCAGTTCTGCGGCGGGGAAGGGGACGATCACTGTGCCGTATCTCCGGCGGCGGCACTCCTGCACCACGCCGGCTGCCGTTTCCGGGCTGAAGGGTCCCGCCGCGCCGGTGAGCAGCATGGCACCGCCCCGCAGGGCAGGCGGCATGGGCAGGGCACACAGCACTCCGTTTTCTATCCGGTAGGCCGCGTTGGCGATGGGCAGCTGTGCGCCGCAGGCCATCTGGCGAAGCGGCGGTGCGGCGGCGATCATCAGCTGCATAGGCGTACCCCCTTGCGAGACCACGATGTCCGTGGTACAATACTGCTGTACTTTATGAGAGGAGTCGGATACCTATGCCCATTTCCATGACGCCCTACCGGGTGTTTGACAGCTACCGCAGCATCACGCCCGCGTTTTTTATGCGGCACGGCATCCGGCTGCTGCTGTGCGATCTGGACTATACCCTGGCACCCAAGTCCCAGCCGGAGCCGGACGCGGACCTGCGCCGCTGGCTCTCCGATGTGCGGGCGGCGGGTGTGGAGGTCATGATCCTGTCCAACAACCGCAGCCCCGTGCGAGTGGAGCGATTCTGCCGCGATCTGGGGATCACCTACGAGGGCCATGCGGGCAAGCCGTCCGTAAAGGGCTTTCGCCGGGCCATGGTGCGCTGCGGCGTCACCCCGCGGGAGACGGCCATGCTGGGCGACAAACTGCTGACGGATATGCTGGGTGCCAACCGGGCTGGCGTGCTGCCGCTGATGGTGGAGCCGCTGGGCGGGCCGCGCGGCGCGTGGAATAAGGTGCTGCATGGCCTGCAGAGGCCGTGGAAGGCCGCCAGTTTGAAAAAACATCCGGAACGGTGACTTTTTTACGCGGAAACACTTGCCAAAAAGCAGGTTATCATGTAAAATATATAAGGCCGATTTTGGCTGGTATTATTTATTCAGAGGGAATGGAGATATTCCCTCATACACAATGGGAGGAATATCAATATGGCAACTATTACCGCCGGTGATTTCAGAAACGGCAAGACCTTCGAGATGGACGGCAAGGTCATGCAGGTCGTGGAGTTCCAGCACGTCAAGCCCGGCAAGGGCGCGGCTTTCGTCCGCACCAAGATGCGTAACGTGGTGACCGGTGCTGTGACCGAGACGTCCTTCAACCCCACCGCCAAGTTTGAAGAGGCCTTTGTGGACCGCCGCGATATGGCCTACAGCTACAACGACGGTGATTTGTACTACTTCATGGATCAGGAGACCTTTGACATGGTACCCCTGAACAAGGAGCTGCTGGGCGATGCGTTCCGCTTCATCACTGAGAACACCGTGTGCAAGGTGCTGAGCTATAAGGGCAGCGTCTTTGGCCTGGAGTGCCCCAACTTCATGGATCTGGAGGTCACCGAGACTGAGCCCGGTCTGGCCGGCAATACCGCCACCAACACCCTGAAGCCCGCCACCGTGGAGACCGGTGCCGAGGTGAAGGTGCCCCTGTTCATCAACATCGGCGACAAGATCACTATTGACACTCGTACCGGTGAGTATCTGAGCCGCTGCAAGTAATTTGACAACCAACCGACCGTACAGAAAGGAGCCGAACATGGAGATTTCTGAAAAGGTAGCGTATCTGAAGGGTCTGGCCGAGGGCCTGAACCTGGACACCGACAGCAAGGAAGGCAAGCTGATCGCCGCCATCATCGATGTGCTGGACGACATGGCCGAGAAGTTCGCGGAAGTGGACGACGAGCTGTGCGATGTGGAGGACGGCCTGGATGCCGTCAGCGACGACCTGAGCGATGTGGAGGAGACGCTGTACTTTGCTCTGGACGACGATGAGGATGACGAGGAAGACGACGAGGAAGAGGAGTGCTTCGTGACCACCTGCCCCGAGTGCGAGGAGGAGGTCTACTTCGACGAGACTGTTCTGGAGGACGGCGAGGTCGTCTGCCCCAACTGCGGCGCCAAGCTGGAGTTTGATCTGAGCGATCTGGCCGCCGCCGCTGAGGATGGCGAGGACGAGGAGTAATTCCCATATATAAGCATATCCCCCGGCATTGCCGGGGGATATTTCTTTCTATTTACGCATTTGCTCAAAAATGCCGGGAAATGGCGGCGGGGCTTGCCTTAACGGGAGAAAAGCGGTATAATAAAAAATACTACACTTTGCGCCACGCGCAAAGACCGATTTGAGGTATACGAATGAAAACTCAGGAAAAGCTGAACATGACCATGCTCTGTGACTTCTATGAGCTGACCATGGGCAACGGCTACTTTGAGGCCGGCTGCAAGGAGCGCATCACCTATTTCGACGTGTTTTTCCGCAAGGTGCCCGATGGCGGCGGCTTCGCCATCGCGGCAGGTCTGGAGCAGCTGATCGACTACATCGAGAACCTGCACTTCACCGAGGAGGACATCGCCTATCTCCGCGGGCGAAACCTGTTCTGCGAGGAATTCCTGGACTATCTGCGGAACTTCCGCTTCACCGGCGATATCTACGCCATTCCGGAGGGTACGCCCGTGTTCCCCAAGGAGCCGCTGGTGGTGGTCCGCGCCCCGGCCATCGAGGCGCAGCTGATCGAGACGTTCACCCTGCTGACCATCAACCATCAAAGTCTGATCGCCACCAAGGCCAACCGTATCGTCCGGGCCGCCAAGGGCCGCACGGTGCTGGAGTTCGGCTCCCGCCGTGCCCAGGGGGCCGACGCGGCCATTGTCGGTGCGCGGGCGGCCTATATCGGCGGCTGTGCCGGTACGGCCTGCACCATCTCTGACGAGGTGTACGGCGTGCCCGCCGGCGGCACCATGGCCCACGCCTGGGTACAGATGTTCGACAACGAGTACGAGGCATTCAAGACCTACTGCCAGACCTATCCCACCAACGCGACCCTGCTGGTGGACACCTATAACACGCTGAAGTCCGGTATCCCCAACGCCATCAAGGCGTTCAACGAGGTGCTCAAGCCTCTGGGTATCACCAAATGCGGTATCCGCCTGGATTCCGGCGACTTGGCGTACCTGACCCGCAAGGCGCGCCAGATGCTGGATGAGGCCGGCTGGACCGAGTGCAAGATCTCCGTGTCCAACTCGCTGGACGAGTACCTCATTCAGGATATGCTGCTACAGGGCGCGCAGATCGACCTGTTCGGTGTGGGCGAGCGCATGATCACCGCCAAGTCCGAGCCGGTGTTCGGGGGCGTGTACAAACTGGTGGCCATCGAGGAGCCGGACGGCACCGTGATCCCCAAGATCAAGGTCAGCGAGAACGTGGAGAAGATCACCATTCCCCACTTCAAGAAGGTGTATCGCCTTTTCGGACGGGACAACGGCAAGGCCATCGCGGACTACATCACCGTGCATGACGAGACGGTGGACGACACGAAGGGCCTGACCATCTTTGACCCCATGGCCACCTGGAAGCGAAAGGACGTGTATAACTTCGAGGCCCGGGAGCTGCTGGTGCCGATCTTCAAGAACGGCAAGCGGGTGTACGATTGCCCGCCGCTGGAGGAGATCAAGGCCTACTGCGCCCAGCAGGTGGATACCCTGTGGGACGAGGTCAAGCGCTTTGACTATCCCCACAAGTACTATGTGGACCTGTCGGACAAGCTGTGGGATATCCAGCAGTGCCTGCTGCGGACCTCGCAGCTGTGATGACCATCTGAAATAAAAGAAAAGGGAGGAGGATCAACAGTGAAAAAGCCGAGAGTCCAGCAGCGGACAGAGCGACGGATATCCGCTGCGCTGCGGCTGGTGATGGTGGCGGTATTGCTGTTGGCACAGATCGCGCTGGTGATCGTCCTCAGCGACCTGCTCAAGCAGCGCATGGCGCTGGCCTATACGGTATTGCAGCTGCTGGCCGGTGTGGTGGCCATGCGTATCTGGTCCCGCCCCGGGGCCACCAGCTATAAGATGGGCTGGATCATCCTGGTGCTGTTCGTGCCGGTGGTGGGACTGATCCTCTATCTGCTGTGGAACGGCGACCGGCCGTCCAAGCGCCTGAGCCTGAAGAAGCCGGTGCCCATCGAGGAGCCTATGGCTCAGCAGGAGATCGCCCGCACCAATCTGGAAAAGCTGCGCCAGACCGCGCCCCAGTGGTATCCGCTGGCAGCGTATCTCAGCGGCAAGGGCTTTGACCTGTACCGCAACACGGCGCTGCGCTATCTGCCCACCGGCGAGGCGTATCTGGAGGATATGCTCACCACACTGGATACGGCCCAGCGGTTCATCTTCCTGGAGTACTTTATCATGGCCGAAGGCGAGATATGGGATCGGTTGTCTGATATCCTCTGCCGCAAGAGCCGTCAGGGCGTAGAGGTCAAGCTGATCTTTGACGATTTCGGCAGCATGATGCGTATGCCCAACGAAAAAATAGACGCGCTGCAGGACGCCGGGGTGGAGGTCAGGGTATTCAACCCCGTGCACCACTACGTCAACCGGCTGTACTTCAACTACCGCGACCACCGGAAGATCACCTGCGTGGATGGAGATATTGCCTACACCGGCGGCGCCAATATCGCCGACGAGTACGCCAACCTGATCGAACGCTTCGGCTATTGGAAGGACTGCGGTCTCCGGCTGGAGGGCGAGGGCGCCTGGGGCCTGACCCGGGAGTTCCTGCAGATGTGGCAGCGGATGGACGGTCAGCTGTACCATGAGTACGACTATTATCGCCCCCTGCACCACCCCCTGGAGCAGGGCTTCTGCCAGACGGTGGTGGACGGCCCCGACGACAACCCCAACAACGCGGCGGAGGATCTGTTCCTCCAGATGATCGGCCGCGCCCGGCGGGAGGTGTATATCACCACACCCTACCTGGCTATCGACGAGTCCATGCTCAAGGCGCTGTGTCTGGCCGCGGAAAGCGGTGTGGATGTCCGCCTCATCATGCCCGGCATCCCGGACCACAAGTTTGCCTATCTGGTGGCGGAGAGCTACTTCGACCAGCTCATGGCGCATGATGTTAAGATATATACCTTTACACCTGGCCTTGTCCATGGAAAAACCGTCCTGACTGACCGCGAGACGGCCTTTGTAGGCTCCGTCAATATGGACTACCGCAGCTTCCAGTTGCACTTCGAATGCGGCGAGGTGTTCTATGGCACGCCCGCCATCGAGACGCTGCTGGAGGATATGGACACCACCATGGCCCACTGTGCGCCCATGACGCCGGAGCGTATGGCGGAGCGCCCGTTTTGGCGGCGGGCGATAGGGACGGTATTACGGCTCTTTGCCATGTGGATGTAACCCCCGTCTGGTATATTTCCGCCCCGGCTGCGTCGAATATCCAAGAAAGGAATTACCCATGGCCTGCTTTATCATCGGCGCGGGCAGCTTTTACGGCCTGCCTGTGTCTGTTCAAAGGACCGATATGGTCATCGCCGCCGACGGCGGTTGGCATACCTGCCGGGAAAACGGCATAACGCCCACGCTGCTGGTGGCGGATTTCGACTCGCTGGACGCCGCGCCGGCGTTTGACCACATCCTCCGCTTGCCGGTGGAGAAGGATGACACCGACATGATCCGGGCAGTCAAGGAGGGCTTCGACCGTGGTGAGAGGGAGTTCCATCTCCTGGGCGGCATGGGCGGCCACCGGACAGACCACACGGTGGCCAATATGCAGACGCTGGCCTACATTGCCCGCCGGGGCGGGCAGGGCTGGCTGTACGGAAACGGTGAGCGCTTCACCGCCATCTGCGACGGGGGCGAGATCACACTCACCGCAGGGCAGAACAGCGTTTTCTCCGTGTTCTGCCTGGGCGCAGACGCGGAGGGCGTTACCATCGAGAACGCCAAGTATCCGCTGACCGACGCCGTGCTGACGGCGGATTTCCCTCTTGGGGTCAGCAATCATTTTATAGGACAGGCGGTGCGCGTCGCGGTGCGGCGTGGCTGCCTGCTTATAGGGATAACAGATAAGGAGTAACGAAACATGAAAAACACCATGAAAAAGCTGCTGGCGCTGTTGTTGGCACTGGTGCTGACCCTGGCCCTGGCGGCCTGCGGCCAGAAGGAGGAAAACAAAACTGATGACCAGACCAACGACCCCGCGATCACCGATCAGGACAACGCCGCTGATGAAAAGGTGACGCTGCCTGTGGCGGACGGCGCGGTCATCGGTCAGGGTGCCGTGGCCTTCACTGTGGAGGTGCAGGGTGCGGACGGCAAGACCGTCACCTTTACCGTCAACACCGACGAGGAGACGGTGGGCGCGGCTCTGCTGAAGCTGGGCGTTATCGCCGGCGATGACTCCGAGTACGGCCTGTACGTCAAGACCGTCAACGGCGAGACTGCCGACTACGATGCCGATGGCACCTACTGGGGCCTCTACATCAACGGCGAGTACGCCATGACCGGTGTGGACGCCACTACGCTGGAGGCTGGCACGACCTACGCCTTCCGTGTGGAGAAGGTCGAGGGCTGACAGGTATAAAAAAGAGACGGCGCAGCCGTCTCTTTTTTATACCTTTTCCAGTGACTGCACCACATCGCCCAGCAGATACAGGGAGCCGCAGCAGACGGCTGTGCCATCGGGCGGCGTGTCCGCCAGCATTCGGGACACACCCTCCCGGATGGTGTCGCAGGCCGTTACCGGCTTGCCATATCGCCGCAGGAAGGCCGCCAGCTCTCCGGCGTCCAGCGCACGGGGATTGTGGGGGGTTACAGTGATAAACCGCGCGGCCAGCGGAGCCAGCTGGTCGTACATTTTTCCATAGTCCTTGTCCGCCAGCACACCGGTCAGCACCGTTACCGGCTGGCCCGGCAGATACTCCCCGATGGGCGCCCCCCCCCTGCGACACG
>OGON01001841.1_pt1 | contig 13837 bp, 8 predicted proteins | sample 1552671 | NCBI WGS metagenome assembly OGON01 (sample SAMEA2580136, study PRJEB22360) | human gut metagenome | biome: human gut; feature: human-associated habitat; material: faeces | place: Denmark | collected 2008/2010 | reverse complement strand
GCTGCATGGCGCAACGCCCGCCGCAAAAACGAATTCGTGCAGACCTATCTGAACAACTACCAGAAAAACCAGCCGATGCCCGATGCCGAGACCGAATGGCAGCTCGACAGCATGCTGATCAAGATGCTCAACGTGGATGCCGTCAACGCCTTCGCGAAGCAGACCATTCTCCCGACGAATCAGGTGATCGTGATCAACGCTCCCGAGAAGGAGGGCGTCGCAACGCCCACCGCCGAGGAGATTCTCGCCATCCGCGACAAGGTGGCCGCATCGGAGGTCACGGCCTATGAGGACAACGTGGTCAAGGAGCCGCTGATCGCAGAAGGGACCGTGCTCAAAGGCTCGCCCGTGAAGAAGACGGTCGAGGACAAACAGCTCGGAACGACGGAATGGACGCTGGCCAACGGTGCGAAGGTCGTCGTGAAACCCACGACCTTCAAGGCCGACGAAGTGCGCCTGGGCGTAGTCGGCAAGGGCGGCCTGTCGCTGCTCTCGGACGAGGAGTACTACATGGGCGAAATGATGCCCGCCGTGAACTCGATGTCGGGTGTCGGCAAATTCTCGGCCACGGAACTCAAGAAACAGCTTTCGGGCAAAACGGCCTCGGTGCAGCCCTCGGTGGAGAACTACACCAGCGCCATGGGCGGCGTCTGCTCGCCCAAGGACATCGAGACGATGCTCCAGCTGCTCTACCTCAATTTCACGCAGCCCCGGTTCAACAAGGACGACGTGGACAATCTCACGAAGATGCTCCTCGCCCAGCTCGCCAATGCCAAGTCGAATCCCGACTTCCTGATGCAGGAGAAGGTGGCCGACGTGACCTACGGCCACAATCCCCGCCGTCAGATGATCTCGACGGAGATCGTCAACAAGTTCGACTTCGAACAGCTGCCCGGCATTTACGCCAAGCTCTACCCCGGAGCCAACGGATTCGTCTTCACGTTCGTGGGCAACATCGACCCCGAAACGCTGAAACCCCTCGTGGAGAAATACATCGGTTCGATCCCCGCCGCCCGCAAACCGATCAATTACGTCGACGACAAGGCCTATCCGGTGAAAGGCGAGGTTACGGAGGAGTTCACGGCTCCGATGCAGCAGCCGAAGGTCTCGGTCAACTACCATTTCTCGGGTGAGATGCCCTACACGCTCAAAAACAAAATGGCCCTGACGTTCCTGACGCAGGCGCTCAATTCGCGCTATCTCGTTTCGATCCGCGAGGAGAAGGGCGGAACCTACGGCGTGCGCGTCCAGGGTTCGACGAAGTACATCCCCCGCGAGACTTACAGCATGACCATTTCGTTCGACACCAACGAGGAGATGGCCGACGAACTGCGCGAGATCGTGATGAAGGAGATCGAGGAGATCGCAGCCAACGGTCCCAAGAGCGAGGACATCGAGAAACACCGCGAATTCATGCTCAAGAGCTGGAAGAACAGCCTCGAACAGAACGGCGCATGGATGAACTACATCCAGATCAAATACGGCTCGGGCCTGAACTACATCGCCGACCACGAACAGGCGATCCGCGACCTGACCAACGCCGACGTGCAGGCGCTCGCCAAGAAGATCCTTGCGGACGGAAACCTCGTGAAGGTCGTCATGCGCCCGTCGAAGTAAGCACCAAAACAAACGATTTTTCAAAACAACAGAACAAGGCAGTCACCCGGTTGACTGCCTTTTCTTTTTCCGAACGGGCTGAAAATGGTTAACTTTGTACCGTTAATTCCCAAATTCATCATGCAAAAAAGTATTCGGCTGGTCTCCGGCCTCTATCTCAAACTGTCGCTGCTGACCGTCGCCGTCGGCCTCGTGCTGCGCGTCGTACTGCTTTTCAACGAGCAGACCACCTCACTCGCCTTCTCATTCGGCGAATGGTGCGAAGTCTTCCTGCTGGGCGCCGTGAACGATTTCTGCGCCGCGACGGCGGGATTCATTTTCCTCTGGCTCTTCATGTTGAGCGTTTCGCGCACCAAGTACAGAAAGCCGTGGGGCTACATCCTCCTCGCCCTGCTCGTGGCGGCGTTCTGCTACGTGGCGTTCTTCAACACGATCTTCGACGAATACGGAAGCGTCGCGCCGCGAATCGCCCTCTATGTGCTGGGCTACTGGGCCGGCAGCTTCGCACTGCGGCTCTTCCTGCCCGGATTCCGCAGCCACTGGACCACGGTGTGGTTCGCCCTCTTCATCGTCGTCTACGTGGGCGCCATCATCTTCAACGGCATCAGCGAATATTTCTTCTGGAGCGAATTCGGCGTCCGCTACAACTTCATCGCCGTCGATTACCTGGTCTACACCAACGAGGTGGTGGGCAACATCATGGAGTCCTACCCCGTCATTCCGATGACGCTGGGCATCGTCGTCGTGACGCTGCTCGTGACGTGGTACTTCTTCCGCAGCGAACTCGTGCAGACCGAATGCCTGAAAGGCTGGAGGTGGAAAGCCGTAATCGGACCGGCCTACGTCGCGGCGCTGTTCGCCGCGATCGGGCTGCTGAACTTCAACACCCGCTTCCAGGACAGCGACAACGTCTACGTCAACGAATTGCAGGCCAACGGACTCTACAAGTTCTACGACGCCTTCGTCAAGAACACGCTCGACTACGAACAGTTCTACCTCACGCGTCCCGAAGCCGAGGCCGAAGCCTTCGTGCACGGGGTCTACCAAAGCACGGGCGACAACCTGCACGCCGTGCGCGCCGAAGGGGAGGAGATCCGCCGCAACATCGTGCTGATCACCATGGAGAGCATGAGCGCCTCGTACATGGAGCGGTTCGGCAACACGGAACGGATCACGCCCGCACTCGACTCGCTCTACAAACTGGGACTGGCGTTCGACCGCGTATACGCCACGGGCAACCGCACGGTGCGCGGCCTGGAGGCCGTGACGCTCTCGCTGCCGCCCTGCCCGGGCCAGAGCATCATCAAGCGTCCGAACAACGCCGGAATGCACTCCACAGGAGCCTTGCTGCGCGACAAGGGTTACAACGTGACCTATTTCTACGGCGGCAACAGCTATTTCGACAACATGGAGACCTTCTTCTCGGGCAACGGATACGACATCGTCGACCAGAAAAGCTACAAGCCCGAAGAGATCACCTTCGCCAACATCTGGGGCGTCTGCGACGAAGACGCCTACCGGAAGGTCATCCGCACGCTCAACGAGGAGACCCGCAGCGGCAAGCCGTTCTTCGCCCACGTGATGACCGTCAGCAACCACCGCCCCTTCACCTACCCCGCCGGACGAATCCGCATTCCCAACGACTCGAAGAGCCGCGCCGGAGGCGTGCTTTACAGCGACTATTCGCTGGGACGGTTCTTCGCCGAAGCGGCCAGGCAGCCGTGGTTCGAAAACACGATCTTCCTCGTCACGGCCGATCACTGCGCTTCGAGCGCAGGCCGCACCGAGATTCCGTTGCAGAAATACCACATCCCGGCGCTGATCCTCGCCCCCGGGCTTATCGAACCCGGAGTGGTCGACGGCATCGTCTCGCAGATCGACCTGATGCCCACCCTGCTGTCGCTGCTCAACATGAGCTACGACTCGCATTTCTACGGCCGCAGCATCTTCGACCCGGCATATGTCAACCGCGCGTTCATCGCCACCTATCAGGACCTCGGCTACCTCGAAGGCGACACCTTCACGATTCTGTCGCCCGTGCGCCGCTTCGAGCAGTACCGCGTGGTTCCCACCGAGGAGAATCCCCACCACCTCGAAACGATGGAGCGGAAGGACGCCATGCAGGTCGACCGCGCGATCGGCTACTACCAGACCTCCTGCAAATGGAACAAGCGGTAGCGCTGCCGCCGCGGCACAAAAAAACTGCGACCCAAAAGGGTCGCAGTTTTTTATTGCTCAAACGCGGGATCAGTCACCCTCGTAATCATCGCCGCCGTTCTTCACGGGAGGCGTCAGCGACGAGGCGGGCGTATTGGCCCTGATCCCCTCCTCGGAAAGCAGCGACTCGGGCGGGAAGCCGAGGTCCTCGATACGGCTCACCGAGATCTGGTACTGCGCCCAGTCCTCCGAACCTCCCGTGAAATCGCTCTTCTTCGCATAGATGCCGTAGATGCCCAGCACCGTACCCTCCGTGCCGTCCTTCGGGATGGGCTTCATGGCGAACTGGCTGTAACCGCTCGTACGGATGCCGTAAACGCCCGGGTCCGAAGTGTACTCCGCCGCATCGTTGTAGCTCATCAGCACCGAACCGTAGAGACGGATATTCTGCTCGCTGTTGTTGTAGGCCCAGCGATACCACGCGCCGAAGATGGGCGTTCCCCAGTCGGTCACGATCCAGCTCGGATAGGGATTCGCATTTCCGCCGTTTTTGAGGTTCGGAGGCGTCACGCCGTCCTGATTCTTCACACCCGCATAGCGGATCTTGATCTTGTTGAAACGCACCAGCCGGCCCAGATCGGCCTCGCCGAGCGACGTGTAGTTCGAACCGTCGACCTCCTTGATGTCCGAGTCGTCGAGCGTCGTGTATTCGCCGCGGAAGACGTTCAGGGCGGCGACCTTCGGGTTGTCGAGGTTCGAGTTGGCGTAGAACTTGTGGTTGCCGGCCGTGTTGATGCCGTCCGAGGGAGCGCCTCCGATCGAAAGCATCATGCGGTAGTTACCCAGATAGAGACCGTCGAGACGCACGTAGACCCACTGGCTCTTGATCGGCTTCGAAGCCAGGTCGAGCAGGAAGTCGAGATAAAGGCCGTTGTAGAGCTTCAGCTCGATACCGGCCGTGCCGTCGTAGATATAGAGCGACTTGTAGATGTTGCCCTGACGGTCGCTGCTGATCACCTTGCCCTTGATGTAGTATTTCGAAGCCTCGGGCCACTCCATGAGGCCGTCGAACTTGGCCTCCTCGGACGTGCGGGTTCCGAACTTGAGGGTCTTGGTCGTGGAGAAATTGTCGTTGGTTCCCGTATTGGAGATCGGACCAAATTTTTCCTTCACTTCGGCAATGGTGATCCGAGTAAGCCCCATTGCGGCCATATCGTCGGCCGTATAGAGCTTCTGCGGAGCCGGAGTGTCGAAATCGTTGTAGCAGCTCACGGCCACCAGACCGACGAGAGCCGCCAATGCTATTTTAAGACTTTTCATAAATTATGCTTTGCGCGATTAGAAACGGAAATAGACATTCAGGTAATAGGTCGTACCGAACAGGTAGAAATACTTCGAGGGGAAGCGGCCGTAAATCTGCTCGCCGCCCTCGCCGCGGACCTTGCTCATACGCATCTGCTCGTAACCGCCCGTGCGGATGTCCTGATCGTTGAGGATGTTCTTCACCTCGAGGCTGAAGCCCAGCATGTAGACCCGGTGGATATACCAGTTCTTGCCGATATTGGCGCTCAACGTATATGCGCTGTCAAACTTCTCCTGCTTGCGGAGGGTCTTGATCGACGAGAGGGCCGATGCCTTCTGCGCATTGGTGGCCGTATTGGAAGTCAGCACATTTGTATAATACTTAATGGCGGTAGCCGTACGGTACATCGGGTTCATCGAAAGATAGATGTTGTCGTAGTAGTTGAAGTTCACACCGGCGAACCAGTTGCGCGGTCCGCGGTAGTCGAGACCGATGTTGAAAGCCAGTTGCGGCGAGCTTTCCACATGATAACCGTCCCAGTTGACCTTATCTTTCAGTACGATCTTGTCCACGTTGTCAACCGTCTGCACGAAGTTGGGATTCGACGTATAGGTATAGTCGCCCCAGCTCAAGGCACCCACGACCGAGAGGCCGTTCCATACGGGAACCGAAAGGCCCAACTCAACGCCGTAGTAGCGTTTGTCGATACCGCTCATGGCGAAGTTGGTGAACGAACTGCGGGTATCGTCGTAGAACGAGATGACCTTCGACTGGTCCTCGATCGTCGTATAGTATCCCGAAAGACGCGCCTTGATGTAGGGCAGGTTGAGGTTATAGGTAAGATCGGCTGCGAAAATCTTCTCGGCCTTCAGCCCCGGCGTGGTCGTGTTGCGCGTACGGGGCGACACGAATGCCGTCGCGAACTTGGGCGCCTGCTGCATGTAAGCCACATTGGCCTCGATCGAATGCGCTCCAGAGAACTTGTAGCCCAGCGCAAGTTTCGCATCGTAGGTCAGGTAGTCGAGTTTCTTCGAATCGCCTTTCGAATCGTTGGGGAACAATCCCTTGCGCCACATGCCCTCGCGGTACATGTTCGAGTAGCCGACCGATCCGGAGACGCCCAGCGAGAAACCGCCGATGCCCCACGTGTAGTTGGCCCAGGCATTGGTTTCGAGCAGGTGCGCCCGGTAGTAGTAACCGTACTTGTCGCCGACACGGGCAATGCGGGCGTGCCCCGTAGCCCAGTAGTAATCCAGGTCGTTCTGGTAAGCCTCGGCGCTGGCCATGTCGCGCTCGGCGAACTTGTCGATGTCATACCAATAGTCGCCGCCCAGCAGGTCCTTGATCTCCGAGTAGTAATTCGTGCGGTTGACGCGCAGGTTGGCGCCGCCGACGATGCGCATGTTGTGGCGCATGTTATGCTGCACGTTGACCGCCAGGTTGTAGTCCAGCTGGTCGGTGTGACGCTCCTCGATCATGTAGTTCGAACGACTGTTATTGCCCATCAGTTTGGACAGCACCGGATCGGTGTCGATATTCCGCATATTCGTCTGGAAGAATTTGTCGTAGTCGAGCATACCGTCCCACACACCTTTCGCTATGGCGCCATCCATCGCGTAAAAATAGATCGTCTCGTCGGTAGTTATGCCCGGCACGATCTGCGTCTTATCCGAATTCGGCATATAGCGGTAGTAGTCGCCGCGGGGGTCCGCTCCGGCGTTCCACGTCAGGGCCGAATAGCCGTTCCTGCCGAAACGCAGCGACGTGGCGGCGTTCAGGCGCGTGTTCTCCGACATGTCCCACGTATAGTTGAGCATCACGATCGGCTCGTGGGTGTTGCGCACGCGCGAGTTGCGGAGCTTGCCGGCCTGGTAACCCACATTGGGGTTGTAGTAGTTGTTGCCGAACAGAGCGTAAGCCTCGTCGGTCGAAGCCTGCTGCGCGCCGCGCTCCGAAGGCGAAGCCAGCAGCGTCAACGCAAGGCGGTGGTTCTGTCCGAAAAGCTTCTCGGCCGAAGCGAAATAGGAATAGGAGTTGTAGTAAACGCCGTCCACATAGCCGTTGCCGCCCTGGCGGGTTCCCACCGAGAAGGCGTACGACCAGCCGTTGTCCAACTGTCCCGAGCCGTAGGAAACCATCGCACGGAAACGGTACATCTGGTTGCCGTTCGACACGCTCACGCGGAATCCCTTGCGCATCTGCGAGGCGCGGGCGTTGACGTTGGTCATGCCGCCGATGCCGCCGATGCCGAAATCCGACGCTTCGAGGCCCGTGTAGTTCTCCTGGTTACGCGTCGCGTCGTTCAGTCCGCTCCACAGCGACCAGGGACCGTAGCCCGTCATGGCGTCGTTGAAGCGGATGCCGTTCAGGTAGATGTCCGAGTACTGCGAATCGTAGCCGCGGACGTTGAAACGCATCTCGCTGAAACGGTACGATGCGATGTTGTTGAAGAGGTCCTTCGACGAAGAGAGCGACGAAGGCAGCGCCTGCGTGTCCGACGACGAGGAGTCGCTGTCGAATTCGGCGAAAACGGCGTCGTCCAGAACCGCACTCTGCCCCGACGGCACGATGATCACCGACTTGAGGTCCTGCACATGCTTATCGCCTACGCGGACCATCAGGTTGAGGTCCTCGAAGTCGGGCGTAGAGAAGAGCACCGTGTAGCTGCCCGCAGGAAGATTCTCGAAGATGAAGTTGCCGTCCTTGTCGGTCATGGCCGTCAGACCCAGCGATTCGATCTTCACCTGTACATTGCTCAAGACCACGCGACCGTTGCGCGAAACCACCTTACCGCGGATGCCTCCGTCCTGCGCATAGGACGTGAAGGTCACGGCGGCGAGCATCAGAATAAGTAGAACTTTGAGTTTCATACAAATATTTTAGAGTGTTTATTTGGCGATGTAGATATATACGGGGAAGTGGTCGCTGAAACCGCCCTGGAAATCGTTGCCCACGAACGTACGCAGCGGATAGCCCTTGTACTGGCCCTCCTTCTGGATCATGTAGGGACGGCGGAAGATGCCGCCGTAGAACTTCGAGTTGCCGGCGGGCTGGATTTTCAGACTGCCCGTGGAACCGGTGGCGAGGTTCTCCGAAACGATGATGTTGTCGAACAGGTTCCACTCGTCGCGGTAAGCCAGCGTGCCGTAACCCGCTTTCAGCAGGCCGATGAAGGGGTTGAACATGTCGCCCTTGCCGACCTCCTTGATCTTGCCCTTGGCGTTGAGGCCCTCGACGATGCTGTCATCCGTGGCATCGTCGTTCAGGTCGCCCATGACGACCACCTTCGTGGCCGGGTTGACGGGCAGTCGGCGGTCCCCGAGTCGACGATGTGCTTCACCTGCTTGGCGGCAGCCAGACGCTTGGGGGCCGAAGCCTCCTTGCCGCCCAGACGCGAAGGCCAGTGGCTCACGAGGAAGAAGAACGGCTCGCTGTCGATCGTGCCCCACATCGTGACGAAATCACGCGTCCTGAAGTTGGGCAGTTCCGGCATCTTGAACGGAATGGCGGCGCTTCCCTCCAGCTTGAAAACGTCGGGACGGTAGTAGAACGCCACGTCGACGCCGCGTGCGTCGGGCGAATCGTAATGCACGATGCGGTAGTTGCCGGGCGCGAGTTTCGGCTGCGCGATCACATCCTCCATCACCGAGCGGTTCTCGATCTCCGAAACGCCGATCACCACGGGATAATCCTTATCCTCGGCGGCGATGTCGAACAACACCCGTTCGAGGTTCCCGATTTTCCTGGTGTACTTGGCCGAGTTCCACTTCTTGGGTCCTTCGGGCGTGAACTCCTCATCGAGGACGCCGGGATCGTGAATGGTGTCGAACAGGTTCTCGAAGTTGTAGAAGACCACTTTGTAGGGCTTCTGCGCGAAGCATGCCACCGCGATCAGCGAGGCAAACAGTCCTGTCAAAAAGATTCTCTTCATAAACGATTTTTGTTGTTAAGGTTCAATTCATTGTATCATAATCCCTACCAGTCGGCGAGGTTCTTCTGGCTTTTCACCGCATCGGCCACGGCCGGGTCGAGGTTGCGGAAGAACTTGAAGCCCGTCAGCTCCTCGATCTCCTTCACCGAACGGACAGCCGATTCGATCGACGTGGCGGCTCCGGCGTCATCGTTGGTGAACACGAAGCCGATGGCTTTCAGTTCATCCGCCTTGAATTGAGAGATCTGCCGGTTCTGGTTGCCCCGCTGGCGCAGCAGCACTTTCCAGCAATGCGACGGCACGGCGATCGGTCCGTTGGCATTGTCGATGGTCTTCGTGCTCTTGAAAGCGGCTCCCGTCACCACATAGAGCGTATCGTAGGTCTGCAAGCCGCCCCAGCCACGGACTTTGCCCTCCAGCGAGGCCCAGATATTCTGATTCAGCGTGCTGTTCTGGGGCATCATGTTGGTGCCGTAGTAAGTCATCCGGTTCGGCTCGTAATTGTTGTAACGCGAAGCCTGCGGAAGCATGTGCCCGCGGTCGTAACCCCTTGCACCGTAACCGCGGCCGTTGCCGCCTGTCCCGATGTATTGCTGGTCGCGGGTGGGAATCACGGGCAGCTGGTCATTGGGATCGTAATTGAAATCGTTGACCCGGCTCAAAACGGGCGTTTCGTAGACCTTCTTGAAGATCGGATAAGCCACCCAATGCGAAATATGCCGGTCGACATCGTAGCATACCGAATAGTTGCGCAGTTTTCCGCCCGGAAAGAACTGATTGCTCACAAACGTCGCATAATAGGTCTTATAGATATAAGCGTCGTCGGAACGATATTCGGGCTGTTCGCCCCACGAACGGTCGTAGTCGATGAAGCCCGCGGCCCTCTGCGTCAGCGTCAGGGAGGTGGAATAACCGTTGGTATAGGTTACGTCGATCCGCGCCGTGCGGTCGTCGTCGGAATTGTTTTTGTCCAAATAGAGGTAGGCCGGGTCCCCGACGTTTCCGCCGGCGGAGGATACCTGCTTATTCAAATCGAACGAACACCACTCCGCATCCCCGCCCTGCGAGACGATCGTCGCCTCGAAGGTGATGCCCGACGGGCCTTGGGTCGAAATCTTGTTCGTTGTGGTTGAACTGCTCACGGTCTCTGCAACGAGCGTCGCGAGGGACTCCTTGTCGCCCCCGTCGTCCTTGTCGCCGCATCCCGCAAACAGGACAAGCATCGCCGACATCGTCACGAGCAGCATGCCTATCTGTTTAATTTTCAACATCATTCAGAATAAAGTATAACATTTGGTCCGCAGACCCATTTAGAAACCAAACTCTTGACGGGGTGTTATCCCCGCCAAGAGTGGTTGGTTTTACAAGTCGGTTTCCTCGACTGTTGTTATTTTGCCAGGAAGAATACAACACCGGCAACACCAGACGTATTCGTCGTCACATACGACCGAATATATTTCGACGCAGCTCCAGTCGATGTCATCATAATAGATGCAAATGCTTTTGCGGTTGCCTTAACACCATCAGTGTCATCAGTAAACGTCCAATAGTTATCGCCCGCAGAATCAGCCAATACAAGTTGATTCTTACCGGCAGCACCAACTGTCAGATATTTTTCACCATACTTAATATAATAAGCATTAGAAACACCGCTTACAGCTACAAGTGAAATCTCTGCACCTGCGGCATCATCAGCAACAAATGCACCCGTTGCCTCGGTATATGAATAAGGAACTGTCTCACACTGCTTATTGGTAAGTACTCCTGTCCAAGTCTGATATTTACCATTAACAAGGCCTGCCAGATAGCCCGTTCCTTCTTTCAGATCGGCAATCTTTTCAATCTTCGCATAGCCAGAACCGCTCGTAGGCGCAGCCTGCTTCAGAGCAACCGTTGCAACCGTCGCACCGGCAACTTTGGCAACCAGATTGGCCGTATAGGCTGTCTTATCCGTGTTGTCGCCTTTCGCGCTTACGACGATGGTGTTATCAGTCTTGGCGCCGAGCGAGAACTTGTCGGCATTCGTACCCTCGATTGCGAACGTCACAGCCGAAGCCGTCGTGTTGGTAACCGTATAGTTGAGCGTTTGAGCCACGGGAGAGGTTGCAGCGAACTGCTGGGGAGCGGAGATTTCAACAATCGGCGTCGAAGAATCGACCGTCACCGACGTAGCCATCGTCTGGAGATACTTGGCCGTACCGCCGAGCAGCCAGCCTTCGACAGTCACCGGTTTGTCATTAAACGACGCCCACTCCGATTTGCCATAGGCAACAGAGCCTTTCGTGGTCGTACCGGCGATAACGACATTGTAATAGTTGCCGCTGACAGTAAACTCACCGTTGTATTTCACATACTTGTACACAGCCTTATTTTCCAAGGCCGTTGCGATATAGGCCGTGACAGCCGTGCCGTCCATCACCTCGGGAGCAGGCGTGTTATAGCTGCCCGTACCGGTCTTGGCGACCGAAAGACCCTCCTTGCCGAACTGAATGACGCCATTCCGCAATTCGGTCGTTCCCTTAACGGTAACGGCATCGTTAACAGCTACCGCAGGAGCCTCGCCAAGGAACGCCAGCATGACACCCGACGCATCGCCGATCAGGATACCCTGCGTGTGCATGGCTACGACCGTAGCGGCGACCTCATAGTTCTTGCCGGCTCCGGCTGCGATAGCCTCGGCAACCGTACCCTTCGTATAATCCACCGAAGGAACGACGAGTTCCGAACCGTTGCCGCCTTCATAAAGTTTGAAGTCGTCGATACGCAGACCGTGGTTTTCAAGTCCTGCATAGCCGTCGAAACGAACCCAGATCTTGTCGGTCGAAACACCGGCAGGCAGTTTGAATTCGGCGGTGCAGAGATACCAGTAGCCGGAAGCGACTTTTTTGACTTTCAGAGCAACGGGAGCATAGCTCGAACCATCGGTAGACACCGAGAACCGAATCGTTTCATCCGTCATGTCGCCCAGCACTACGCCATTGGAATAGTTAATCTGTTGAGCGGCAGTAAACGTGAAGGTGAAATTGGTGTTCGATGCGATATTGATGTCATTGATGTTGAAAACCGAAGTCGATTTGTTCATCGAAACATAGGGAGGACCCGTAACTACCGTCGTTTCATCCTCGGCAGGATCGAAAACCTTGCCGCTGTTGGCTACCGAAGCGCTGTTGCCGGTATAAGTAACGGCCTTCTGATCGAGCGAACCGCCGCGGGTCCAACCTTCGAACTTGTCCACATAAGGCCAGTAGCCATCGACTTTCTCGACCTTCGTGCCGCAGTTCTCGCTGTAAAGAGCGTTACCCGTCGGAACATCGCTGTCGCTCTGTACGACCGTGATCGTAGCCTCGTCCGTAAGCGGGAAGCCCTCGACCGTGGAGCTGGCGGTCAGAACAAGGATTGCGCTGCGCTCTCCCGAAGCCTGACCCAGCGTGAAGGTAAGCTGCGTCGTACCGGTCTTGCCCGACATCGCGCTGGGAGTAACCCACTGCGAATCCCCGGGGTTCTTGAATGTCAGGGTCCAGTCGCCTTTCGAAACGACCTCGACCGTCTGTTCGAGCTTGCCGCCCTCGAGTTTCCCGGCGACAGTCACCGACTCGCCGCCGTTCACGGTAATTTCGGGCATGCCCGAATAACCGCCCTCTTCGTCATCGTCCGAACATGCGCTAAAAGCCGTCACGGCCAGCGCTGCACAGAACAATGTCTTCCAAAAATTTACTACTTTCATAGAGTTGAGTGTTAGTTAAAAAATGTATTGTTTGTAGCCAAAATTCTTTAAATTCACTACATAATGACAATATTATGCCTCAAAGTTAAAATTATTTTCCGGACCTGCAAAGGTTTGTAACATTCTTTTAATAATCAGATCGGTCCGAATTGCAACCCTTTTCCGTCCGAACAGCAGTTCGCCGACGGGGACAGAAGACCCGGAACATGCGCTCGGGCATACTCCGGGTCAGCAGTATCCGCTCGATCAGCGTATTCTGTCGGCTGCGCGCACCAGCAGTTCGTCGCGGAAAATCGCACGGGCCGCCAAATAGGCAAACAGCAGGCAGACCAGAGGCAGCACAATGGCGGGCTTGAAGCCCTGCGTATGGAACGTCAGGTCGGAGAAGACCCGCCAGCTCAAAAAGTAATAGACGCCTTCCATCACCAGCGAGCCTAACAGCAACACCATTTCCACCACACAGAGGCGTATTTGCAGCAAACGGCGACGGAACAGGAAAATCGTCACCAGCGGCAGCGCACAGGCCAGCGCCAGCAGGACGCCCATATAGACGGTGGACTGGACAAGCTCCCCTTCGGCGGTTTTCAACCCGAAGGCGTAAAGCCCGAACTCGCCGGCGTCACCCGCAAACCACGCCAGCCCCGAAAAGAGCGTCACGGCCATAAGCGCCGCAATGATCAGCAAATAAAGCGTTTGGATTCGTTGTATCATCATTTACAAAGTTTTGTCGATCAGGTATTTGTTCCGCTCGGAAGACCCTCTGTTGATCAGCTCGCCCAAAAATCCGGCCAAAAACAGCTGAACGCCGAGAATTACGGCCAAAATCGCCAGATAAAACAGCGGCTGGTCCGTAACCGCCCGCAGGGGCAGGGCGTGGCTCTGCTTCCAGAGCTTCTCGGCGATGATCCACACCGTCGTGCCGCCGCCCATGAGGAACATCAGCGTTCCGAGGCTGCCGAAGAAGTACATCGGCGAACGCCCGAAATGCGTCATAAACAGCACCGTGATCAGGTCCAGATACCCTTTCACCGTGCGTTCGAGGCCGAATTTCGAACTGCCGTACTTGCGGGCGCGATGCTCGACGACCTTCTCGCCGATGCGGCCG
>OGON01001830.1_pt1 | contig 13894 bp, 8 predicted proteins | sample 1552671 | NCBI WGS metagenome assembly OGON01 (sample SAMEA2580136, study PRJEB22360) | human gut metagenome | biome: human gut; feature: human-associated habitat; material: faeces | place: Denmark | collected 2008/2010 | reverse complement strand
CCTTTGTGCAGTCCTTACCGGAGAAAGCACCGCCGCCATGACGTCCTGTTCCGCCGTAGGTATCAACGATGATCTTACGTCCTGTCAGACCACTGTCACCGTGAGGTCCGCCGATAACAAAACGACCTGTCGGATTGATGAAATACTTCGTATCCGCATCAACCATATCAGCCGGAATGATCGCATCAAAAACATACTTCTTAATATCCTCATGGATCTGCTCCTGAGTAACATCCGGATCATGCTGTGTAGAGCATACAACAGCATCGATTCTCTTCGGCTTGCCAGCCTCATCATACTCAACAGTAACCTGAGTCTTTCCATCCGGTCTTAAATATTTCAGAGTGCCGTCCTTACGAACCTTTGTCAGCTGCTGAGCAAGCTTGTGAGCCATGTTGATGGCATATGGCATATACTCCTCAGTCTCATTGGAAGCATAACCAAACTGAAGACCCTGGTCACCGGCACCGATGGAATCCAGCTCGTCCTCATTCATATCGTCCTCTTTCTGCTCAAGAGCCTTGTCAACACCCATAGCGATATCTGTGGACTGCTTGTCAAGTGATGTGATAACCGCACAGGTATCTGCATCAAAGCCATAATCCGCATTGTCATATCCGATCTCACGGATAGTATCGCGAACGATCTTCTGGATATCAACATTAGCCTTGGTTGTGATCTCGCCCATAACAAGTACAAGACCTGTTGTAGTAGCAGTCTCGCAAGCAACACGGCTCATCGGATCCTGTGCCATCATAGCATCAAGGATCGCATCGGAAATAGAGTCGCAGACCTTGTCAGGATGACCCTCAGTTACAGATTCAGATGTAAATAAAATTTTCTCCATGATCTTCTCCTTTTGTAATAAAACAATGGTTATATACATAAAAAACAGCCCGTACAATCCGGACTGTTTAAATTCTGTAAACAATCCTCTTATTGTTCGATTGCTCGCTCAGGTTGGCACCTTCCTGGGTTATCCGGGGTTGCCGTGGCTTCACAGATCCTTTGTATCTCCACCACTCTGAATAAAAGGCTATCTTTTATGAAATTTACTGCAACACATACAATATACTTATCATACCAAAATGTCAAGAGCAATTTTCGATAAAAAATATCACCCGCTGCTTTTTCATCCCCAATACGTAAATATTCCAAAAAAAGAACCGGGCATCCACATCGCCCGGTTCTTCCATCGATCATCCTTCAGAATGATCCGTTATTTATTTTTTCTTCTTTCTCTTAACTCCATAAGCTGCACCACCACCAACAATGATCGCTGCTGCAAGGATTCCAACCCATACGCCGATCGGTGTATCATCGCCGGTCTTTACAGAACGTCTTGCTGTACCGCTGGTATCGTTCGGAGCAGTTCCGCCCGCTGTGCCGTTATTCGGGATCGGAGTGATCCGATCATTTCCACCATGATTTCCACCAGGTGTAACAGTCGGAATCGGTGTCGGCTCGGAAGAAAGACTGTTGGTGATCTCCTTTGTTACAGTATATCGGTTATCATTATTCAGTGTAACCTCACCCTGACCGGTAACTGTATACTTAAAGGTATCATCATCAACCGGATTTCCATCCTTATCCGTCTCCAGAACAGTATAAGTAACACTGTTGATCTCCTGATCCATTGGAAGATCCACTATTACCTGAACACTATCATTCTGTTTCAGAGTCACTACCTTCTTAAGCGTCAGCTCACCGTTACTCTCAGAGGAGAACAAACCAGCATAGAACGTATCATCCACAGTAGAAGCAACACCATCGATCATCACATTCTTCTTAATGTTGATATATCCGTTACGGCTGAATATATCGGGAAGCTTTGTATAATAATTATTTACATAAGCCACTGCCTCAGTAGCACCACTATCTCCACCGATCACAACCTGATTGGACTTCTCTTCACTCTCACCATTCGGCTTCGTTACATTGTAGTAGTAAAGATTCTCATCATCCACCTTGATCTCCGTATTCTGCTGAAGAAGCTTTCCATCCTCATCCAGCTCAAATACATAATAGGTGCCATCCGGAACATCCGTCCATGTAGCTGTACCACTGGAAGCACCATTGATATGGATATCCTGTAAATAATCATCACGGAACGGGATCGTACCTTCCTGATCCGAAAAAACGCCAACCTTATAAGTTACATCCTCCTTCGTTTCCAGAGGAATCACATTCCCGTTATCATCAACATTATAGATCCTCTTCGTAACCTGGATCTGTGTATGCTTCGGCGGATTACTTACAGACTTCGGATAAGCCTGTACATCGTACATCCATCCCTGCTCCTGATCTGCAAAAGGAACGGAGATCAGCATCGGTGAAACCGTAACACCACTAACATCACTGTTTCCATCTGTCTGCACCACCAGGTACATACCCTCAGCCAGATCGGTAACAGTAATATTACCCTCTGCATCAGACTTCTCCAACTTGCTCCACACATCCACACTTCCGCTGCTGATCATATCTGCCAGCTGCCCTGCTGCTTCATACCAGCCGTCAGCCGTCGTGATGGAATCAAAATCGATTGCTGCGGCAGCCAGTGCCGCATCCAACACGAAATGCACATTGCCATCAAAATTCACACTGCCAACCTTATAGATTGTCAGCCCTACATTCGGCAACGGAGTCTGGTTGCCCTCCTCATCCGCCTGCTGAACCGTCAACGTCAGATTACCTGTTTTTCCAGCTTCATAATCCCCGGCGAAAACCGGCTGCAAAACACTCGTGACCAGCATAGCCGTCAGCATCAGAACAGCCAGAAGGCTCCGGAATATTTTCCCTTGCTTTCTTCTATTTTTCATCGCTCTCTGCCTCCTCTTTCCTTTCTGAAAGCTGCTTCTTTTTCCGTTTTTTGTCCCTATGACGGACGATCAGATAAATCAGCAGGATCAGAACAACAAGCACTGCAGCGCCGCCGGCCAGAACCCTCTTCGGATCCACAACAGCAAGCTTCTGCGGTATCGTTTCGTCATTCTTTGTATCTTCCACCACATATTTCGTCCGCACTCCCCGGACAAGAAGCCTGTGGGTGTTAACTCCATAAGGGGTACACGTGATCAGAGTCACATGATCTTCACCCTCGATAATATCCAGGTCACTGGTCTCATCCGGAAGCACCGTCTTGATCTGATCCACCTTGTAGGCCAGATGCTTGCCAAGAATGTGCAGGATAAAAATATCTCCCTTTTCCATCTGATCCAGATCTGTAAAAAGCTTTGCGTTAGGAAGACCTCGATGCGCCGCCAGAACCGCATGGGTGCTCTTGCCTCCGATAGGAAGACTGGTGCCCTCCACGTGGCCCACACCCTTTTCCAGCACGGTCTTGCTCAGTCCGTGATAGATAGCCAGCTTTGCTTTGATCTTCGGGATCTCGATACTGCCCATCAATCCGTCACCGTTAGGATCCAGGACTCTGTCATAAGGATGACTCAGCTCATAAGTATCCTCTTCCTCAAAAGCATCTACAATGGCATTCACCGGATGCTCGGCATTATACTCCTTCGCCTCTTTCCACAGCCTGTCATAGTCATTGTCCGAAAGCTCTGTTACCGCTTCCTCGTACTTACTGACCAGCTGTGCGTTACGGTACTGGTTCCACATATCACTGATCGTAGGATAAAGGAACACACCCGCACCTGCCAGAAACACCAGGGCGATAAAAATGTTCAGGACAACATTACTCTTTTTCTTTTTTTTCTTTTTAGCCATAAATCATTTCCTGCGTCGTTTTTTGTTCTGAACAGAATTGATACCGGCAACCAGGATCACCGCGATCACAATTCCGATCACAACACAGAGAGCAAGCATCGGAAGCGTCGGATTGGTGATTCCGGTAACCTTCTTCTCTGTTTTCTGAACCGCCTTCGCAGCCTTCATCGGAACTCTGTGTCCCCTCACCAGAAGTCTGTGCGTATTCACCGCATAAGGCGTACACGTAACCAACGTTACATAATCATCCCCATCCGTGATACCCAGAGACTCTGTCTGCTCCGGAAGAACGGTAAGAATCTGATCCACCTCGTAGGCAAGAGTCTTACCCAGCACATGCAGGTAAAAAACATCTCCCTCTTCCACAAGATTCAGATCTGTAAAAAGTTTCGCACTTGGAAGTCCTCTGTGTGCCGACAAAATACAATGGGTACTCTTGCCGCCAACCGGAAGACTGCTGCCGAACAAATGACCGGCACCTTTCTCCAGAGACTCATCTGTCGTGTAATGATAGATTGGAATGCTCACATCGATCACAGGAATCTCCACATACCCCATCATTCCATCACCATTCAGGTTCAGAAGAGACTCATATGTACTGTCCGTCTGGCCATCCCTCACGGAAAAGGCATCCGGCACACTTTCCTGCTTGATCTGTTCGTTATACTCCTGTGCTGCCTTCCACATGCTGTCAATCTTCTCCGAATTATCATCCGAAGAAACACTGCTGCTATAATTACTGATCAGCAGGCTGTCCCTGTACCGGTTCCAGGCATCACTGACCATTGGATACAGCAGTATGGACAACCCTATCAGAAACAGCAAACCAAGTCCAATATAATTTTTCTTCTTATTCTTTCTCATAGGTTTCTCCATACTGTTGTATTACCATCCGGCCCCCGAAGGGGCCGGGCGGTAATGATTTTTTCAACAGAATAATCAGAAACTATTCTGTTTTAATACTTGCTTTGTCGTTGCTTATAAATAATTTTTGAATTGAATCGATCCGGCAATCAAACGATTACTCCTCAGATCCTTTTCTGCGGCTGATGAAGAAAGCACCAGCAGCACCAGCCATAACTACAACACCGATGATAGTGAAGAGGTATGTTCCCATGCCACCTGTATGTGGAAGCTGACCAAGTTTTGTATCTGATACATTTACTGTAACCGCTGGATTATCTCCGTTAGCAATTGTTGTATCTGGTACTTCCACTACAGAATATCCAGCTGGAGCTTTTTCCTCGACAATCTGATATGTTCCATCATCAAGTCCTTTTGCTACTACTACACCATCTTTTGCTACAATATTTGTTACTTTAGTAATATCTTTATTTGCAATTTCTTCTTCAGTTGCTTTTTTATAAATAGACTTTCCGTCTTTTTCCTCAACATGTACAAACTGAATTGTATTTCCATTCTGTGCAATACTGAACTCTGCACCTGCTAAGAGTTTACTAGTAACGTTTACCTTACCATAATTTTCATCGTATTTGTTGATTGTAATAGAACCTAAATTACCCTTTTCTTCTGGTACATTGTTTCCCTTGTCACTTGACGCTTTGTTTACAAAAGTATCAGCATCTGTAATCTGTGCCTTTACTTCTACTGTTACAGTCTGACCAGCATGTTCATTCTTTGATCCAATGTAGTTAGGAGAAAATCTTACTCGTACTTTCTGATTTTCTGCTGCTGGTAATGTTATTGCACTACCATCAGTCTTATTCTCATCATCATTCACGCTTACTAATGTATAATCAGTGCCTGCTACTAATGTCTGCTCTCCAACTTTTACAGTTACTTCAGTTACTTTCATACCTGTAGGTTCGTCAGTAATCTGGAATGCTCTATCCGTTGCATCTTTATCATAACTTGGGAAAGTAGCTGTAATAGTAAATGGAACTTCCTGTCCACGCTCTACAACCTGGTATGTTGTTTTTCCTTTTTCGCCTGAAAAAGCTTTTGTAAGTGTATATGTTGAACCCTTTGCATCAATTGTTTTATCTGCTGGTTTCATTAATCCAGTTGTTTCATCATATGCATAAACAGCTTCGCCCATTGGGTTGTAAGTTGTTTTTTCAGACTGTGCATAAACATAGTAAGCACCAATCTCAAGTCCCTGGAATGTAACAGTGCTATCTGTAACCTGTTCTGTTTTTACTTTTACAAGCATGTTTTTATTCTTAGCAAGCTCCCCCCAATTAAAAGTTACTGGGTTTGTGTTAAAATCTACCATGCCAGCTATTTTATCATTTACAAGTTTCCAGCTACTATTTGCAGCATCCCATTCAACTACTTTATAAACTTCCACCGTAGTTGTCTCTCCCGAAACTAATCCCTGTACTGTAAGAGAAGCTTTACTAGCTACTGGTGTTTCCTGTTCATCTGCAAATACTGCTGTGCACATAGACAGTACCATAACCGCTGCCACTAATAATGCACCAATCTTTTTAAATAAATTTTTCATAAGGTTTGCTCCTTTCTTTCTCTGCATTTTTTTCTTTTTCGCCCTTCATCGGCCATTTACAATTAATGTGTTACGATCTCTTTGCTTCTTCCTCCCTTCGTTTATTATTTATAAACAACAGGAGTGCAGTTGCAAGAATCGCTACACCACTGATTGTAAATCCATAGGTTCCCGGTCCACCGGATTCTGGTAAGGAATAAAGTTTTGTGTTTTTAATTGTTAATACTTTATTCTCCGTATTCAGTGACCACATATTACTAGCCTCTGCCAGCTCGCCATTTTCGTCAACAAGCGTTACATTTCCTGTTGCGACTTTGAAGTAAATACTGCTGCCTAATAATGAATATCCTTTTGGAGCAGTTGTCTCTGTCAGCTTGTAGATACCTGCCTTCAGATTATTCAGTTCAATCTCTGAAGTACCATTCTTTACTTCTATGTCATTCTCAAGAGATTTCCAGGTGTCACCATCTTTCATCTCTAATTTGAATTTAGCACCTGTTAAAGAATGATTATCTGTATCTGTTTTATTCAAATCCAGACTGGTTACTGCTTCGTTTGTGTAAGATGCAACACCTTTTACACCACCAGATGTATACGTGTAATCTGTTGTAATAACATTTGCTTCGCCAACATTATTACCAAGTGTAAACTTAAGTGATTTATCTGCATCTGATTTATCGCTTTCACAATCTGTCTGACCGTCACCTGTAACAATGTTGAATGCCTGAATGGAATATCCATCTGCATTGACTTCTGTTACCGTATACTCTCCTCTTGGAAGATCCGGCAGCGTAAATGTTCCTCTTTTTTCATTAGCCTTAACTGTTACACTTACCTGGCTGTTTGAAACATTCTGACCATTCTGACCATTCTTCGCATTCACATTAAATGTAAACGTTCTATCTGTGTCAGATATTTCTGTTACATTCTTTGTAATCTGAATCTGACCTTTGATGACATGAATCTTATAAATACCATATGGATTTTTGTTATTATCTGGATTATAAGCCTTCTCAGCATCTTCTACGACATGCCATTTTCCATCACCTGTAGTGGTGTTCGCTTTACTCTTATCCGTTGATGTCTCATTCGGATTATAAGTTACTTCCAGATAATACTCTGTATCATCATCCAGGGTTGTTGCCATATCCTCTGTACTGATATCGGTTCGCTTTCCATCCTTATCTTTCTTGAACCACTGCAAAGTAACATGGCCTTCCGCATCGGCGGCACTTATTGTACCCTCTGAATAAGATGTCTCTGATTCACTAAATAGCTGGTTCAGAATATCACCATTCGTCGGTACTGGATCACCTTTGTAGATCCAAACGTCTTTGTCCTTGACTACTAAGTTAACTTTAACATTAACTGTCGGCTGTGGCAACTCAACATCACCATATCCAGTATGAATCTTTGATCCCGGTGATACGTTGGTTGTAACATTGTTTCCACCAACGAAATTGTCTTTGGCTTTTACTTTAATTGTTTTATTCCATTCGCCATTTTTCTTGTTTGGTATTGTCTGATCTGTCCACTGGATCTGATAACATCCGTTGACCAGAGATACTATACCGCCATTTACTTCAACACCTTTATTCAAGTCATCCTGTGTATATAACGTTCCATCATCCTTCAGAAGTTCAAATCTAGGATCAATAATATCTGTGATTTTTGCTCCTGTAATGGAAATGTCCTGAGTAATCGTATTCTGAATATCTTTGAATATGTCTCCCAGCTGTGTTGCATTTTCAGCATTAAATGCACAGTTTTTAGATGCAATTCCTGGATAAGTAGTGTTGCCATATGTTCCACCTGCAAGAAATGCCTGTGCTTTGGAATCAAGTGCAAATCCAATTGTATAAACGGTATAACCAGCATTTCTTAACTCCTGCGCAGCTGTATTTGCTTTACTTACTGCGTCAGAATCCCAAGCATCATCTGTTCGATCTCCTGTAGGTGCTCCGTCTGTAAAAAGAATTACATATTTAGGATTATTATCACTCGCACTATCCAATAAACTTTTTGCTTTATTTAAGCCAATCGCAGGTTTTATACCACCACCAGCCTTTAATGCATCAGCAAATGCTATTAAATCATTCTTATTAGTTCCAGCAGAAACCAGCCCTTTTGTTGATCCGTTATTTATCTGTGAATTATGAGTACTACTGAATGCTGTTATTCCTATTTTACTGTCTGGTGACTTTGACGCTGTATCTGTGATAAACTGATCTACAGAATTTTTTAGAGCGTCTAATCTTGAGATTTGATTTGTATAAATTTTATAATTAGTGGAGTAATCTGACGCCTGATACCAACCAATATACCATCTCTTCTTCCTTTCATTATAAGACATGGCTTTGTACGAATCATTTATTTTCATATAATAAGTTCTACTTGTAGCCAACTTATTCCTTCCATCATCAGTATTATCCGCAACATACCTATAATCTTCAGTAGTTTCTATTATTTCATTCATAGAACCCGATACATCCAATACCAACATAATATCCGCTACTGCTTTTTCAGTAGTGGTTATTGTACTTGTACTTGTAGATGCTGCCGTAATATTGATGTCATAAGTTCTCTCATCCCAGTCGTTTACAGTTGCAGTCTTACTGTAATCCATACTGGCTTCAATAATCTCCTCCTGTGTGTAATTCATAATATGATACAACGAATCAGCTGTATCTTTTTCTATCTTTGTCTCGCCATCTGCTTTATAAAGAGTCGCCACTGCTTTATTATCATCAGATAACGTAACCTTTACAATCCAAGATTCATGCGATGCTTCATAACCATTAGGTGCAACGTCTTCTGTTAATGTATATGTTCCAGGTCTTAACTTTGTAAAATTAACACGTCCTGTTCCATCTACTGATGTAGCATTCTGTGATTCTTGGGTTTTTGAATTTACAAGAGTAAATCGAGCACCACTTAACGCTTCCTGTTTTTTATTTACTTTTTTTAATACAAGATCTGTTGTAGGTACATTCGTAACTTCAGAAATACGCGCGGAAGGAAGGGTAAATTCCATCTCGCAGTTTGATTTATACGCACCTCGTTCCATATACAGAATAGTCAGAGTATGCTCTTTTTCTTTATCTTCACTGCTCAGATTCTTACCGATATCCTTCCATAAATCTACTGTCTTTTTAGATGCGTCATGAATTCCACCTAAATCAATTACAATTTTATCTCCGTCCAGAACAACCCATAAATCATCATCACCTGTAAAGGTATAATTTAATGGACCTACGTAATCTCCAATTTTAAAAGTTACGTCATATCTCATTCCAAAAAAGTAATTGTGATTAACATTTTCACTCTCTTCATTTCTGGATACATTATCCAATGGAAAGAAATCATTTCCTGCTTTTGTAAGCTCATTTCCTTCCTTATTAATTACTCTTGTAAGTTTATAAGAATCTCCGTTCTGATCAAAAACTAGTTTGTAATCCTTAATGACTTTTCTTAAATAAGTTTCAGTACTAGGGACTGTTGCATCTTCATCTACAAAAAATCCTGGCTCGGGGTAATTGAATTTTACTGTTCCATCTTTCTCTACCTCTTTTAATAACCCTTCTGTCCTTCTGACATTTCTATTATATCCATTTACAGTGGCTGTAATTTTGTTTCCGCCTTCTTCAGCATCATAACCAGAATCAACTGTAAAACCATATTTATAAGAATCATAATTTTGATCCTGTGTACCTGATGTTATTTTCTGCTTAACATTATTAACATCATATTTTACATCATCTCCTAACATATTAAATGAATAATATGTCCCATCTTTATAACCAGCCTTAACTGTATAATCATAGAAAGATGTCGGTCCCTGGAAGTCAGCATTATGCTTTGGTTTATAATACACTTTTATCGTACTATTCTGTACAACTTCAATCTTTGCGTCCTTATTAACTTCATCACCGTTTAGTTCTACTTTTGAAACCTCCCAGTTCTTTGCCTTGGTATAATCATTTATCTTTCCGCCAACTAAGATTGTTCTCTTATCCTCTGAATAAATCGCCTTACCATCCGCCTCATTCAGATGCTGAATTGTTACTTCAACTGCTTTTCCGCCTTTCTGCACAATTACATAAGTAGAAAAATGCGTCGTCTCGAACTCAACATCACCATTCTTGGCAACGCTGCCATCCATATTTTCAACGTTATCATTCTCGTCTACGTGATATACATCCGCATCTTTGATCTTCTTCTCATCATTCAGAGATACAGATACCTTCACTGTAGCACCTGGCTGAACCTCTTCGCCGTCCACCAGGAATTTGATATCGTAGGAATGGATTTTCTCGATGGCTTTCTTTTCTTTGATTGCTTCTTCGGTGATCTGGTCTTCGGCTTCCTGGCTGAGCTCTACCGGTGTTACGGAAAGCTCTGCGTTGTCCGGAAGGTCTGCCGGATCGGTAAGAGTAACTTTTACGTTGACTTCGTCACTCGTGTAATCATATCTGGTGATCTCAGGCTGAATTTCTTCTTCCTGCACATCCTCGACTTCTTCTGCCTCATCACTGCTATCAACAACCTGTGCCATATCACTTCTTATGTAAGCCTCGGTTCCTTCCCAGGAAACCTTGTACCAGGTTGCTCCGTCCTCTGCTGTTACGGTATCCAGAAGTGTGAGCTGTGTTCCTGCGTTTACAGTTGCCAGAACCTCTGCCTCGATAGATGGGCTGACACGAAGATTCGTATCGTCTCCCAGAACCTCGATCAGGCTTGTCTCACCATTCTCATCTGCTGCCGGAACCTCATCCGGGCTCTCAATATCCTCTGCCGGTTCTTCCACCACATCCGGATCCTCTGCCGGCGCTTCGGTAGGTTCAGCATCCGGATTCTCCGCCGGAGCCTCAGAAGGCTCTGCATCAGGAGTTACCTCCGGATTCTCTGCTGCCGGTGTCTCAGCTGCATCCTGCTCAGGCTCGTCCGAAATATCCATTCCGTCCGTAAGCTCCTCTGATGCGATAGACACTTCGTCCTCATTACCGGAAACAGCTTCCGCCTCGACATCTGCTGTCTCAGGAGAATCCCACATAACGGCAAAAACAGCTGCGTTGCCAGTCTCAACCTGAAGTGTCTGGATCTGTTTGCCCTCGTTGACATTCAGAACCTTCAGATCCTCGTTGGCCTGTAAGGTGTTAACATCAGTATCACCGGTACTGCTGTTATAATGAAGCTTCTCAACGGTTACACTCGTGCTAGCTGCATCGGTAAGCTCCGGTGCTGCCGGTGTCTTGTACTCAAAAGTTACTCTGACTCTGCCGTTCGGCTCGACTCTGTTTCCGTCGCCATCAGCAAAATACACATCATACGCAAAAAAACCTCTCAGGCTGCTGCCCTTGTCTGTAGCTGCTGCTGAAAGCTTCTGAGAAACTGTATCATAAGATACGGATGAATTCTCGTTTACGCCGTCAGCCTTCAATGCTGTATTCTGCGGAAGAGCTCCGTCCTCCAGTGCCTCTGCTGTTACTTTAACAGAATCATTCTCATATGTAAGCGTCGATTGCTGCGCCTGTTCCGTTTCCTCCTGGTCAGCGCTGCTTACATCCGGTGTCGATTCTTCGGCCGCTGGTTCAGATGTAAAATCGCCATCTGTAAATATATCCTCCGTTCCATCTCCGAACGCCTCACTCGCGGAGATCGTATATGCACTTGGCATACAGGATACCATCAACGCCAAAGCCACCATAAATGCCAGGAGTTTTCTGATCTTATTATTCCTTAATTTTTTCATACCTTTCCCGCTTTCCTATGTGTGCATTAACGTGTACTGTATTTCTTATTACTTTACTTCTGTTTATATTCCTTTCTCTTAAAAAAGCTTCATGTTTTTAGCCGGTGAGTAAACAGGTTACACCTTTTCAATATTTTACCCTTATGTGATTGTAGTGTCAATATACCAGGCATTTTTGGTAAGGATATTGACATTATCAGATGCTATCGAAAATCAGTCTTCAACTCCTCCTTCTTAACTTACTCGTTTACTGGTTCTTTTCGTCTGATTTCTCCGATAAAATCTGACTATTCGTGATATTTATTATACAACACTACCAGTTGTTTTGTAAGGCCCGTTTTTTCAAAAAAAAGTGCCTCTGTCACTATTTTAACATGAATTTTTTCAGCTCATCCCGCTTCTTGACATTCAGCTTGCAAAAGATATCCGTAAGGTAATGCTTGACAGTATTAATGGAAATCCCCAGATGCTCTCCGATCTCCTTATTGGTCCATCCCCCACTTGCCAGCATGGCAATAGAAAACTCCATCGTCGACAGCTCCCCCGTAACCTTTCTCCGGTTTTCCGGATTATGAAGCGCCATCCAGCCCCTGCTGAAAGAAATCACACCCTCCGTGATCCGCTGATACGCCTCCGGATCCCGGTTCCGGATACAAGCCTCGATCAGCCCCCGCAAAAGCCCATGATGCTCAATAAAAGGCTCCAGAAAACCATCCATCTTCGCCAGCTCCGGAGCATCTCCTCCTGCGCCTCCTGCTTATGCTTTCGGTTGATCGCACACACCGCCATCATACAGTGGATATACGTCATACTGATCGGATACGACCTATCCGCCATAAACAAAGCAGCCTTCCCCATCCCATAAGCACTCCATATCTCCCCGTTAAGATAAGTATGGTGCGCCATCACATACGTGGCAAAAAGCCTCAGCCCCTCAGGAAGCATCCTGCTGTACTCCCCAAAAGCAGGCATCCCATCTGTAGGCAGATGAAGCAAAACCGCCCCCACATACCCCGCCAGAAGACAGGACGCATAAACATCCTTAGGAACCTTCTTCTTCATAGCAATCTTCACACAGGACTGGATTCCCTCCATCCCCCGCTTAGCCGCCGCCACATTCCCCAGCGACAGATTAGAATACCCATACAAAATACACGCCGAAAGCTTCAGCTCAATAACCCTGCTGGACAGATACCCCCTCGTGATCTCACAACACTCCTCCGCCTGCCCCGTAAAATAAAAAAGCTCAGCCCGCGCAATATTCCTCAAATCCACATCCACAAACCCCTCAACAACCTCCCGAGCCCTCCCAGGCTCAAAAGACGAATTCAAAAGCGGCAAAACCACATAATCACACATACACTCCACTCCCCTCCAAAACCCAGGCAGTCCCCAAAAGACCACCCTCAAAACCAAACCAACAAACCTCCGAAACCCTCACACAAGCCACATCAACACACATCCGAAGCCCATCACACAACCCTCATCAACACACATCCGAAGCCCATCTCTCAAGCCACATCAACATACATCCGAAGCTCTTCTCTCAAGTCCCATCAGCACACATCCGAAGCTCATCTCTCAACCCTCATCAGCACACATCCGAAGCTCTTCTCTCAACCCTCATCAGCACACATCCGAAGCTCTTCTCTCAAGTCCCACAAAACAGTCACCAAAACTCCGGATATCAATAAATAAATCAACCAATCAGGCCAACCATCTTTTTCCATAATTATAATCCAAAATCCTCCAAAAATAAATTTAAATATTACACAAAAACACTACAATATATCCAAACCAGCCTCTATTCCCCAATCCCCTCACGACAAATCGCAAAAAACTCACCCCACCCACATCCAACGCAGCGCCGATGCCCCACCACCTCCCGGCACATCACAAGGAAACTCAGCCCCTGCAACCATCCAACGCAGCGCTGATAGCCCTCCCCT
>OGON01001826.1_pt1 | contig 13902 bp, 10 predicted proteins | sample 1552671 | NCBI WGS metagenome assembly OGON01 (sample SAMEA2580136, study PRJEB22360) | human gut metagenome | biome: human gut; feature: human-associated habitat; material: faeces | place: Denmark | collected 2008/2010 | reverse complement strand
TGAGCAGCTGGCTGAGTTAAGCGGGCTCTTTACGTTCTACGACTTCCCCGAGGCAATCTGCTCCACGATCTACACCACGAACGTAATCGAGTCGTTTAACAAGCAGCTCAAGCGTCAGATCGACAAGAAAGAGCGGTTCCCCAATGAAGATGCCCTGGATTGCTTCGTCATGACGCAGGTAGCGACCTACAACGATCAGAACGTGTCCAGAATACGCCGAACCCGCACTGGATTTACCAGCTGTAAGGACACGCTTGACGCAATGTTTTAAAAACCAGGCTTCATCATACGCAGAGGAAGATCCCTTTTTACACAAAATTATTGACACACCCTTATGGCTTACGATTCTTTAAATCTTTTAACAAAATTTGACGATAGCGCTTTACATCTGCTAAAGTTAGAGGGTTAGTTATGATAAAAAATTGGTTTATTGGAGTATAGCAAGACAATGAATGGCGACTATCAAACACGTGCCGAATATCGGCACGACCACAATCAAAATAATCAGTCACAAAACAGTCCCAAAAAGCCGCGTAATAAGTTGCGCTGGGTCTATCACTTTATTGGTTTGATCATCGTATTGCTCTGCATCGGCGGTGCCTATGAGTATCATAAGATTCACAGCACGGCTCAAGGTGTCTTTTCTGACGGTTCAGGCAAGATCAGCAAAAAGCTAAAAGAAGGCAAGCCGGTATCAGTTCTGGCAATGGGGACTGACGTTGGTGCTCTGGATCGTGGGAATAAGGGTGGTAATACCGATACGCTTGAATTGGTTACTATTAATCCCAAGAAAGAAACGGTTACTATGACCAGTATTCCACGCGATATCTTGATCAAGGTTGATACTGACGAAGGTGCGGACTATGTTAAGCTAAATGCCGCTTACCAGATCGGTGGCGCTAAGCAGACTGTCAAGCAGGTTAAAGAGCTCTTGGGCGTGCCAATTGATTACTACGCCGTTGTCAACATGGGTGTTTTGAAGAAAGTCGTTAACGCGGTTGGCGGGGTCGATGTCAACAACCCATTTGCCTTTGATTATGAAGGCCAGCATTTTGCCAAGGGTAAGCTGCATTTGAATGGTCATGACGCCTTGCAGTATTCCCGAATGCGCTATGATGATCCTAAAGGTGACTATGGCCGTCAAAACCGGCAGCAGCAGGTTATGAAGAGTGTTATGAAGAAATTCAAGGAGTCGGGTTCCATTTCGGCTGCCAACAAGATTATGGACGCTGTCAAGGATGGGGTTAAGACCAATATTCCAATTGACAACGTGGCAACCCTGTATACCAACTATCATGTTGCACTGAAGAACATTAAGACTGAACATTTCCAAGGTTTGGATGCGACAATTGAGGGTGTTTCTTTCCAGATCGCCTCACCAAAGGAAATCAACCGAGTTTCGAAGTTGATCCGCAATCAATTAGGCTTGAAGGCTAAGAAAGTCGTTAACAATGAAACCAAGATGTACAATCTGCAGACGACTTATGATGGCTACTCCAACACCAATTTTGTCTTGCCAAACGGCGCTTCTTACAATACGCCCGGCAGTGGTACCAGCAATACGATCAGCTCATCCTCTAAAAAATCGAGCTCTTCGCTAAGCGGCAGTTCAACTTATGGAACGAAGTATAGTGCTGATACGACTTATGGTTCGTACTCCACTAATAACTCTACTAGCTATAGTGCTGGATACTAAGTAAAAGCATTACTGTGACATTGTCAGAGTAATGCTTTTTTATTATCGATATTCTATAAATAGAGAGTTCGGAAGGTGAAGTATTATATTCTGAAAACTTGATTAGTCCTTTATTTATAGAGATGCTTTTTAAGATTTTAATATATTTATTTTTTGTGAATAAGAATATTGAAAGAATAATAATAGGGAGTATAGTATGTTACATTCTCGTTACTTGCGATGCTCCCTTTTAGTAAGCGCTAACCTTACTGATATATAGCGGATAAATAAGGAGGTGTCAAATTAAAAATCTTTTATTTCGTAATATTTTTGAAATATTTGTTACATTATTGTTTGAAATGAAGTATAATAAGAATGTAAAGAAATAAGGAAATTCATTCAGGAAATTCTAATTTGATCGGGGGTAAGGATCATGATGAAGCTGCAACACAAAATTTTAACAAGTTCAATTATTTTAATGGCTGCACTGGGACTGACGGGTTGCGCCACCAGTTCCAACACCTCAACAACTACTGGTCAAGAAACAAGTAGTGCAAAGGTAACTAAGAGTGCCAAGAGCGTAAAGAAGGCAACAAGTTCTTCAAGTCAAGCTCAAAGTAGTTCGGTTGCTTCAAGCAGTTCAGCACAGAACGAGAACTCAACTGTATCTACTCCAGCAACTTCCAGTAGTGAGACGGCTGTTTCTAAAGCAGCTCAAACTAGTACGGCTCCAGTAACTACCACTACAACGGTAACCCAACCAACAAATGTTAATGCTGACAAGGTAGCTGAATCCAGCAGTGTTGTAAATAACAATGAAAATGCCAATATTGAATCACAAGTAGTAGCACAACACGTTGATACTGAAGAAGCTGGCATCATTAATGGATTAGTACAAGTTGCCGGTCTGCAACAAGAAAATGGTGATCAATACACTGTTACGAAAGGCGAAGATGGCTACTACCAAGTAGATGTACGCAATTCAAATGGTGACCCAGATGTTGCTCACTTGAAGGGAATCTACCAATACAACCCAACCACTAATCAATACAAGACAATGGATCCAACAACCGGTGAATTCAACTAGTTAACGAGTAGGCTTTCATCCTAAACGATGAGAGCTTTTTCTATTTATAATGAAGTATTATATTTAATATAGGAAAATTAAATGTACTTTTGGAGATGATGTTTTTGCGGCTATTGGTAACTGGTGGGGCCGGCTTTATTGGCAGTCACTTTATTGATTATGAACTTGCACACGATCAAAGTATTGAGATCGTAAACCTGGATTCTTTGACCTATGCCGGCAACGTTGCCAACAACGCGCAGGCAGCTGGTAATGCTCGCTATCATTTCGTTCATGGCAGCATCAACAATCGGGAGCTGGTCGACTGGCTGCTGCAGGAATTTGCCATTGATCATATCGTTAATTTTGCGGCCGAGTCACACGTTGACAATTCACTGAAAAATCCGGAGCTCTTTACCAAAACCAACGTCTTAGGCACGCAGGTTTTATTGGATGCTGCCTATCAGGCCAATATTCAAAAATTCATTCAGATTTCAACTGATGAGGTCTATGGTACGATGGCGCCTGGGCAAGCGGCTAAGGAAACCGATCCGCTGCATCCCAGTTCGCCATACGCTGCCAGCAAAGCAGGGGCGGATATGCTGGCGATGGCGATGGGGCACACGTTTGGCATGCCAATCTGCATTACGCGCAGCACGAACAACTTTGGCCCGCGTCAGCATCATGAAAAACTGTTGCCCATGCTGATTCAAAATGCGCTGCGCAATCGACCGCTTACCATTTATGGCCAAGGTACCGACCGGCGTGACTGGCTGTACGTCAAAGATAACTGCGCGGCCATTGATTTGGTTTTGCGTCATGGTCAGTTGGGCCAGGTCTTTAATATCGGTGCGCATCAAGAAAAGAGCAACAATGAGGTTACGGAAATGGTGCAGGCGGAATTGGGCTTTTCCGATCAGTTGATTCTTCACGTTGCTGAACGGCCTGGCCATGATCTGCGCTATTCGCTTGATACCAGCCAGATTGAAACCCAGCTGCATTGGAAGAGTCAGACAGATTTTGCGCTTGGCCTGCAGGAGACGATTGCCTGGTATCGCAAGCATCAGCGTTAAGTACCAGCGCGGAAATTCCCGTGTTAATTGACTGACGGCAGCCTTAAATCAGTTTTGCAGTCGTCATTATGATGGTTCCCTACTTTCGATAAGTTAATCGTTGGTCATCAAGACTGTTAGCGGTTCGGGGATCTGGCTGTTGCAAATAAAGTCAGGCTATGCTGAAAATATGATTGTTCCAAGACAATAATTTCAAGTACTAAAGCGCCGGACCACCTTTACAATCGTTCGACGTTTTTATAATGTAATGATTTCTCATCGGGAATTATTGCAGTGCATTTTAGCGAATTAGATGACCGCCTGGCTTTTATGCTAGACGGTTTTTGATTATTAGGAAGTTGCTGCTGAACAATCTTCTTATGATGAAGTTCTAAAAGAAAAAGCAACTTCTAAGAGCTTCTAAAAAGATCTAAAAGCGGTTCAAGATCCAAATTCTGTTTACTATGACTATCTCGAGTTTTAGAGGATTGGTTTCGTTTGTCGGCGTTGAAAAATTAAAATAGCTCGATCGTAATGGTCGGGCTGCTATTTGTATAGTAGAAAAAATTTAAAAATCGTGGCGGCAGCTGGCTCGCAAAAAATTTTTTAAAGCTTGATCCAATCATAACTGTCACGTTTTACTCGATGCAAAATTCTTGTCAAGCCTTGATATATCAATGATTAGCAACTAAGATAGTCTTTGGCTCTTTTTGGAAGTGATGGGATTTTTATCATATATCCAGAAAAAATTAGGGCGATTTTTGAGTGTATCAAACGATAAATTAGCGTTAAATTATACATTGAATTCAGTTCGATATGCGATTCATGTCAAATCAAGAATTGAGTTTTAACATACTTTTGATCGCCTTAACGTACGATTATGAAATCTATTTTATAACCTCGATCTGCAATAACAAATCACCGACTACAACATATAGTGATGTAAAAGTCAAGGGTTAACTAGATGTTGTGTTTTGCGTTAATATAGATCATGTTAATTAAGAGGGGGACGATGGCTATGAAACTGCAGACGGAAAAAAACACCGGGCTAAAGAGTCTGGCTGATTTGAAAGTTATCAAACGCGATGGGACTGAAACGCCCTTTTATGCCTATAAGCTGAACTTGATCTTTAAGTCACTTGACGCGGACTGGGCAACGCAACAATCCGTCTGCCAAGCTTTGTCACAGGCCTTTAAAGATCAGGCAAGCGCCACGACCGTTGAGATCGCTGAAACTTTTGTTGATGGACTGCGCCAGGCGGGTCATGACGATCTGGCCACGCGCTACATTGAATACCGCAAGCAGGATGAAGAAGCCTTTGCCGAGGCCACTAATCCCATGAACAAGCTCCATCAGCTGTTTGGCCGCGATTCCCATATCGTGCACGAAAATGCCAACAAGGATTCGCGCGTCTTTAACACGCAGCGGGACCTGGAAGCCGGCGTGGTCAGTCGGGCACTGGGCTTGAAGATGCTGCCGGAAGTCGTTGCCAAGGCTCATCTGCGCGGCGACATCCACTGGCACGACCTTGACTACTCGCCAGTAATGCCAGAAACCAACTGCTGTCTGATCGACTTTGACGAAATGTTTAAAAACGGCTTTAAGATCGGCAATGCCTGGGTTTCATCGCCACGTTCCATTCAAACGGCGACGGCTCAGATGTCACAGATCATTGCCAACGTGGCCTCACTGCAGTATGGCGGCTGTTCGGCCAACCGGATTGACCAGCTGTTGGAGCCATATGCCAAGCTTAACTATGAAAAGCACATGAAAGATGCCAAGGAATGGGTTGCACCAGACAAGCAGGAAGCCTACGCCAAGGCCAAGACCAAAAAAGACATCTATGACGCGATGCAGGCTCTGGAATATGAGATCAACACGCTCTACTCCAGTCAGGGGCAGACGCCATTTACGACGATCAACTTTGGTTTGGGAACTTCCTGGATCTGCCGAGAGATTCAAAAAGCAATTTTACAGATTCGCATCAAGGGGCTGGGCAAGGAACATCGGACAGCGATCTTCCCAAAGCTGATCTTTACTTTAAAGCGCGGTCTGAACCTCAAGCCAGGCGATCCCAACTACGATATCAAACAGTTGGCGCTGGAATGCTCGACTAAGCGGATGTACCCTGACCTGCTGATGTATGACAAGATCAAGGAGATTACGGGCTCATTCAAGACGCCAATGGGTTGCCGGTCGTTTTTACAGGGCTGGAAAGATGAAAATGGCAAAGAGGTCAACTCTGGCCGGATGAATCTGGGCGTGGTTACGGTCAACCTGCCCCGAATCGCCTTGGAGGCCCATGGCGACAAGCAGCTGTTCTGGCAGATCTTTGATGAAAAGATGAATATTGCTAAGATCGCGTTAGATTACCGAATCAAGCGGACTAAGGAAGCTAAGCCGGAAAACGCGCCGCTGCTTTACATGTATGGTGCGTTTGGCAAGCGGCTGAAGAAAGACGACAGCGTTGATGAGGTCTTTAAGAACAGCCGTGCGACCGTATCATTGGGCTACATTGGTCTGTATGAGGTCTGCTCAACGTTCTACGGTCCAAAGTGGGAACACAACCAGGAAGCTCACGACTTTGCGGTTTCAATCGTCAAACAGATGCATGACCTTTGTGCGCAATGGGAAAAAGAAGAAGGCTACCACTTCAGCGTTTATTCCACGCCAGCCGAGTCTTTGACGGACACGTTCTGCCGAGACGACGAAAAGAAGTTTGGCCTGGTTGAAGACGTCACTGACAAGGAATACTACACTAACAGCTTCCACTATGACGTTCGCAAGCATCCGACGCCATTTGAAAAGCTGACGTTTGAAGAAGACTTCCCTCAGTACGCGGCGGGCGGTTTCATTCACTACTGCGAATATCCAAACCTGCGTCAGAATCCAAAAGCATTGGAAGCCGTTTGGGACTGGGCATACGATCATGTCGGCTATCTGGGTACCAACACTTCAATTGACCAATGCTTCAAGTGCGGCTTTAAAGGCGAGTTCAAGGCCACGGCGCGCGGCTTTAAGTGTCCACAATGCGGCAACACCGATCCCGCAACCTGTGACGTGGTTAAGCGGACTTGCGGCTACCTTGGCAATCCGCAGGCACGGCCAATGGTTCATGGTCGTCACGAAGAAATCATTCACCGGGCTAAGCACATGGATCCCGGGATGATCAAGACGGCCGCTGAATTTCAACGGAGCCGGCAGCTGGATGACAAGGCGCATGCCAACATCACCGGCGATCAGATCTAGCAGGCTGCCAGCGTCTGATTCAGCATCCTAAGCAGTCGGCAAAATGCTCAGCTCAGCTTTAGCCAAAGTGCTGCGTCTGCATTTTAGAAAACCAAAGTGCTGAATCCTTGTCTTGGAAAATTCGGTGCCCGCAATTTAAAGACCACGCGGCGACTAGGGCAATGATCAGCACGTCTAAAATATGGCTGACTTAAAATGAAGCCACATTAAGCATCGGCGTTTCAATCAAAATTAAACAACTCGTGAATACCGCTAAGGGTCCGCATTCGGCTAGACCGAACGTCGGGCCTTTATTGCTTTAGAAAGGAAGATATACATGGCAAAAGAACGTCCAATCAGACTCCCCAAGAATCCTAAGCCCAAGGAATGGCTGGCCGAAGATCATTCCTTACAATACATTGCTGACTACAAGCCATTTAACTTTGTCGATGGTGAAGGGGTGCGCTGCAGTCTTTACGTCAGCGGCTGCCTGTTCAACTGTCCTGGCTGCTACAACAAGGCTGCGCAAAACTTTCACTATGGTCAGCCCTATTCACAGGAACTGGAAGATCAGATCATCGAAGACTTGGATCATGACTATGTTCAAGGACTGACGCTGTTGGGCGGGGAACCATTCTTGAACACCCAGGTCTGCTTAAAGATCATCAAGCGCGTGCGCAAGGAGTTTGGTCATACCAAAGATATCTGGTCATGGTCGGGCTACACCTGGGAAGAGCTGCAGCAGGAATCATATGACAAACTGGAAATGCTGAGCCTGATCGATATTTTGGTTGACGGCCGCTTTTTAGAAGGGCAAAAGGATTTGACGCTGCAGTTTCGTGGCAGTGCCAACCAGCGCATCATCGACGTGCAGAAATCATTAAAAGCCAACCAAGTCGTTATCTGGGATAAGCTGGTTCACTAGAAAAGAGGCCATCATGACACTAAAAATCAATCATCTGCATGCCATTATCAAAGAAACCGGCGAAGAAATCTTAAAAGGCGTTGATCTAACGGTGCCAACCGGTGAGATTCATGCCATCATGGGTCCCAATGGCACGGGAAAGTCAACACTGTCAGAAACGATCATGGGATATCCGGCCTATGAGGTTACGCAAGGTACGGTAGAGTTTGATGGTCAGGACGTTTTGAGTCTGCCAGTCAATGAACGTGCCAGACTGGGGATGTTTTTAGGGATGCAGTATCCGGCCGAGATTCAAGGGGTCAACAATGCTGATTTTATCCGCACGGCAATCAATGCTCAGCGTCCTGAAGATGATCCATTGCCAGTGCTGCAGTTTATCCAACGCCTGCAGGAAAACATGGCGCTGCTGGAAATGCCCGATGATATTACCGATCGTTATTTAAACGTAGGCTTTTCTGGCGGTGAGAAGAAGCGTAATGAGGTTTTGCAGATGCTGATGCTGCAGCCTAAACTGGCAATTTTAGATGAGATCGACTCGGGACTGGATATTGACGCGCTGCGAATCGTGGCTAAAGGGATCAATCATCTGCGCGGTCCTGAATTCAGTGCGTTATTGATCACTCATTATGAGCGGCTGCTGGAGTACGTTACGCCAGACAAGATTCACGTCATGGTGGATGGTCAGATCGTCAAGACGGCGGGACCGGAACTGGCTGACGAGCTGGAAGCAGACGGCTATGCCAAGTATGAAAAAATCAGAAGAAATGGCGTGAGCGAATCAACTACCCCAGAATAAATTCTGAGGTTTGCAGTCTCATCTATTGCTAGATAGTGGTCATAGCGTCTTGCGACTCCCACCTGTGAGACCGCATCGTCGGACAGTTGACGGTGCCCGTTTATCTGCCAAGTATTACTCAGCAGATGCCTGTTTGTTAAATTGTGGGGCTTCTTCACCACTGCGGTAAAGCGTCCCCAAAAGCTGGATGTTCATCGCACCTAGTCTGTCATCGTTTGACTTGTAGCCACAACGATCACAAACGTACAAATGCTGCTTGTGATCTCGGTTTTCCTTGCGGATTCGCCCACATTTCGGGCAACGCTGACTGGTATATTTAGCCGGAACTTTGACCACTATTGAGGAGTTCAGATTGGCTTTATAAGTCAAAAACTGTTCAAACTGATAGAACGCCCATGATACCATCTCATAGCGCTTGTCTTTAGCGGTCTGTTCAGTTGCAAAACGCACGTCGGTTAAGTCTTCCAAGGCAAAAACAGTATTTGCCCCGTAATGGTCAATGAGTGTCTTAGTTAAGCAATGATTTACATCACTCATCCAGCGGTTCTCTCGTTGACCAATTTGCTTAAGACGACGCTTGGCGGACTTAGTACCTTTTGACTGAAGCTCTGCTCTAAGCTTTTTATACTTACGTCTAGTTCGCAAGACCTTCTCACCACTATAAAGCAGAGTTTTGCCTGCTTCATCATAGCAAGCTGCTAAGAAGTGCAATCCTCGGTCAATCCCGACGACATGTTCTGCCTCTTCTGGAGAATATTCCGGTAATGAGGTAGTAGCGCTAATGTGAACGTACCAATTCTGCTTTGACTGAAGAAGCTTGATTGATCCAAACTTCCATTTGTCAGCATCAAGATACTGATCAAAGCCTTTGCATACAAATGAGACCTTCTTTCTGCCTTGCAGAGTGTTTAAAGACAGCTGCTGGGCAGAAGACAGGTAAGACCAGTCACGGCCACGTTGCAAGTCAAGTTGCGGACGCTTGAATTCAATCGGTTTCCAAAGCCAATCAAGATCACGGGGAATTTGAGACCAAATAGCATGACCTTTGCTGTCTTTTTTGCCAGTATCAAAACGATATGGCTTTTGACTAAGTTGCGTTCTGACAGTCTTATAACGTGCAATAACATTTCTGATTGCCGACTGTGCCATCTGACTTTTAAGGCCGAACTGATCTCTGATTTCATGATAGAGAGCTTTGTTCAATTTTGATTGTGACAATTCAAAATTGTTATCAAAGACATACTGTGAGATAAAGTTGCAAGCGTCTTTGTATTTCTCCATAGATTGGACAAAGGCCTGTGCAGTTTCATTATCAATATTGAGTAATTTTGCTTTGATGGTAATTGATTGCTCCAATGGTTTCACCTCCTATCTTTCAATTACTATTATATCATCTTTAATTTAGTGAATACAGTAGAAAGGAAAAGGGGCTGAAAGTGCAATTCCTCCCCAGATTGAAATCATGGGGTATCCTTGCTTAATCAGCCCTAGGTATATCAATGAATCAACAACTTTTAAGTCAAGTGATGGCCAGCTGTGTGAATGCACCAGACTGGCTGATGAAAAAAAGACAGTTGGCGGTTTTGCTTCAAGAACGGTTCAAAAGCACGCCAGCCACGGAAAAGATCATAGCTGCCTGGCTGGAAAATCCCAGTCTCGCCCAGCTTGAGCAATCAGTTGGTGAGCAGGCAAATGCTGATCAGGTTAAAGCTGCCGTCCCACACACGACTGGCTGGGTTAATCTGCCCTTGTTTGCCGCTGCAAACGTCTATCCCGAATTGCTGCAGGAAAATCTGATGGAAAAGGCGATCTCATGGCAGGACAGTCAGCTCAATGCCATGCACCTGGCCTTGCTGAATGGCGGCCGCTTCATCTATATTCCAGATGGCACGATCGTCAAAGAGCCCATTGAACTGACCGTTGACTGTCCATTGCCTAACTATCATAATCTGGTGATCGTCGGTGCCGGTGCCCAGGCAACCATTGTCGAGCATCAAACCGCCACAAGCAGACAGCCGGCTTATTTTGGCACGGAACTGCTTTTAGGCGATGGCGCGCGGGTCGACTACTACCAGTCCAACCGCTTTTCGGCTGTGCAGAATCATCAGGCAGTCAGGGCCTACCAAGCACAGCATTCAGTTTTGAATATGTATCTGGCCTTGTTTGATGAGCATGATTTGACGACCGATTTTTATGCCAATCTGGATGGTCAAGGCGGAGCAGCCGAGATCAAAATGGTTACGATTGCCAGTGGTCGGCAGGTGCAAGACGTTCAGACGCAGATTCTTAATCATGGTCCGCATACGGTCGGTAATATCATCCAAAACGGCGTGGCCAAAGACAAGGCAGTTTTAAATTTTCATGCAGTTGGCAAAACCGAGCGCGGGGCATATGGCGCCAATTCGCAACAGCAGAGCCGCATTATGACGCTTTCTGATGAGTGCAAAGGCGAGGCGGATCCCGTGCTGCTGATTGAAGAAAATGACGTTAATGCCGGGCACGCTGCCAGTATCGGCAAGGTTGACGCGGATGATCTCTATTATCTGGAATCGCGCGGCCTCAGTGAGCATGACGCGCAGGTACTGCTGACGCGGGGCTTTTTACTGCCGGTTTTAAATCAGTTTCCTGATCAAAAGCTGCGGGAAAATCTGGTTGATGAACTGGCGCAAAGATTGGAGGAAAAGCATGAGTGATCAAGCAAGCCAACAGGCAGCAGACAAGGCAGCAATTCATGAATTTGCCAGCCAGCATTATCAGTTTGGCTTTCATGATGACGTCAAGCCGATCTTTTCAACTGGAGTCGGGCTGACGGAAGAAACGGTTCGTGAAATCTCGCGCCGTAAGCATGAGCCGGACTGGATGCTGAAGATTCGTCTGGATGCCTATCATCAATATCGTCAAATGAAGCTGCCGACTTTTGGCCCTGATCTAAGTCAGCTGAATCTGGATGAGCTGCGCTATTTCCAGCGGCCAACCGATCATGTGGCGCGCAGCTGGGATGAGGTGCCCCAAGCAATGAAAACGACTTTTGAAAAGATGGGTGTTCCCGAAGCCGAGCGTAAATATCTGGCGGGGGCAACGGCACAGTATGAATCAGAGGTTGTTTATGCCAATCTAAAACGGGATCTTTCACGCCAAGGAATCATTTTCATGGATACGGATACGGCGGTTCAAAAACATCCCGAAATCGTCAAACAGTATTTTGCGACGCTGGTTCATCCCGATGACAATATTTTTGCGGCACTGAATACGGCGGTCTGGTCGGGCGGCACGTTTATCTATGTACCAAAGGGCGTGCATGCTGACGCGCCGCTGCAGAGCTTTTTTAGAATCAATGCCGAAAATACGGGGCAGTTTGAGCGGACGCTGATCGTGGTTGAGGATGGCGCAAGCGTTAACTATGTCGAAGGCTGCACGGCACCAGTCTATTCGGAAGACAGTCTGCATGCGGCCGTGGTTGAGGTGTTTGTGCATCCCAATGCCTTTTGCCGCTATACGACGATTCAAAATTGGTCCAGCAACGTCTACAGCCTGGAAACCAAGCGTGCTGAAGCCGAGGCCGGGGCTACGATGGAATGGGTTGACGGTAATCTGGGTTCCAAAGTCACGATGAAGTACCCCAGCATCTATCTGCGGGGTCGTGAAGCTAAGGGAACCATGCTGTCGATTGCATTTGCCAATGGTCCGATTGATCAGGATACCGGTGCCCGCATGATTCATCAGGCTCCGCACACGCATTCAACGATAATTTCCAAATCACTGTGTCGGGCAGGCGGCATCTGTGACTATCGCGGTGAGGTCAAGATGGATGAAAACGCGCACGGCTCAAGCTCGCATGTTGAATGTGACACGATTATTATGGATGACAATTCAAGTTCAGATACGATTCCATATAATAAAGTTGCAGTTGGGGACGTAACGATGGAGCACGAGGCCAAGGTATCCAAAGTTTCTGAAGAAGAACTCTACTATTTAATGTCGCGTGGACTGAGCGAAGAAGAAGCAACCAAAATGATCGTTATGGGTTTTATTGAACCGTTCACCAAGCAGCTGCCGATGGAATACGCGGTGGAATTGAATCGTTTGATTGATTTTCAAATGGAAGGCTCGGTTGGCTGATTTTTGGAACGGAAGCGTTTTGCATAGTCGAGTATTTAGCAGACTCGGTTTTGCTATGAGGTGCTATGCGCGGTTGGCTATTCGGCAGACCCAGCTTTGCGATAGCGACACTTTGCATAGCCGAAATTTCAACCTGGCTTGCCAAGTTATCCTGCATCAGCAAAAAAACGCGGAGCTTGGTTACCCAGATTTTAAGATTGAAGCGATAATTTGAGCTTGGCAAGGTAGTCTTTGAATCATCAGTTAAGCTGTTTGATGGAAAATAACAGTGAATTGGCACCAAAAATGCCGATTAAAGATTACAAAATTGTCACAAACAAGGTCATAAATTCCTAAATTTTAGGATTTATGGCCCTTTTTTATGAAAAATAAAAATTTTTTTACTCTGAAATATTACAAAATCGGCTATTTTTCGGCTGTAGCGAAAACAGAGTCATGCAAGACCATTATAATGCGATTTATAACAAGTTTAGGTCAGCCTAAGTTTATGGATGAAAGCGGATTACATTACACGCTTTTACAGAATTCGCGATTTTTGAGATATTCCGGTAATTGCACGGTAAAGCTGAGGGGTTATAGTATTCACCGTTGATAAAGATAAAGAGCAAAAAACCTGAACTACAGATAAAAAAGGATGAATCTATTTTATGAAAATTTCAAAGAAAGCTGTTAAAATCTCTGCTGCCGTTGCTGGTGCCGTAGCTTTGGGTACGGTTGGCACGGCAATTACTGCCAATGCCGACACGGTTTACACGGTTCAGTCCGGCGACACGCTGTCTGGAATTTCCGCTAAGCTGGGTCACAACTTAGACTTTGTAGACCAATTGGCATCCAAGAATAACATTGCTAACAAGAACTTGATCTATGTTGGTCAAAAACTGGTTATCTCTGACGATGGCGAAGTATCCTCAGCAACTTCAGAACAAGCTGCTACGTTGCCAAGTGCTACGGCTGAAAACACGGCTACGGCACAAGACAGCACGGCGCAATCTGCTGACAGTGCTGCTCAATCAACGGCTGCTGATACCAGTGCTGAACAA
>OGON01001825.1_pt1 | contig 13919 bp, 8 predicted proteins | sample 1552671 | NCBI WGS metagenome assembly OGON01 (sample SAMEA2580136, study PRJEB22360) | human gut metagenome | biome: human gut; feature: human-associated habitat; material: faeces | place: Denmark | collected 2008/2010 | reverse complement strand
CTCCCCTGTGGAGACACGGGCTACCATATATTTGATATGGTTCATCATACGGTTGTAGGACAGGGAGATCACATCGATCTTTCTTCCTGTGGCCATCTCGATCATGGCGATGCATTCCCGTACCGTTCTTGCTGTCTGCATGGCAACAGACACCTTTTCATCTCCAAGTGCTGAGTGAATATGAAGTGCCACATATCCCACCTCATGCTCGTCGATCTCAATATCCATCCGCTCCTTCAGGATCTTCTTCAATACCTCCGCCACCTTGAATTCGCTGTAAAAAAGCACCTTGATATCATCAGTCAGAGGATTGCTGATCTGCTCATGATTCCGGATACGTCCCACTGCAAAGGAAATATGATCAGCAAGGGGAAACAGGATCCTTCTGTCTATGGTATCCCCAAAGGTCTTCTCAGCTTCTCTCAATATCTCATCTGCGATCTCCAGAAATTCCGGTGCTACGCTCTTTGCCAGTTCTTTTGCTGAGCCACGTTCTGTCTCCTGAGCCAGCCTGTAAATAGTACAGTCTGCCGGAGCCTCAAAACGCTGGCTGACCTTCTTTCCAAATCCCACACCTTTTCCCAGAAGTACATATTCCTGGTTTTCTTCCATATTTATGGCAATGATGCCGTTATTGTTCAATACCTTGCTCACTCTGTACATCTTTTTCCCCACCATTTTTATATATCCTGCCGCTTTTCCACATTCCACCACTGTCTGCCCCGGATTTTCAGTCGACATTTTTATCTGCAGCTGTTGATTTTCTTTATCGTAACAGAATCTTTCTTTTGTGTAAAGCCCTTCTGACAGACAGTTATTTTCTTTGCCACAGGAAAAGCGCGCCCGGGCATTAGGCGCGCTTTTCACAAAACCAATCTTCTATATTATTGCTGAAAAATTTCCTATTCTTCCACAGTCTCTACTGCGAACAGCGGCTCTCCTGCCTTGATCTCTCCATTGGCAAGAAGGCGTACTCTCTGATTATCCTCGATCTCTGTGCAAAGGATCGGAGAACATAAGGACGGAGCGTTTTCTGTAAGATACGGGATGTCAATCTTCATCAACGGCTCGCCTTTTTTTACATGCTGTCCCTGCTCTACCAGGATCTCAAAGCCTTTTCCTTCCAGCTTTACAGTGTCAATGCCGATATGGAGGAGCATAGGAAGATCTGTATCTGTCTGGAATCCGATGGCATGCTTTGTGTCAAAAATAAACTCTACCTCGCCGTCTTCCGGAGCACAGATCACCGGGTCCTTCGGTGTGACTACAGCACCCTCTCCCATCATTCCTTCCGCAAAGCCTTCATCCGGCGCTGTGGAAAGATCTGCGGCGATACCGGTTACCGGGCTGTAGACAATCGCTGTTCTGAGAATCTTTTTCTCCGGCTGCGTGTTGGCTTCGGATGTCGGAGCTGTGTTCTGAGCAGCCTCACCTGTACTTTCTGCTGTACGCTCTGTATCAGACTGAGCCTGATTTTCCGCATTGTCTGTTTCTTTCTCATTTGCACCTTCAAAATATTCATTCGGCGCTGTCTCCAGATAATCCTCCAGCTTGGATTTGATCACAGTTACCTGCGGACCGTAGATGATCTGCACGCCCTGGCCTTTTTTCACGATTCCTCTGGAGCCTGTTGTTTTCAGAATGTCGTCGTTAACTCTTGCTGCATCATGGACGGTGATACGGAGTCTTGTTGCACAGCAGTCCACATCACTGATGTTTTTCTTTCCGCCAAGACCGGCTGTGATGGCTTCACTTACCGGATCTGCGGATGTGCTTCCTGCTGCTTCACCGGCTTTTCCGGCTTCTTTTCTCGCGTTTACATCTGCTTTTGTGTAAAGCTTTGTTTCTGTGTCGTCATCCTCACATCCCGGAGTCTTGAAGTTGAACTTTTTGATCAGGAAGGTGAAGATCACATAATAGAGAATAAAGTAAATGATACCTACCGGGATAATCCTGAGCCAGCTTGTCTTTGCATTTCCCTGAAGGATCCCGAACAGGAACAGATCAAGGAAACCGCCGGAAAAGGTAAGTCCTACTGCAATGTTCAGCATATGTGCGATCATATAAGCCGCACCTGCAAGAACAACCTGTACCGCAAACAATGCAGGAGCTACAAACAGGAAAGAGAACTCCAGTGGCTCTGTGATTCCTGTAAGCATACATGCAAGGGCTGCGGAAAGAAGAAGTCCACCTGCTGCTTTTTTCTTCTCAGGCTTTGCACAGCGGTACATGGCAAGAGCTGCTCCCGGAAGACCGAAGATCATGAAAATGAACTCTCCGGAAAAATATCTTGTTGCATCTGCGCTGAAATGCGCTACATTTGCGGAATCTGCAAGCTGGGCGAAAAAGATGTTCTGTCCGCCCTGTACCATCTGGCCTGCAACCTCCATAGTCCCGCCAACGGCTGTCTGCCAGAATGGCATATAAAATACGTGATGAAGTCCGAAGGGGATCAGCGCACGTTTGATAATACCGAAGATCAGAGTTCCGATATAGCCGCTGCCTGTTACAAGACCGCCCAGAGCATAAATACCGTTCTGGACTGCCGGCCATACGAAATACATCAGGATTCCCACAAACATATATACAATGGTGGAAATGATGGGCACAAATCTGGAACCACCGAAGAAGGAAAGTGCGTTTGGAAGCACGATCTTATGAAAACGGTTGTGCAAAGCTGCAACACCAAGGCCGACGATGATACCGCCAAACACACCCATCTGTAAGGACTGGATGCCGCAGACAGAGGTTACAGTACCTTCCAGAACGCTTTTTGCGATCTGTCCGTCTGCTGTGATCTTACCATTTACTACCAGCATACCATTGATGGCTACATTCATAACGAAGTAAGCGATCAGTGCAGAAAGAGCTGCCACCTCTTTCTCTTTTTTTGCCATACCGATGGCCACACCTACTGCAAAGATCAGCGGCAGGTTATCAAATACCGCGCTTCCGACTTTGTTCATAATGATCAGGAGTGCATGTAAAATCGTTCCGTCTCCCAGAATCTTCTGAAGTCCGTAGGTTGCAATGGTTGTTTCATTTGTGAAGGAACTGCCGAATCCAAGAAGCAGGCCTGCCACAGGAAGGATTGCTATGGGAAGCATAAAGGAACGTCCCACTCGCTGCAAAACTCCGAAAATCTTGTCTTTCATGTTTTCTCTCCTTTTCTTTCGACGTTTTGGAGCGGGAGTCTTTTAAGTGGGCAACAAAAAAAGACACCAACCCCCATAAACGTCAAATAATAACATTTATGACTGGTTAATGCCTGCTTATCAGTTACACACCAAATCTGAAGTACACTATACGGGTTTTGTTCTTCTGTGTCAAGGAGTAATTTGATTTTTTCCCAAAAAGATATCTCCTCATATCACTATCCGCTCCGTTGCCAGCAATCCCTCGCGGAATATTACCTGTGAGCAGCAGCCATATAGCTTCTATTCTCAGAAAGTATGCAGAAACGAAACGACTGGAAATTCACTTATCTTGACTTTATTCTTACTTATGATAAGATGAACATAGAATGTCCAGCAGCAATGTTTTTTGCCCAGACAACACTATACATTTCATAAAAACGGAGGTACTTTTCCGATGAATACCATCAAGAAATTCATCCACTACTACGGCCCGTACAAAGCAGTCTTTTTTATTGACCTGATCTGTGCAGCCGTTATCAGTCTGGTAGATCTTGCTTATCCCCAGATTCTTCGTACTATGACAAAAACTCTCTTTACACAGGATAAGGATATGATTCTTCATGCCCTCCCTGTGATTGCAGCTTCTCTTTTTGTTATGTACATTGTGCAAAGTCTCTGCAAATATTATGTAACCTATCAGGGACATATGATGGGTGCAAAGATGGAACGTGATATGCGCCGGGAGCTTTTTGACCATTACCAGGAGCTGTCTTTTTCCTATTACAGCAGGAATAATTCCGGTCAGATGATGAGCAAGCTGGTCAGTGACCTTTTTGACATTTCCGAGTTTGCACATCATGGTCCTGAGAATCTTTTTATCTCTCTGGTAAAGATCGTCGGTGCTTTTATCTTCCTGTTCTTTATCAACAAAAAGCTTGCACTGCCGCTGATCCTCCTGGTGATCGTAATGTTTGTGTTTTCCTTCCGCCAGAATGCAAAAATGCAGGAAACCTTCATGGAAAACCGTCGTAAGATCGGAGATGTAAATGCCAGTCTTCAGGATACGCTTTCCGGAATCCGCGTGGTACAGTCCTTCGCAAACGAGGACATCGAACGTGCCAAATTTAAGAAAAGCAATGAAGCGTTCCTTGTTTCCAAAAGAGATAATTATCACTGCATGGGAAGCTTCATGAGTTCCAATCTTTTCTTCCAGGGTATGATGTACCTGGTAACTCTTGTTTACGGCGGCTATCTGATCGCTCAGGGTGAAATGCAGACTGCAGATCTTGCCATGTATGCCCTGTATATCGGAATCTTTATCAGCCCCATCCAGATCCTGGTGGAACTTGTGGAAATGATGCAGAAGGGTCTTTCCGGTTTCCGCCGTTTCCTGGATGTGATGGAAACAGAATCCGAGATCAGGGATGCAGACAACGCTGCGGAGCTTACGGACGTGAAAGGACATGTGCGTTACGACCATGTTTCTTTTCATTACAGCGATGATGAAACTCCTGTGCTTTCCGATATCTCTATTGATATCCCGGCTGGAAAATCCATTGCCCTGGTGGGACCTTCCGGAAGCGGAAAAACCACGATCTGCTCTCTCCTGCCCAGATTTTATGATGTGACCGGCGGTTCCATTACTGTAGACGGAAAGGATATCCGCGGGCTGACTCTTAAGAGCCTTCGAAGCCAGATCGGTATGGTACAGCAGGATGTCTATCTTTTTGATGGAACCATCAAGGATAATATTGCCTACGGAAAGCCCGGAGCTTCCGATGAAGAGATCATCAAAGCCGCCAAATGTGCGAGTATCCATGACTTTATCATGGAGCTTCCGGATAAATACGACACTTATGTCGGAGAACGTGGCACACGCCTTTCCGGTGGACAGAAGCAGCGGATCTCCATTGCACGTGTATTCCTTAAGAATCCTCCGATCCTGATCCTGGATGAGGCCACCAGCGCTCTGGATAACGAAAGCGAACGTTGGATCCAGAAGAGTCTGGAGGAGCTTTCAAAAAATCGTACTACCATTACGATCGCGCACCGGCTTTCTACAATCCGTGATGCGGATGAGATCATTGTGATCACAGAGGATGGTATCGCTGAACGCGGTACACATGCTGAGCTGCTTGAGAAGAATGGATTGTATGCTGCGTATTACAATATGTAAATAAATATACGAGGGAGGGTCATCTCAGAGTTGCGAAGCCCGAAGACCCTCCTAGCGTTGGGACGAAAAATGCTTTCGGCAAGATGTGCGTCACAAACTGTGGAAAATCTGTTTCGGATGAGGGCGGCGTAGCGGGCTACGCCAACTGAATTCGGGACAGATTTTCCGCAGTTTGGGGCGTGCAGCTTGTCGGAATGATTTTTCGTCCCAACGCTAAAGCTCCCACCCTCTTGGGCACGCCTGGTGTTTCATGCCGGAACGGGTTGAATGTTGACTGATCGCAAACGGACGTGGGAGGCGCTTCGCTGTCCCACTGGATGTAGCAATATATAAAAACTGCCGCAAACGCTGTGTCTGGATTATGGCACAGAGTCTGCGACAGTTTTTTTAATGAACTTTGTGAATATTCCTTCTGTATTACAATTACAGCAGATAAACCGGAAGCTCATCCTTGATTCCTACCGGCTGGTTGTTGTCCGGCTCGTCTTTCTTTGGGGTGAGGAACTTGGCCTGAAGTTCATCAGCGTTTCCTCCACTGATCACATTCTGAGCTACGGTTCCTGTTGTGGTTCCTGTTGTGGTTTCTGCGGCGGCTGTTTTCTTAGCTGCAGTTTTTCGTGTTGTTGTCTTCCTGGTGGTGGTTTTCTTTGCTGTTGTTTTTGTTGTGGCTGCTTTCCTTGCTGTGGTCTTCTTTGCCGGAGCCTTCGCTGTGGTTTTCTTTTCGACTGTTTTTTCAGCAGCTTTCTCTCCTGTTTCTGTCTTTACTTCTGTCGGCTTTTCTGTCACTTTTACCTCTGTAACTTTCTCTTCTGTCTTTGCTGTTTTCTCTGCATTTACTGCTCTTGCGATGCTTGCTTTACCTACTGACACGATCCATTACCTCCTCTGCCAATGCTATGTATTCTTTTGCGCTGCGGCTGCTTTTTTTGAATTCCACAACCGGCTCGCTGCTGTCCTGTGACCATTCGATAGAGCTGTCCACACGGATAAAGGATTCGAAAAGATAGATTCCTTCCATCTCTTTCAAAGTCTCCATGGTCTGTTTGAAATAATTCTTTCTGGCATCTGCCTTGGTCACCACGATTCCCAGAACCTGAAGCGCCGGAGCGATCTCACGGACCTCATTCAGAAAATCAAACATATTTGCAAGCCCAAACATGCCCCACGGGCTGGCCTCCACTGGAACCAGAACGTAATCCGATGCACACAGGATATTCATCACCCAGCCGCCAAGAGTCGGCGGTGCATCGATGAGAATGTAATCATACACCCCGGAATCCTTGATCTTCTGCAGGCATTTCCGCAGGATAAATTCTCTCTGCCATTTCGTAAAAAGCTCATATTCCACGGAGCTCATCAGCGTAGACGACGGAACCAAATCCAGATTCTCATACTTCGTATGCACGATAAAATCGCTGAGATCCGACTGATGACCAATGGCATAGTAGAGATTTTTTTCCCCGGCAGCCATTTTCAGAACTTCTTCTTCATCAAAAAATGAAAGGGAAAGATTCAGCTGCATATCGCCGTCCACAAGAAGAACCTTCTTCCCCATACCGGCCAGTGCCGCACCTACATTGGAACAGCTGGTGGACTTTCCGCTGCCGCCCTTATTATTCGCAAAACAAATCGTCACTGTATTTCCCATCACAGCCTCCCGACAACACAAAATCGTAAATCACTAACTTTCCCTTATTATAATATAACGCTCCCCCAAAAACAAGCATATCCCCCATAAAACCACAAAATCTGGCAAAAAACTCTCACATAAAACAACAGAAAAAGAAGAATCTTGTTGCGGAATAATTTCCTATGCAAAAAAGCAGCAGACTTCAGATCTTTCCGAAAGCCTGCTGCTAAACTTCATTCATTTTTATTATTTTACGATAAAGGATTTTCTCTTACTTACAACATCGAAGATAACGGCTGCAAGAAGAACCATACCTTTGACAACCTTCTGGATATTCTGGTCAATACCCATGATACTCATACCAAGGTTCAGAACACCCATAAGGAGGGCACCGATGATAACACCGGGAACTGTACCGGTACCACCATAAGCAGAAGCACCACCGATGAAACATGCACCGATCGCATCCATCTCGAAGTTTGTACCTGCCTGTGGGTTGGATGAGTTCAGTCTGGCCATTGTCACCATACCTGCAATAGCTGCCAGAAGGCCCATGTTCAGGTAAGCAAGGAAATAAACCTTGTTTGTGTCAATACCGGAAAGCTTTGTTGCCTTCTCATTACCGCCAACTGCATAAAAATAACGACCTGTTGTAGTCTTGGAAGCAATGTATGTATAGATTGCGATGATCACTACAACCCAGAGAAGGGAATTCGGGATACCTTTGTACTGAGCAAGTCTGAACATGAATGCAAGAACAACTGCACAGATCAGAACCATCTTCACTGCAACACCACCGAAAGACTCAACACTGTAGCCTTTTTTTGCACGGTCTGCACGGTTTTTCATAACAAGTGCAACATAGACGATGCAGACAATAATGCCAACTACAAAACATGTTCTGTTAAATCCTTCACCTCCACCAAGGAAGTCCGGAATATAGTTATTGAACAGAGCCAGATAAGCATCCGGCATCGGGGCCAGGGTCTGTCCTTCCAGAACTACGTTGGAAAGGCCACGAAAAGCAAGCATACCTGCCAGAGTAACAATAAATGGAGGAATTCGTACATAAGCGATCCAGAATCCCTGCCATGCACCAATGGCAATACCCACAAGAAGCATCACGATCATAGTGAGATACGGGTTCATACTGTTGAGAACCATCATCTTACCACCGACAGCAGCAACAAAGCATACAACAGAACCAACTGACAGATCGATGTTACCACCTGTTAAAATACAGAACAGCATACCGGTTGCAAGAATAAATACATATGCATTCTGGGCTACCAGGTTATTTACATTCTGCGGAAGAAGCATAACGCCCTTTGTGTTCACAGAAAACATGATCACAACAAATACCAGAACAATGACCATGGTATATTTTTTTAATATTTCTGAAAAACTAATCTTTTTCTCCATCTTCTTACTCTCCTTTACCTGACTTCACGATCCTGGACATGATCAGCTCAGATGTAGCTTCCTCACCACTTACCTCACCTACGAATCTGCCCTCGTTCATGATATAGATTCTGTCTGACATTCCAAGCACTTCCGGAAGCTCAGAAGAGATCATGATCACAGATTTTCCTGCTGCGACCAGGTCATTGATGATACAGTAGATTTCATATTTGGCACCTACGTCAATACCTCTTGTAGGTTCATCCAAGATCAGAATATCCGGCTCTGCAAACATCCATTTTGCAAGAAGGACCTTCTGCTGATTACCACCGCTCAGGTTTCCGACATTCTGCTCAACTGTCGGACACTTGGTTTTCAGTTTCTTCCTGTATTCCTCAGCAACTGCGTATTCTTTATCCGTATCGATCACTTTTCCATTACTGATACCGGACATGTTTGCAAGCGTAGTGTTCATCTTTATGGACTTGGAAAGGATCAATCCGTTTCCTTTTCGATCCTCTGTAACATAGGCGAGCTTGTTGTCAATAGCCTCCTGAACTGTATTCAGCTTCACTTCTTTTCCATTCATGAACACCTGGCCGGAAATCTTAGTTCCATAGCTCTTGCCAAAAATACTCATGGCCAATTCTGTACGTCCTGCTCCCATCAGTCCTGAAATACCGACAACCTCTCCTTTATGTACTTTAAAGGATACGTTATTTACCACCTTACGTTCTGTATACAGAGGATGGTAAACATTCCAGTTCTTAACTTCCATGGAAACATCACCGATCTTTACATTTGGACGTTTCGGGAACCGGTCTGTCATCTCACGTCCAACCATTCCCTGAATGATCCTCTGCTCAGAAAAATCGTCTTTCTTTTTATCCAGTGTTTCAATGGTAGATCCATCTCGGATAACTGTGATCTTATCTGCCACATAGGAAATCTCATTTAATTTATGGGAAATGATGATAGAGGTCATTCCCTGCTTCTTGAATTTCAGAAGAAGATCCAGAAGAGCTTTGGAGTCATCTTCGTTCAGTGATGCGGTAGGCTCATCCAGAATGAGCAGCTTTGCATTCTTTGCAAGTGCCTTTGCGATCTCAACCAGCTGCTGTTTACCTACACCAATATCCTTGATCAAAGTTCTGGAGGATTCCTCCAGTCCCACTATTTTCAAATATTTATCTGCTTCCCCATAAGTTTCATTCCAGTTAATGGAAAAGCTCCTGCCTCTTTCATTGCCCAGGTACATGTTTTCACCGATAGTCATATACGGGATCAGTGCCAGTTCCTGGTGAATGATCACAATTCCTTTATGTTCACTGTCTTTGATGGTGTTAAATTTACAGATCTCACCATCGTAAATAATATTTCCTTCATACGAGCCGTACGGATATATACCACTTAATACATTCATTAATGTAGATTTACCGGCACCGTTCTCACCTACCAGTGCGTGGATCTCGCCTTCCTCAACCTGGAGATTAACGTTGTCCAGTGCCTTTACACCTGGGAAAGTTTTGGTGATATTTTTCATTTCCAGAAGTATCTTAGCCAACTTAATTTCCCTCCCTTTCCACTGTTCATGCAGGCGGTTATGATCCCCGCCTGCATATGATAAAATTCTGTTCTTAACAATCCACTTATTTGATCTGATCCTCTGTGTAGTATCCGGAATCGATCAGGATCTCTTTGTAATTATCTGTTGTAACAACAACCGGGTCGCAAAGGTATGTCGGGATGACACCTGTTCCGTTGTCATAGGATTTTGTATCGTTTACTTCCGGCTCCTCACCTTTCATGATGGAGTCAACCATTTTTACTACTGCAGATGCAAGAGCTCTTGTATCTTTGAATACGGACATTGCCTGTTTTCCTGCTACAAGGTTCTTAACGTTCGGTGTGTCACAGTCCTGACCGGTGATGATCGGATATTCTCCTGTGTAGGAAGCTGCCAGTGCATTCTCAACACCAAGTGCCGTGGAATCATTGGAGCAGAGAACTGCGTCAAGATTTGTTCCGTCAGAGTAGTTACCAGCGATAATAGTATCCATTCTGTCCTGTGCTTTTGCGCTGTCCCAGTTAGCTGTGGCAACCTGCTCAAACTCTGTCTGACCGGATTTTACTACCAGCTTACCGTCATCGATGTATTTCTGGAGAACATCCATTGCACCACCGAAGAAGAAGTTACAGTTGTTATCACCAGGATCTCCTGTGAACAGCTCGATGTTAAACGGTCCATCCTGATTATCAAGATCCAGTGCGTCTACCAGGTACTCGCCCTGTTTCTGTCCTACTTTGTAGTTATCAAATGTTGCATAATAGGAAACTGCATCAGAATTCATAAGAAGACGGTCATAGGAGATAACCGGAATTCCTTTTTCTTTGGCCTGTTTCAGAGGCTCGCCAAGGCTGCTTCCGTCGATGGATGCCACAACCAGAAGGTCGCATCCGTTTGCTACCTGGTTCTCAAGCTGGGAAACCTGTGTGCTTACGTCGTTGGATGCATACTGAAGGTCTACTTCATATCCTGCTGCCTCCAGCTCTTTCTTCATGTTCTCGCCATCCTGGTTCCATCTCTGGAGATCCTTGGTCGGCATGGTAACACCGATCAGTTTCTTGTCTGCTGCCTGTGCTGTTGCTGCCGGAACTACCACCATACCAGCTACCATTGTTGCGCAAAGAAGTGCAGATACCATTTTTCTTTTCATTGTAAAATCCTCCGTTTCATTATTTGTTTTTGGAATCACGTTTCCTTCGATGATGTTACTATAGCACAGGACTGTCTGGACATAGTTGGCAATGACAGAGACATTTTTTTGCAAAAGAAAAATGCCCTGCATCAGGCAAGACATTTTTGCACCAAAAATCTGCTATTGATTTTTGTCATAATTGTGTATTATTGCACATATGGCTACACTGCCACATTACTTGCAGAATTTCACCACCACATATATGCCGGTATGCAATCTGTTCTGCATTACTCTGTATCATAATCTGTATTGAGATATACTTCATTCCTTCTGTGGAAACCACCGTCAATGATCACCTCATCAATATTATCCCTTGTAACGGCAACCGGTTCCAGCACCTTCGCCGGGATATCGTAGCTTCCATCGTTCATGGTATCTGTCACATCTGACGGAAGCTTTCCCTCTTCTGCCATCTTCACCGCATATTCAGCTGCCTGGCATGCCAGATCTTCGATAGATTTAAATGCTGTCATGTACTGGGTTCCTTCTACAATACGCTGACATGCAGCCAGATCACCATCCTGGCCTACCACGATCACCTGTCCGGCAAGCTGGTTTTCCGCAAGAACCTGTATCACCTGGCTGGCAATATCATCATTTCCACACATGATTCCCTTTACATCGGGGTACTCTTCCAGTGCCTCCTCCACATAATCTGCTGCCAGCTCCGCGACCCAGCCCTCACAGTTGGCTTCGTAAACCACCTTCAGATCACTGTTTTTCAGAGTGTCTTCAAATCCCTCTTTTACCATGTCCACATTGTTATCTGAAGCAGATCCCTGGACCATAAAAATCTTTCCGCCATTAGGGATCGCTTCCATCATGGACTGTGCCATGACCTCTCCGACTTTCCGGTTATCAAAGGAAATATACATGTCTGTATCCGCATCATTTACCATACGATCATAGGAGATCACCCTGATCCCTACATTGTGGGCACGCTCCACAGCCTCAGATAATGCCTTGCAGTCTCTGGCAATGATCACGATCACATCCATATGCTTCTTGATAAAATAGTCGATCTGGCTGATCTGCTCTTTTGTATCTGCTCCCGCATCCTGAACATTCACTTCCGCTCCCAATTCCCTTGCGGTTGCCACGAATGCATCCCTGTCACGAATCCACCTCTCAATAACAAAGGAATCCACTGTAAGACCGATCTGAATTTTCTTTTCACCACTGTCTTCCTCTGTATCGTTTTCCTGTGCAGCTGTCTGCTTTATTTTTTCGGAAGCGCAGCCATTCAGCATCAATGTCAACAGACACAGCAAGATCAACAGCTTCCTGATCATTTTCCCCCCGCTCATATTGTCTACCTCAACCTCTCTCTGAATTCACTTGGTGTCACGCCTTCGTATTTTTTGAATATCCTGCTGAAATAATTTGGGTCGCTGTATCCGGATTCCGCACAGATCTCCTTGATGGAAAGCCCTGAATCCTTGAGAAGTTCTCTTGCATTCCGAAGCCGCACTTCTGTAAGATACTCGATAAAATTTCCTCCGGTCTCCTGCTTAAAAAGCTTGCTGAAATAATAAGGGCTGATATCCACCTCCCGTGACACCTCATCCAGTGAAATATCTTTTTTGTAATTGTCCCGAATATAGGACTTTGCTTTTTCGATAATAGAAACCGCTTCTTTTTCCCTTGCACTTTCCATGTTACTGCAGATTTCTGATGTTTTGCCCAGGAACCATTTTTTCATTCCTTCTATATCTGTATATTCCTGGATCTCATGAATATAATTTCTGCGGCAGCTGATCGCATATTTCACGGTACCTGCAAAAAAGGCCTTTTTTTCCACCCCCATCACAAGCTCCAGGATCTTGATGCGCATGTCCTCCAGATCTACTCCCGGCTGCTTCTCCATCCACCGGATAAATTCCTCGGCACAGCTTAAAGCTCCTGCCACATCCTTATCCATCACCCGCTTTTCATAGCGACGTTCCAGATCTCTTGGATATTCGCCGTCATATTTCTGTGCAGCCGGAACATCCTCAATATGTATAACATGGCTGGTGCTTTCCCGAAGTGCGATCATGGCCTCCTTGAAGGATTCTTTCATGGTGCTTCCCATCTCCTTCACCCGGCCGATACCACAGCGAAATTTACTGTCGATCCTGCTTTCCAGCTTATGTACCATGTTTCTGGTTCTTGTTACAACCTCCACACGTTCCTCATAGGACTCCCTGGAATTACGGTATGGAACAAGCAGTACAATACGGTTTCCCATAATGGGTCCTACCAGACATTCAAAAAATCCCTGAGCGATTTCCCGGAATGTGGAATAAAATTTATTTGCCTTCACACTGGCCCCCACCGCATTGGTAAGAACGCCATTTTCCGTGGAATCCCCGAATTCAGCCACGATCATATATCCATATTCTTCCCGGATATCCAGAAGCTCCCTGTAATTATCCTGATATGTCTGAAAATCATCCTGCAGAAGAATATTATTGATATATCCGCTTTCGATCATGGGCACAACTGTCTCCAGCTTTTCACGGATACGGAGATCATCGCTTCGCTTCTGTCTTGTAGAATCTACCTTTTCCATAGCTTTGGAGCATATTTCCAGAATCACCTTTTTGTTTACCGGCTTGGTAAGAAATTCCATAACTCCAAGATTTACCGCTTCCCTGGCATAATTAAATTTATCATAGGCTGTAATGATCACAAAGACCACAGATCTGTTAAATTTCTGAATTTCCCTGATTGCCTGGATTCCGCTTATTCCCGGCATCTGGATATCCATAAAACAGATATCCGGCGAATATGCCTGCGCCATCTCCACCACAACTCTGCCTGACTTTGCACAG
>OGON01001820.1_pt1 | contig 13942 bp, 10 predicted proteins | sample 1552671 | NCBI WGS metagenome assembly OGON01 (sample SAMEA2580136, study PRJEB22360) | human gut metagenome | biome: human gut; feature: human-associated habitat; material: faeces | place: Denmark | collected 2008/2010 | reverse complement strand
GCCAGCCCACGGCCTCGGGAAGTGGGAGGTGCCTGCCGGATACAAGTTCTCGCGGCAGCGAGGACGCAGGAGACGGTAGGAGGGCCGAACGGAGCGAAGCAGAGTGAGTTCCGCCGCAGCTGCACGCCTGCCGGCGCTAAATCATCGTCAATGTATTACATCCTTGCAAAATTGCAAAAGCCCCGGAATCGCCATTACAGCACTCTGGGGGCCTTATATCTTAAAGTCAAAGTGTCAAAGATGGGAATCTAAATAAAAAACTGCCGGGACCGGATGGCCCTGGCAGTTTTCAGATATGATTGGTAATCCTTAGAACTGGTACATAGCGCGGACGGAATTAGGGCCTTCTGGAGCGGTTTTGGAATCGTCATTTGTGGTAGTGTTTCCATTGTAGCCATAGATCCAGTACGCATTTGTTTCAGAGTTGCTGTCACTTTCTGTGGACGACCAGTAATAACTGTCAAGCGCTGTTCCGCCATGCTCCGTAAGAACCGCATTGATAACAGGAGCTATAGTAAGGAAGCACTTCACTTCATCTGATGCAGGCAAGTACCATCCTTCACCCTTCTCCACACACCACTTGAAAGCAGGGAATGAAGTAAGTTCATTATCAAGAGCCTTGACTTTTGCGGTATTGCCCTTTCCGTCAGTCGTGCTCTGTGCACCGGTGGTTCTGTTGCTTGTTGACCAGACATCTGCAGTCGTCTCATCCAGAGAGATGATCTTGCCCTTCAGCTTGCTCTCATCAACCCATACTACAACACCTTTTACGGAGCCTACCTCATAGTAATCTCCGACAGCCCATTCCTTGGCAGGAGTCTGTACAGTAACCTGGCACACAGCCTTGACAGCACCGGCAGTTACGGATATTGTAGCCACTCCGTCAGCCACAGCCTTAACCTTTCCGTCCTGGCTGACAGTAGCTACAGCCTCGGCAGAAGATGCCCATACCACAGAACTCAAATCTGCATCCGCAGGATCGAATGTCGCAGTAAGCTGTGCTTCACCACCAGGCTCGAGATTCAGTTCAGTAGCGCTCAATGTGATTCCTGTCACCTTTATTATTCTCTTGGTTACCGTAACCTTGCACTCTGCCTTCACGTCACCGGCAGCAACGGATATAGTAGCCTCTCCCGGAGCCAGGGCACTGACCTTGCCTTCCTGAGAAACTGACGCCACCTTGTCATTGGACGAAGCCCATACCACAGCGCCTACTTCAGCCTCAGCAGGAGAGAAAGTGGCAACCAACAGGGCCTCCTGCTCTTCTACAAGATTAAGAGTGGCCTTGTCGAGCGTGACAGTCTCCACCTTTACAGGATCCTTTACTTCTTCTGTTTCTTTTTTCGTTTCCTCTTTTTCGCAGCCGCATGCCAATGCAGCCAAACCGCAGAGCGCGGCGATGAATTTGAATGTTTTCATACTATAATAGGTTTTGTAATTTCGATAAATGCCCTTTTTGTAAATATATTATTTGAAACAAACTGTATTCCAGCCTGTTATCCAATCGGAATCTTCACAAGCGGCCCGGCTTTACCGGAAGGATCGACGGCAACTGCCGCCACAATATATCTCTTTCCCTCCTCCTTGATGAATGCAAGCTCCTTCTTGTCCTTGTAGCCCTTCATCTGTAGGGCTTCGATAGTGTCGTAGTCCGAATGCCCGTCCAGACTGGTGAAAGTGCCCACGAACCAATGCGTGGCAGACACTGACGGCTCCATGTCCAATTTTACCGCCTTCTTTCCCGCGTAAATCTCACCATAAATGCTCGCGTCAATGATTTCATAACTTACCTTTACGCTGACACTTGAACCCATCGGCATCTCCGGAGTCGTGAACTCCACCTTCGTGATGCCAGTCGTGGCACCGCCCTTGTAACCGAAAGCGTAAGCCACATACTTGGTCTTGGAAACAAGAATCTCAGTGGCATCCACCTCGTGGTAACCCTGGACAAGGAACGTGGATATGGAATTCCCCGCCTCAGATATCACCCAGTCCGTCAATTCCTTGTCGGACTTGAATTTGGAGAACGTCTCGTAGTCCATGCAGTCGGTGAAATAGGTCTCCTCATCATTGGACGGAGTGAACGCGATCTTGGCCCCGTTGAACTTCAGCTCGTAGAGTCCTGTCTTGAATGTCAATGACGACTGCTCGGCAGCTGTAGTCCTGAAAGACTTTTTGGTCACACCTGTCGTGCCTGTACAGGACGGGTCCATCCCGAAAGCGAAAACCACGTAATCCGTCTCGGCTTTCAGCTTCGTGCTCTCTAATGAACTGCTGCCTTTTTCCAGAAAATCCGTCACGGACTTGCTGTAACCCGCCATTTCATATATTTCCAGGGCACTGCGAATCAGTTCTGCATTGGACTGTATGATACCGCCGTCCCCACCATATTTCTCATATTCCTCCGCTGTCACGAAATCGCAGAAATAATAGCAGTCGCCGTCTGTCGGCGCCACAGAAATCTTCGCCGTCGTCGCACCGACACCAGTAATGTCAATGCTGAAGGAACAATCCACGCTCTCTACTTTTCCAGTGCGGAAAGCAGTCTTTACCAATGAATTGCCTGTGAGATAGTTCTCACTGAAAGCAAATGCGTAGGCATAGTAGTCCGTTTCGCTCGAAAATCCGTCTTTTACAGCGGAGACCGCTCCGACGGACTCCTTGGACTTGGCGATGGCAGTATAATCGCTCTCGTACAGTGCCGCCACTTCCTGCAGGTGTTCTATCGCCGAACTGATCAGCGCGTCATCCGTTTTCAATGCTTCATAATCATCTTTGGAGATTACACCATAATAATATGGTGCAGAGTCCTCTGATGGCGTGATTTCGAGTTTTGCCGACCAGGTCGTGACATCTGAAGTCTTGATTTCGAACTCAACCGTCTTTTCCGGCTGAGAAGGCTCCGGCAGAGGCGATTCAGTCTCCTTCTTGTCGCATGAAAGCGAGATTGCTGCGCAAACAGCCAAGGCCAGTGTGACCTTGGCAGCAGATAATATGTGTTTCTTGCCGTTCATCATGGAACTTTAGAACTGGTACATGGCACGGACTAAAGTGTCTTCTTCCGGATTCTCTTTGAAATCACTCCAGCTGGTGGCTGTCCCATCAGATTTAAGATAGCCGTACAATGCGGCTGTCTCATCTTCCTCTCCTTCTGTGGATGACCAGTAGAAATCACTGATTTTTGTCCCGTTATGAGCCTCAAGCGTAGAATTTACAGTCTCTTTTGCATTCAGGAAATAATAAACTTCCAGGATTGCCGGGAAATACCAGCCTTCACCATGTGCAACGCACCATTTGAATGCAGGAAAAGCTGACAGTTCAGCATTGATGTCTTTTACTTTGTCTGTATTTCCTTTGCCGTCTTCTTCACTCTTGGCGCCGGTGTTGTATCCTCCTGTAGTCCAGATATCGACTTTCTCGTCGAGGGATATGATTTTCCCGTGCTCCTTGCTCTCGTCAACCCATACTACGACACCTTTTACATTGCCTACCTCGTAGTAATCTCCGACAGCCCATTTTGTAGCAGCGGCTTTTTTCTCGACGACTACCTTGCACTCGGCTTTCACGTCACCTGCCGTAACTGATACAGTGGCCTCACCCTCAGCAACAGCCTTGACCTTGCCTTCCGGGGATACGGTAGCGATTGTCTCGGCAGATGATGCCCATACGACGGAACTCAAATCCGCGTCCTCAGGTGCGAATGTGGCCGTCAGCACAGCTTCCTCTTCAGTAGCAAGCTTGAGCTCAGTGGCGCTCAACGTGATGCTTGCCACCTTATTTGTTTTGGAATCCTCTTTTTCGCAGCTGCATACAAACGCTGCAACACCGCAGAGCGCGGCAATGAATTTAAAGGTTTTCATAATCTATTGTTAGTTTGTTATTCTGTTAGTTCGTTGTCCGTCTTTTTGTAAATGTAGTGATTTTAATTTGGAATAACCAATAGATTGGCAGATTATTTTTGCGAAAAATTGCCGCCAGGATAATCCGAGCGGCATTAAAAATGATATAAGTTAATGATTAAAGTCGTTTTAGGACATAATCAGCCTTTATCTTGTCAATGATGCTGCACACGACCTTGAAAGTGCGGCTGTAATGACTGTAGTTTGCGGGAGTTATGAAATTCACGCGGCCCTGACGGAGAAGTTTCTCGGCTACCGCCTTTTTCTGCTTGTTTTCCGGATTATAGACGGCGATGGAGTGTCCGCCGAACATGCTGATGATTTTCATGCACGGAACGTCGGTCTCTCCGTCTCCCACATATATCATCTGCGTGAACGGAATCCTCTTCTTGTCTTCCGCCATACTTTCATTGACTTCCTTGGTGTCCCTCGCACTGAATATACCTTTATTTATCTTGAATATGAACTGTGTCTTGGCGGTGTAGTCCACAGCGATGCCCGGCCACTCGGCCTCTCCTTTGGAGTCATACAGGAACGAGCTCGCGAAAATGTGCTTGAACTCCTTGGCGAGCGGACAGCCCTCGATAATCTCCTTGAGACCGGAGGAATTGATGTAGTGCTCCACCTTTACGCCTTGGCTGCGTCCATATTCATTGACAAGATCAAACCAGCTCTCGAGCCCCTCGAAAAGCTTTATGTCCTTTCCGAATTTCTTGAACTCGCTGCGCTTGAGCCTGATGCCCTTGGCTCTCGCCTCGTCGAACATCAGCTTCATGTAGGCGAGGATGTTGCTCGCGTCCTGTCCGGAAGCGATGCGGTTGCTTATGTCCCAGAATTCTTCAGGCGTCTTGCCGATGGCCTGGATGAATCCGAATTCCTGCATATTGCCCGGGGACAATGTCCCGTCAAAGTCGTAGATGAGAGCGACTATAGGTTTTCTTGTCATAGTCAATGCGCGACGGCTGAAAAAAATGAACAACAGAGCCGTCCTCCTTTGGCGAATATAGTGAAAAGTTATTACATTTGCGCAATAAATGATGGTCAGGCATCTGGATTTTTTGTCACGGAAACCTGACGGGCTGTGATAACATAACCTATTAGTAAATGGAACATTATTTCGCGCGTCTTCAGAACGCCATCAGACTGTACTGGGACAAACCGGCAGTTTGTAATTATAGAGGTGAAACATTCACTTACGGCCAGCTGGCTACACAGATAGAGCGGTTCCACATTTTCTTCGAGGCTTGCGGGCTGAAGAAGGGTGACCGCATCGCCATATGCGCCAAGAACACGGCCAGGATGGCTGTTTCTTTCCTTTCAGTCAATACCTACGAGACTGTGGTGGTGCCTATCCTTTCCGATTTTACTCCGGAAAGCGTAAACCATCTGGTGGACCATTCGGAGAGCCTGATGCTCTTCACCGACAGCGACATCTGGGCTAAACTCGACAAATCCAAGATGCCATTGGTGAAGGCTGTAATCAGTGTCAATGATTTCACTCTCCTCTATGCCGACAATGATGATGTGAAAAAGGCCTATGCGGCTATATCCGAGACCTTCGCCTCACGTTATCCTATGGGATTTACCGGAGAGAATGTCACATACAATACCGACAACTGGGATGACCTCGACATCATCAACTACACATCCGGCACGACAAGCGCGCCTAAGGGCGTGATGCTGACATACAAGGCATTGAGCGCGACCATCGACTTCGGCCAGAGATATATTCCGTCGTCAGACAAATTCACGATGGTGTCAATGCTGCCGATGGCCCACATGTACGGACTTGTATATGAATTCCTGTACCCTCTGTGCAACGGAACGAGCATCACATTCCTCGGCAAGACCCCGTCACCGTCGCTGCTGCTTTCTGCTATGCACGACGTGAAGCCGTATCTTCTCATCACTGTGCCTCTCGTGATGGAGAAAGTGTTCAAGAGCGCCATAAAACCGGTGCTTGACAAGCCGGTGATGAAAGTTTTGACAAGTATTCCGGGAATCAATTCATTGATATTCAAGAAGATCAGAGAAAAACTCTTGAGTGCCCTCGGCGGAAATCTCCAGATGATCATCATGGGCGGCGCACCTCTCAACCCTGAGGTGGAGAAATGGTTCAAGAGAATCGGCCTTCCTTATACTGTAGGTTACGGTATGACCGAAGCCGCTCCGCTTCTCGCTTACGAACCGTGCACATCATATGTTCCGGGCTCTTGCGGAAGGTCGGTGGACTGCGCCATTGTCCGCATTGACTCTGAAGACCCTCAGCACGTGGTGGGTGAAATTCAGGCGAAAGGTGACAATATCTGCATCGGCTATTACAAGAATCCTGAGGCGACTGCAGCTGCATTTACGGAAGACGGCTTCCTCAAGACCGGCGACCTCGGCATCATCGACGCTCACGGCAATATCTTCATCAGAGGCCGCAGCAAGAGCATGATTCTCAGCGCAAACGGCCAGAATATCTACCCGGAGGAGGTTGAGGCTGTGGTGAACAATCAGGACTATGTGGTAGAGTCCGTAGTCGTGGACAGGGCCAGCAAACTCGTTGCTCTTGTCTATCTCGACGCTGATGCCATGAAGAAGGCAGGACTCGACGAGGAAACTGTCGCTGATCTGCATGAGGCTATAAGGATCAATGCAAACAAGGCATTGCCGTCCTACAGTCAGCTCCAGAAGGTGGAAGTCGTGGACAAGCCTTTCGAGAAAACTCCTAAGATGAGCATCAAGCGCTTCATGTACAAATAGTTGTTTTTGGTGCAACGTTTATGATTTTTTCTGCATCTAACATTTGTTGACTACTAACAGTTGAGTGAATTATGAGCTGGAAGAAATTGATTGTACTTGCACTTCTTGCATTCTTTTTCCATCAGAACGCAGATGCGTTCCGTCCGCAGAAACCGTTCAAGGCGGACATCTCCTTTTCGGCCGCATTCATTGCCGAGAGCAATGTTCTCCGAGACCGTTTTATGGGCGGGTATCTGTCTTATGATGACTTCTATCGTGGCTATTCCCCTGACGTGGAGCATCTGTATGCTGAATATCTTCAGTTGCCGGCTGCTGCTGACGGGGATCCGATGTTCTCCTTGCGGGCTGATTTCAAGGTGCTCGAATGGCTTTGTGTAGGTGTGGATTTTTCATATCAGCACATTTGGGGCACCGTCTATAAGGGATTCAACCGCTATCCGGAACGGAAGGTAAAGGGAAACGTGTATTATGTGATGCCGGAAGTCAGGTTCGACTACCTGAGGACGAGGCTTTCCACATTGTCCTCTTCCTGCAGTCTCGGACTTGGAATCTATGACGGGTTCAAGAAGAAAGTCTATGCGGACTTCCAGTTGAGGCCCATCACTTATTCGATAGGTACCGTAGTTTACGGTAAAGTAGGCGTGACGGTCGGTACCCTTATGAATGGTTTGGAATTTGGTGCAGGTGTAAGGTTCTAAAGGAGGTAATGCTATGAAAATTAAAGTATTGATGGCGTTGGCCGTTTTGCCGCTTTTGGCTTTCGAATGTTGTGACGACACAGATACCTGGCAGTTCCGTTGCCAGCGGGGGAGTGAATTCACGCTTTATCCGCAGGACGTTCTCGATGAAGTGATAGGGGAGTCTCTGATGTCGCTGAATTTTGTCCAGAGAGTAATAGATACGCACAATGGCAATCCTTCTCTCGGCATACACTCCGTCAAGGACATGACCGGATGGGAGTATCTGGTGGAAAACAGGATCGAAAAAAGCGATACCATCTGGTTTGATGCCAGAAGAAGAATGAGGATGCGCCGTTCACAGCCCGGAAACAAATGGATCGTGACGCGAAAGGATGATTACACTTACAATGATCAGCTGTATTCGTTTGAACTGAAGGCGGAACGCTGTGACAAAGACGTTGACGGCGCTCTCAAGTATCCGTGGCTTGTCACTGTCGAAGGCAGCCGTACCGAGAACTCGGATTATTCAATGACCTATTCAGTGCCGGCTCCGATGAAAGTCAGATGGGGCAACATGCTTACTTTCAGCAGCGAAGATATCATGCCGGAAGGTAAACTGCTCATCTCTTTTTACAAGGAAGGCAAGAAAATCGACTGGATAAATGCTGACTATGCAGCAGACGGAACAAAGTACGAGACTTCATTGAACAATTAGAAACGGCGTTGTCGTCAATGAACAATGTCGTAAGCTCCGAATCATGACTGACAATTTGTCACGACAATCACATTGGAACATTATTTGACCTTTCATAGACCGTCCGGTATGCCGGGCGGTTTTTTGTTGTGCCGCCGCATTGACCGGAAAACATTGAAATTTAAAATTTAAAATATCATGGCAGAGATTAAAGGTAAAATCGGCGTCACCACGGAAAACATCTTTCCGGTGATCAAACAGTTCTTGTATTCGGATCACGAGATATTCCTCAGAGAGCTTGTAGCCAATGCTGTGGATGCCACAGAGAAAATCAAGGCACTTGCTTCTTCCGGAGACTTCAAAGGTGTGCTCGGAGAACTTTCAGTCAGAATCGAACTCGATGAGGACAAGAAGGTGCTCAAAGTCATTGACCGTGGTATCGGTATGACCGAAGAAGAAATCGACAAATACATAAACCAGATCGCGTTCTCTTCAGCAGGAGAGTTCCTGGAGAAATATAAGGACCAGATCGGCAACATCATCGGCCATTTCGGTCTCGGATTCTATTCCGCATTCATGGTTTCCAAGAAGGTGACCATCGAGTCATTGTCCTGGAAAGAGGGTGCGAAACCGGTCATGTGGTCTTGTGACGGCAGTCCTGAGTATGAAATGTCAGAGTGCGACAAAACTGACAGGGGTACTGTCATAACATTGTACCTGGATGACGATTCCTCAGAGTATGCCGCAAAGGGCAAAATCGAGCAGCTGCTGAACAAATACTGCAAGTTCATGCCGTTCCCGGTCGTATTCGGCAAGGAGCAGGAGTGGAAAGACGGCAAATATGTCGATACTGACAAGGACAAGGTCATAAACAGCGTGGAGCCTCTGTGGACACGCAAGCCGTCAGAGCTCAAGGAAGAAGACTACATGAGCTTCTACAAGGCCCTGTATCCGATTTATGAGGAGCCTCTGTTCTATATCCATCTGAATGTGGACTTCCCGTTCCATCTGACAGGTATCCTTTATTTCCCTAAGATCAAGGAGAGGATGGCGATCGAGAAGAACAAGATTCAGCTCTATTGCAACCAGATGTTCGTGACCGACCACGTGGATGACATTGTCCCGGACTTCCTGACACTGCTTCATGGGGTGATCGACTCTCCGGACATTCCGCTGAACGTCTCCAGAAGCTACCTGCAGAGCGATTCCAATGTGAAGAAGATTTCAGGCTACATCACCAAGAAGGTGGCTGACAGGCTGGAAGAGATCTTCAACAATGAGCGCAAGTCGCTGGAGGAGAAATGGGACAACCTCAAGCTCTTCATCGAGTACGGTATGTTGTCAGACGAGAAGTTCTGCGAAAGGGCTATGAAATTCGCTCTCCTGAAGAATACTGACGGCAAGTTCTTCAGCCTGGAAGAGTACCGCAAGGCTATCGAAGGCTCACAGACAGACAAGGACAAGAAGGTCGTTTATCTGTATGCTACTGACACTGATGCCCAGTACACCTTCATCGAGGGAGCCAAGAATAAGGGTTATGACGTGCTGCTGATGGACTGCGAACTGGATTCACACTTCGTAAGCCTGCTCGAGAGACAGATTCCTGACTGCAGGTTCTGTCGCGTGGACTCAGATGCCATCGACAACCTTATCCCTAAGGAAGACAGGACCAGGCCTGAGTTCAGCGAGGCTGAGAAGAATGACATTTCCGACCTGTTCAAGGCAGTGCTGCCTAAGGGCTACGAATATATCGTGACGGCAGACAATCTCGGCAAGACCGGCGAGCCTATCCTCATCACACAGAACGAGTTCATGCGCCGTTACCGCGAGATGAGTTCATTGGGCGGAGGAATGAATTTCTACGGTCAGTTGCCGGTATCGTACAATATCACTGTCAATGCTGAGAATCAGCTCATTGAGAAGATTCTTGAGGCCGAGAAGGCACAGGTAAAGCCTTTGGAAGTCGTGGCAGATGCTGATCCTGAAATCGTAAAGGCAGGTGAGGCCAAGGATGCTACAGATGAGCAGAAGAAGGCTGCAGAAGATGCCAAAAATGCCGCACGCGAGGCCAAGGATGCAGCTTACTCAGTACATAAGGCTGATATCGAGGCGTTTGCATCACAGAATGAAGTGCTCCAGCAGATTGCTGACTTGGCGCTTCTTGCCAATGGTCTGCTTAAGGGCAAGGCTCTGAGCGAGTTCATCGCACGCAGCCAGAAGGTCGTAAGTGATGCATATCTGAAATAAGCGTAACTCTGATAAAGAGTTGTAAATAGAGAGAGACTCCCGCATTGGTAGGAGCCTCTCTTTTTAGTTTGTCTTCTTGTAACTTGCTACAGCACAAGTGGTGGTGACTGCACCCAGTCCCAACAGCCATGTCAGGTCCGGCCAGGTGTCTGCGAACGTACATCCCTTGAGGACTATGGCCCTCATCGCATGGGCGAAGTACCGGAGCGGATTGACGAGAGTTATGTCCTGTGCCCATCCCGGCATTGACTCTATCGGCGTGAAAATACCGCTCATCAGCATAAATACCATACTGAAGAACCAGATGACGAACATCGCCTGCTGGGTGTTGTCGCTGAAGTTGGAGACCAGCAGTCCGAATGAAGCCATTGCCAATATGTGGGCGAGTGTGAATACGGCTATGTCCAGCAGGCTGCCCTTGCATACGTAGCCGAATACAATCCACGACAGCAGCAGACACGAGAATACCATGAAAAATGCCACGGCGATATACGGGATCATCTTGCAGACGATGAATGTGGTCTTTCGTACAGGCGTCACGTTGATTTGCTCTATGGTGCCTCTCTCCTTCTCGGAAACGATGTTAAGTGCAGGCAGGAAACCGCACATCATGGTGACGGCGATCACTATCAGCGCCGGTATCATAAATGCCTTGTAGTCAAGATACTGGTTGTACAGGTATGTCTCGTGTATCTCGAACTGGCCTCCCGATGCGGCAGGGATTCCTGAGGCGGATGCCAGGAAACCGCTCACGCAGGCGTTGAGGTACTGCGCTCCGATATTGCCTCTCGTGCCGTTTACGGTATTGACCTTTATACCTACCGGAAGCGGGTCGCTCTTGTCTGTACCGGTCTTGAGATATTGCGCGAATCCGGAATTTATCGTCAGGATGGCATCCGTGCAGCCCTTGTCCATAAGGCGTTGAGCCTCTTCCGGTGAAGAAGCCAGGTCCAGCAGCTCGAAGTAACCGGACGACGCGCATTTTTCGGTAAGCAGCTGGGACTGGTCTGACCGGTCATTGTCCACTACCGCGAGTTTTATGTTGCGGACCTCCATATTGGCGGCGAACGGGAAGACAAATATTATCAGAAGCGGAAAAACCATTACTATACGTGGCATTCCGGGATCTCTCAGAAGCTGCTTGAATTCTTTCTTTAACAGATATTTCCACATATTACAGTCTGGTTTTAAAGTTCTTGACGCTTACCCACAGGAGGAATACTGCCATTCCTGACAGAACCGTCAGCTCTTTGGCTATTTCCTGCAGTCCGACGCCCTGTATCATGATCTTCTTCACAATGATGATGAACCATTTGGCCGGGATGAAATCTGAAAGCGCTTGCAGCGCCGCTGGCATGCTCTCGCAAGGGAAAATGATTCCTGAGAGCAGCATTGTCGGCATTGTCAGTCCCATACCGCAGAGAAGCATCGCTGTCTGCTGGGTCTTGGAAATCACTGATACCAGCAGTCCGAGTCCAAGAGAAGAACCGACGAATATGAGGGCTGAGAATGACAGCAGGGTCAGGCTGCCGCGTACCGGTACTTCCATGACATAATGTGCCAGCAGCAGTACGCTCACGAAATTGATGAGCGACAGGAACAGGTAAGGGATGAGTTTTGACAGTATTATCCAGAAAGGCTTGACAGGGGAGACGAGCACGAGCTCCATTGTCCCCATTTCCTTTTCCTCAACAATGGACACTGCGGTCATCATAGAGCATATCAGCATGAGTATCAGGCCCATGACGCCAGGGACGAAGTTGTAGGACGAGTTCATGGCAGGGTTGTACATCAGTTGCACATTAGGCCTCATGGATGTGGTCCCGACTCCGAACATCCTCTCGGAAAATTCCACCTGGCTGCTCTGCAGCACGCCTTTGATGTAGTTCATCACAATCTGTGCGGAGTTCGGGTCAGAGCCGTCGCTGACTATCTGTATGACAGCCTTGCCCTGGGATGAGAACTTCTTGTCGAAGTCACTTTCGAAGCACAGGAACGCATTAGCCTTTCCTTTCCTGATCCGCACCTCGGCTTCGGAGGGGGAATTGTGGAACTCGCCGATGCTCAGATACTTGTTGTTGTCGATGCGGTCGATTATGTTGCGCACGACTGGATCCCCCGGGTCTCCGACGACGTCCACCACAGCATTGTGCACCTCGGTGCTTATCGCGAATCCGAACAGGATAATCTGCACGATAGGCATCACCAGCACGATCAATGTCGTACGTCTGTCCCGGAAAATGTGCCGGAACTCCTTTTGTATGAATGCGAATATCTCTTTCATCTTCTGCCGGCTATTTTGGTGAATACTTCGTCCATGTCTTTTGCCTCATACCGGCCCTTGAGTTCTGCAGGGGAGCCCAGCGCCTCGATTCTTCCGTCCACCATCACTGACACTCTGTCGCAATACTCGGCCTCGTCCATATAGTGCGTGGTGACGAAAACCGTGACACCAGTGGACGCTGCCTTGTAGATCAGTTCCCAGAAGCTGCGTCGCGTGACCGGGTCCACACCGCCTGTCGGCTCGTCCAGGAACACGATCTCCGGATCGTGCACCATAGCGATACTGAAGGCAAGTTTCTGTTTCCAGCCCAGCGGCAGACTTTTTACCAGCGTATCACGTTCGGCACTCAGCCCGATGCGTTCCAGAAGTTCATCGGTCTTGCGGGCTATTTCATCTTCTGCCATGCCGTAAATCCCGGCAAACAGCCGGATATTCTCCCACACTTTCAGGTCTTCATATAGCGAAAACTTTTGGCTCATATAGCCGATATTTTTCTTTACTTGTTCGGCCTCCCGGTAAATGTCATATCCTGCCACCTTTCCGATGCCTGATGTCGGTTTACTTAATCCGCAAAGCATACGCATAGCTGTCGTCTTTCCTGCTCCATTAGCACCCAGAAAGCCAAATATCTCGCCCCGGTTCACCTGAAAGGAGATATGATCTACTGCGGTAAAATCTCCAAAACACTTTGTCAACTGCTTCACTTCAATGACCGGAGCTACTTCATGCTTCACTTCCTCCCGCTCCAAGGAAGGAGGGCAAAGGATAGACGCAAATTGATGAAGAATACGTTCGGGAGTATCAATGCCATGAATCTGTCCATGATTGATGAAAGCAATCCGGTCACATTGCCGAGCCTCATCCATAATGGGAGTAGAAACGACAATGGTAATACCCTGTTCACGTAAATTTCGGAGCATTTGCCAGAATTCCTTACGTGACACAGGATCCACTCCGGTAGTGGGTTCATCCAGAAATAAAATATCCGGTTTATGAATCAAAGCGCAGCTCAATGCCAGTTTCTGCTTCATACCATGGGAATACTCGGATATCAGCTGTCCTAGGTTGTCTTTTATCTCAAATGCGTCAGCATATTTGTCTATGAGCTCGTCCCTGACTTCCTCCGGCACGTCAAATATATCTGCTATAAAATTCAAATATCCGATTCCGGTCATAAAATCATACATATCTGGATTGTCAGGAATATATGCCATCTGTTTCTTGCATTCCAGCGGTTTTTCCTTTATGGACACACCATCTATAAGGATATCTCCCTCCTCAAAATTCAGGATCCCTGTACACGCCTTTATAGTGGTTGTCTTACCTGCTCCGTTGTCTCCGATGATCGCTACATGTTCTCCAAGCTTCAGTTCAAAGGAGAGGTCGGTAA
>OGON01001811.1_pt1 | contig 13997 bp, 12 predicted proteins | sample 1552671 | NCBI WGS metagenome assembly OGON01 (sample SAMEA2580136, study PRJEB22360) | human gut metagenome | biome: human gut; feature: human-associated habitat; material: faeces | place: Denmark | collected 2008/2010 | reverse complement strand
TCTCGAAAAAGCATCCTCACCGAAACAGTACGGTATTTAGGGTGGATCATACTAGCATCTAACCGCTTTAATGTCAAACAAAAATCTCACGGGAATCTCTGTCTTTAAATCTCGTAAGATTTGCAAGGATTGTAATTCCCCCTGCAAATACAGCTTACATGCTCCGTGCGCACCTCATCCGTCAGCTTCCAGTATACATTTTCATTCGTATGATGATAAATAAACCCGCATTTTTCCTGCACTCGCTTTGATTTGATATTGCCGTCAAAGTAGGCGCACCAGATCTTCTGAAGCTTCAGCTCCTCAAATCCATAGCGGAGCATTTCCCTGACTGCCTCCGGTATCAGTCCCTGACCCCAGAAGGGAACCCCGATCCAGTATCCGATCTCACCCTCTGTTTCGGGAATCTCCAGATTACTTGCGTTTCCGATCATCAATCCGATGCTTCCGATCGCCCTGTTATCTCCCTTCAGTCATACAGCATATGTTTCCTTTTCTGATAATACCCCCCTGATAATCTCCAGGCTGTTTTCTACACTGGTATGAGGCGGCCATCCGGCAATCGGCCCCACGGCCGGGTCTTTCGCATATTCATATAAACTCTCCGCATCCGATTCACGCCACGGACGAAGAATCAGTCTTTCTGTTCGTAATTCCATTCCTTCTCCTTATTTGTAAAGCGTACATCCGCGTTCCGCTTTTCTTCATTCTCATGAACATAAGTCGTTACGCTATACCTGAAAACACCCTCCCCCCACGAATTCTCTCAGCAGCGAACTCGTGGGAATACTGTCATCCGGGATTCCCACAAAGTAATCCAGGAATTTCAGCAGGCGCTTTGCCTCCAGGTATTCGGGCTCTGTCTTTTCTATCCCGAAAAGCAGCGGTTCCGCATAGATCTTCAGTGCGGCAAATTCATAGATCAGGGCTGAGTTGAACATCACGTCTGCCTCCTCCTGATAAGGGAAAATATAGGATTCTTCCCCCCTTCGCACCGAATCCCACATGGCAATGGTGTTTTTTGCGCTCGTACCTCTCGTTCTGGCATCACGCACGATCCTTCTCAGAAGTCTTCCATCTGTGGTAGGGATGCGGTTGTGCTCGTCGATGTTTAACTGTGTCAACGCACTGATATAAATCCTGAACTTACTTTCATCCGGCAGTCCGCGTGACATTTCCGGGTTCAGACAGTGGATTCCCTCGATGACAAGAATATCATCCTTCCCCAGCTGCTTGTATTTTCCACGGTATTCCCGTAATCCTGTTTTGAAATTAAAGGTGGGAAGCTCTACTCTTTCTCCGGCCAGAAGTGCCTTCATATCCCGGACAAAAAGTTCCACATCCAGTGCTTCCAGACATTCGAAATTGTGCTTTCCGTATTCGTCCTTCGGTGTGTCCTCCCGGTTCACAAAGTAATCATCCACCGCGATCGGATGGGGCTTCATCCCATGCGCCGCCAGCTGAATGGAAAGTCTGTGGGAGAATGTAGTCTTGCCTGAAGATGAGGGACCGGCTATCAGGATCAGCTTCTTATCTCTGTCTTCTGCGATCTGCCGGGCAATATCTGAAATCTTCCTCTCCTGTAATGCTTCCTGAATAAGAATCAGATCATGGATATCCTTATGAACAATATAGTCATTCAGTGCACCCACCGTCGGCACCTCCAGCATCTCCCCCCACTTCATGGACTCTTTCTGCACCTGAAAGATCTTCCGCTGCGGTGCAAAGTCCGGGACAGACTTCGGATCCTTCCTGCCCGGGAGAAGCAGCACAAAGCCCTCATCATAGAGCTTCAGGTCAAAATATTTCAGGTAAGAGGTATCCGGCACCATAAAGCCGTAATTATAATCTTCAAAATCGTCGATGCTGTAAAGGTTCACCTTCGACACACGCCGGTAATGAAAGAGCTTTTCCTTGTCCTTCATCCCGTATTTTTCAAACAGGCTGATCGCATCGTCTGTATTCAGGCATTTCTTCCGGATCGGGATGGCATCCCTCACCATCTGATGCATATATGTCTTTACCTTCTCAAGAAATACCTCATCTAACGTCAGGCTTCCCTTTATGGTACAGTAGATGCCGCCGCTCACAGCAAAATGAACCCCTACTTTTTCAATGTGTGCATGCCCTGCCTCATGGTAAACAGCCTTTATCATGAGAAGTATCATACTTCTGCGGTAAGTATGAAATCCCATCTTCTCCTCCGTGGTCACAAAGCTCAGACAGCAGTCACCGGCCACGCATTTCTGAAGCTCCCTCAGCCTTCCATCCACCAGTACCAGAACAATATCATTGTTCTTTGTCTCCTGATAATCCTTTGCAATCTCCTCATAGCTGGTGCCAACCAGATACTGTCTGACCTCCGGACCGATCTGTACGGATGCCATCTGCTTATCTCTCATTACTGTCTCCTCCTCTGCCCTAATGTCATTACCCAAGTACGCTTCGGCGTACTTGCTGCGGGATGTGCGCCATGATTTGCATAGCATGCGTGTTACTGGTCACGGAGTGAACAGTAACTCTGCCAAGGAGCTCCTCCCAGTCGCCTCAGACAGGAACGCATTTACAGCAAATAGTCTTGTAGCAGACGGACTGTGCGCCTGCTGTTCCAAATCGATTCTCTATATTACTGTAAACGGATTCTCCAGCTTCTCCGTATACACCTTAAGCTCCGGGAATCTCGTTTTGATAAACTCTTCCATCTGCGAAATATAAATCTTTTCAATCCCGTAATGCCCTGCATCGATCACAGCGATGCCCTGCATCAGCGCGTCGATCCCGTCATGATGACCGTAATCTCCGCTGATCATCACATCTGCGCCTGCTGCGACCGCAGCGCCTGTCATGCTCTTCCCCGATCCGGGCAGCACTGCCGCTCTGGTGATCATCCTGTCCGGATCTCCGAATATACGAACGGTTTCAAGTCCGAATACTCTCTTTACATATTCTCCGCATTCCCGCAGTGTCATGGAATGCGCCAGCGTTCCGACGCGGCCGAAGCCTTCCTTTCTCACACCGTCATCATACGTCACTTCCAGGATTTCCGGCTGCTTAAGCTTCAGCATCTCTCCCGCCAGAGCACCCATAGTCACCACATCATAGTTCGTATGCATTGCATAGTATGAGATATCATTCTGTATCAGCTCCACAAGCCTGCGGCCGGTAAAATCATCGGTCGTCACACGCTTCAGAGCCCCGAAAATCATCGGATGGGGGGTCAGCAGAAGATCCGCCTCCACCGCTTTTGCATCCTGTATCACCCGGTCAGTCGCATCCAGCGCAATATATACATTCTTTACTTCCTTTTCTCTGCGCCCCGCCTGCAGCCCCGGATTATCCCAGGACTCTGCCATGCTTAAAGGATATTTCTTTTCCAGCTCTTTTATGATTTCTGCACAGTTCATGCCATCTTCTCCTTTGCCTGTTTTACTTTTTCCAGTGCGCTCTCTACCTCTGCCAGACGATCTTTTGCCTTTTGGGTTCCGCTCATCCGCAGCCCCTCTGTCAGCTTTTCCATGTTTCTCTGTTCCCGGTCAAGATAAAGCTTCAGGCATTCATTTCTGTCACGCAGAAGGCACGGGCCGTAAAGTGCCTCGATATCGGAAAGCTCCTCCATTTCTCCGTGCACCACATGCATCATCGGATAGTATTTTCCCTCCTCAAGAACCATATGCTCCGAAGTGATCCGATATCCCTCCTTCCAAAGGAACCTGCGCACCCTGTCGATATCCGACTGCGGCTGCAGAACCAGCTCTGAAACGGTTTTCAACACCTCTTCCCCTTCCTTCAGGATCTTTATCACGAGGCCGCCTCCCATTCCGGCGATCACCACGCTGTCTGACTCACCGGGACATAACGCTGTCACTCCATCGGAAAGACGGGTCTCAATCTTATCCTCCAGTCCATGAGCCCGGATATTTTCCTGTGCACGCATCAAAGGGCCCCGGTTGATATCCATGGCAATGGCTTTCGGGATCCTGCCCTGTTCGATGAGCCAGATCGGTATGTATCCATGGTCTGTTCCCACATCTGCCAGCCGGACTCCGTCGGTGACAAGTTCAGAAACAGCCAGTAATCGGTTTGATAACTGCATAATGATTCTCCTAATCCAGATAGTCTTTTAAAATTCTGCTCCTGCTGGGATGTCTGAGTTTCCGAAGAGCCTTGGCTTCGATCTGACGGATTCGCTCTCTCGTCACATTGAATTCCTTTCCCACTTCCTCCAGGGTTCTGGGGTGTCCGTCACCCAGGCCATACCGGAGCCGGATCACCTTCTGCTCCCTTTCCGTCAGCGTCTGCATGACCTCCTCAAGCTGTTCTCTTAACAGGGTATAGGCCGCCTCCTCCGCCGGCACCGGAATATTATTGTCCTGGATAAAATCTCCCAGATGACTGTCATCCTCCTCCCCGACCGGAGTTTCCAGTGAGACAGGTTCCTGAGAAATCTTCAGGATCTCTCTCACCCTTTCTACCGGAAGATCCATCACCTTTGCAATCTCCTCCGGCTTCGGCTCCCTGCCGTATTCCTGAAGAAGCTGTCTGGAAACACGAATCGTACGATTGATCGTTTCCACCATATGAACAGGTATCCGGATCGTTCTCGCCTGGTCTGCGATCGCTCTCGTGATCGCCTGACGGATCCACCACGTCGCATAGGTGCTGAATTTGAAGCCCTTCTGGTAATCAAATTTTTCCACAGCCTTGATCAGTCCCAGATTTCCTTCCTGGATCAGATCTAAAAGTGCCATTCCTCTCCCCATGAAACGCTTGGCAATGCTGACCACGAGACGCAGATTCGCCTCCGCCAGCTTATTTTTGGCTTCCTCCTGCTCCTGCGCACTGCCCTCCTCCATGCGTTTGCACAGTGCAATTTCTTCCTCTGCCGTCAGAAGCGGTATCTTTCCGATTTCTTTCAGATACATGCGGACCGGATCCTCGGTACCTACACCTTCAGGAACAGATAAATCTTCTTTCGCAGGATCGATTTCCTCTTCGTCTGACATGAACTCCGCTTCACTCTCATCATCCAGAAGGATGTCCTCTTTCAGCATATTCAAAACATCCACGCCATGATTCTCCAGAAATTCATAAACGGTATCGCACTGTTCCTCAATCAGCGGAGTATCCTTGAAAAAATCCGTAATTTCCTGGTATTCCAGAACATTTTTCTTCTTATTCGCATATGCCAGTAATTCCTTTAACTTTTCTTCAAAGCCTGCTGCTTTCTTTTCCATCCGTTTTCCTGCCTTTCCCTATGTCAAATCGTTTCCTTTTTGTTACTGTTCACTCTGTGATAATCAATACCCTTCACAATGCACGTCAGATGCAAATAGTAACCTTATTTTTCCCATTATTCGAACGAAATATGCAGATTCTTCAAAGTACCAAGTGCTCTCTCCTCCTGGATACTCCTCTGCAGTCCCGCAATATCCGTCGGTTCCAGCAATGCACGTCTCTGTGCGATTCCATTGCTTCTGACACGATACACCGTCTCTTTCAGCGCCTTCTCCATATTCATTCCTGTCTCCATATGCAGGGTGGTATTAAAGAGTGATGCTGCTTCTCTCTGCTGCTGGGGTTCTTCAAAATGATTGATGATCTTTGCCGGTATGACATTTCCCTCTTCAAACTGTGCAAACAGAAGGCTGGCGGCCTCACAGTAAAGCCCTTCCGTAAAATCATCCGCGCTGATATAACTTCTGATACTGTCATACAATCCTGGCTTCTCAATCAGCCAGGTCAGAAGAAGCTTCTGGGATTTCTTCATTCCATCCTCCCGCTCAGGATTTTTCCTCGCTTTCTTTATCTGAGACTGTACCGGCGTCCTTCCTTTCATTGCCGCCCGGTTCACCAGCTTTCTCAGATTATCGAATCCGATATGATATCTTGCTGCCACAGCCTCTATATAATTTTCCCTCTCCAGTTCTACCTCAAATTCCATCAGCCTCTCTGCCACAGCATGATAAAAGGCTGTCTTACCCTCCGGATCCTTCATATCATACTCCCGCTCCATCACAGAAATCTCAAACAGAAAACTGTTCTCTGCCTCATCGATGCGTTTCTGGAAGGCATCTGCTCCCAGCGCCTTGATAAACTCATCCGGATCCTTATACGGATCCATGTGAAGGACACGCGCTGATAGGCCTGCCGCCTTCACGATGGGAATGGCCCGAAGTGCGGCTCTCGTTCCCGCCTCATCACTGTCATAGGTCAGAATGACCTCATCGGTATACCGCTTCAGAAGTCCGGCATGCTGTGTGGTAAGGGCGGTTCCCAGAGAGGCCACTGCATTCTTGAACCCTGCCTGATGGAGCGAGATCACATCCATATATCCCTCACATACCAGAAGATTTTTCTTTCTGGAGGTACGTGCCACATTGAGTCCGTAAAGGTTCCTGCTTTTATCAAACACCTTTGTTTCCGGCGAATTCAGATATTTCGGCTTTCCGTCACCCATTACCCGTCCGCCAAAGCCGATCACCCGGCTGTTGGCATCCATGATCGGGAAGATCACCCGGTTCCAGAACTTATCATACATCCCCTGCTTCTCGTCCACATTCATCAGACCGGATTCTTTCAGAAGTTCATCGCTGACACCCTTCTGCTTCATATAACGGTACAGATCATTGCTGTACTTATTTGCAAATCCCAGCCCGAAGCTCTTTATGGTTTCATCTGTCAGCTGACGCCCCTTCAGGTAATCCATCGCCTGTTTTCCGTTTTCCGACCGGAGCTGATAATAAAAATATTTTGCCGCCATCTTATTCAGCTCCAAAATCTGTGTCCTCAGATCCTGCTGCTTTCTCTCCTCCTGTGAATACTCCCTCTCCGGCAAGGCCACGCCCGCCCGTTCAGCCAGAATTTTCATCACCTCCGGAAAGGTGTAGTTTTCGTATTCCATCAGAAACGTAAATACATTTCCCCCTGCTCCGCATCCAAAGCAGTAGTACATCTGCTTTCCGGGACTGACCGAAAATGACGGAGATTTCTCATTGTGGAAGGGGCACAGTCCGAAATAGGAGCTTCCCTTTCTCTGCAGCTTCACATAACCGGAAATCACATCCACGATGTCATTTCTCTCCCTCACTTCTTCTACTAACTCTTCAGGATAAAACATACCTGTCACCTCATCTGTTTTCTCTGTTATCGTACCTGCCAGGATTTCGGGATATACAGCTCTGAAAACCTGTCCATCGAATACTGATCCGTCATTCCTGCGATATAGTCACAGATTACCTGTTCTTTCTTTTCTCCTCTGTCAATCAGGCGTAAATACTCCACCGGCATCTCCTCCGGATACTGAATGTAATGGCGGTAGAGTGCCTGAATCATATTTCTCGCTTTTTCTTCCTCTTTTCTGGCCCGCGGATTTTTATAAACATGCCTGAACATGAACTGCCTTAGCTCTGACATCGCCTGTTCCATATGCGGAGACATGATGATATCCGGCCGGTGCTCACTGTTCCTGACGATATCATGGATAATGGCGTTCAGCCGTTCTCTGGTCGTAAACCCCAGCACCTCCCGGTATTTCAGTGGAATTTCCGTCTCAAGAAGGATCCCCGCGCGCTCCGCATCATCAATATCATGGTTGATATATGCGATCTTATCGGAAAGACGTACGATCTTTCCCTCCAGTGTCGAGGGAGTCCCCGATGTCCTGTGATTGGCGATCCCGTCCCTGACCTCCCAGGTCAGATTCAGTCCCTTTCCCTTATTTTCCAGCACGGTTACTACACGCACACTCTGCCGGAAATGGGCAAAGCCCAGTGGACAGATTTCATCCAGTGCCCGCTCTCCGGCATGTCCAAAGGGCGTATGCCCCAGATCATGTCCCAGGGCGATCGCTTCTGTCAGATCCTCATTCAGGCACAGCGCCCTGGCGATCGTCCTGGCAATCTGTGCCACTTCAAGTGTGTGTGTCAGACGCGTACGGTAATGGTCACCCTGTGGACGCAGAAATACCTGTGTCTTATGCTTCAGCCTCCGGAAAGACTTTGCATGAAGGATCCTGTCTCTGTCTCTCTGGTAAACGGTACGGATATCACACGGTGCCTCCTCCCGCTCTCTTCCTCTCGTCTTCGTACTGAAGGCTGCATAGGGACTGAAGAATTGTTCTTCCCTCAATTCTGCTTTCTCGCGTATGGTCATCGAAACCCCTCCTCTCTGCCTGAACTCTCTATTTATTTATATTCTGCACAAATCTAAAATATCCTTTATTTTTTCTCAGAAATTCCGCATTTTCATGAAAAATAATACTATTCCGACAGCTATCGATGCTTCTGGTTTCTTGTTTCCTCTTTCATCTCTCGAACCCGTCGATGTTCCGGTTCTTATTTCCCGTGAAATCCCTCCACGGTGAAATACTCCCCGTCGGTGCCTACCGTCACCGCTCCGGCATCCATCGTATTGTAAATCTCTGTATCGACCTGCTCAAGTCTCTCTAACAGCTGCCTGCCCGGATGTCCGTAGGAATTGTTTCTTCCGCAGGAAATCACCGAAACAGCAGGTTCTGCCTGCCATAAGAACTCCTCCGCAGTAGAATGATCCGAACCGTGGTGAGCCACCTTCAGAACACAGATCCGCCCCGTTTTTCCGCTCTCTGTCAGCATCTTCTCGCCCTCGATATCCCCTGTCAACAGTGCCCGAAAGCTTCCATACTGTACAGCCAGCACCATAGATGCCGCATTTTTATCTTTCCCGCTTGTCTCCTTTCCGGGGGCCAGGCATTCCACCGTCCATTTCTCCGTTTGCATGATCATCCCTTCATGAAACCGCACAACGGGAATTGCCTTTTGCGCTGCTGCTTCCAGGATTGCCAGATACCTCTCGTCCTTCTCTTTGATATCCGGCAGCACCAGACAGCCGACGGAGATTCTTCCTTCCTCTTCTTTCAGGATCTCTTCCACACCGTTCACGTGATCCTCATCCATATGGGACAGAAACAGAACATCCAGTCTGCTGACACCTTTGCACTTCAAAAAGGGAACGATCCTGTATTTCCCCGGTTTCCGGACACTGCTGCTGCCACCATCACACAGAAAGGTGGTCCCGTCTGCCGTCCTCCAGAAGATGCTGTCTCCCTGACCCACATCCAGAAAAGTCATTTCCAGTCCCTGTATTCTGTGGAACGAAAGCCCTGCTGTTCCCATGAGAAGCAGGCTGCCATAAACTGGGAGCCATTTTTTCCCTTTCTGACCACTTGCCATAAGAATAAGCACGGATGCCAGAATTCCATAATAGATCAGAATACTTTCCCATTCCGGACGTCCCCACACCTGATGTACACCCGGAAGTTTCCCGCTTCCTTCACAGAGTCCTTCCATGAGCATCCGGATATAATGGCAGGGTGCGAACAGAAAGGTTCCGGCCGGAACCCAGAAGATCCCCGCTGCACAGCTGATCAGTCCAAAAATCAGCAGCGCTGACATACATGGAAGAATCAGGAAATTTACAAGGATTCCCGTTGCGGAAAATTCAAAGTAGTGATAGAGGACACAGGGAAAGATGGCGAGCTGAACGGACAGAATGACCAGCAGACTGTCCACCGCCTTCTTTTTCACAGCCATTCTCTTCTTCAGAACCGGATAAATATATGCCAGTCCTGCTACCGCAAGCATAGAAAGCTGAAATCCCCCCTGAAACAGAAGAAGCGGATTTTGTAACAGCAGCAGGATCACTGCAAGCGCCAGACTGCTTTTCAGATCGTAGGTCCGTCCCAGGATCTGTGCACCCAGATAGACCAGAAACATGAGAAAAGCCCTTGCTGTGGATACACTCATCCCTGTCATGATGCAATACAGTCCCATGAAACTGCCGCTTAAGCCGCCGGCTATGGCAAAGGAACCTCCCAGATAGCGGAACACCTGAAAAAACAGCATGCCGATCATGGAAATATGCATCCCGGAAATCGCCAGCACATGTGAGATCCCTCCTTCCTGATAGATCTGCATGATCTCTTCATCAAGCCCGCTCTTGTCCCCGAGCAGTACTGCACACATCAGAGAGGCATCGTCTTCCTCAGCGATCCTGTAAAAGCACTCACGAAGTGCCGCCCGTACTTCTGAAATTGCCTGAAGGAGCCGCTGGCATCTGTCATCTGCCAGAAGTACCTGACATCTCGTCATCAGCATACCTACCTTCTGTGACTGGTACCACCCGGCCGTGTCAAACTGTCCGGGATTTCCTGCCGGCTCCGGATCCATGGCCACTCCTGAAACCTCCAGAATATTTCCAATCCCATATGACGTATCTTCTTTTAAAAACAAAACAATATTGGAATCATAAGACTGTTGTTCTTTTCCTGATAGAATAGAATTGTTCTTTAGATAAATCTGATTTGTATTCTTCTTTTCCTGTCTGTACACCTGCCCCCGTACCCGGATGCGCTGATCCTGCCAGGCATCCGGCAGGGGCTTTCTCTGATATTCCCCTGCCAGATTCATACTCGCCACCCAGAGAATGAGAAACAGTGCCGCCAGACAAAGCGGACGTCTGCCCATTCGTCTCCTCCGTAATCTACTCCTGTAATGCCGGATCAACTCCGACACCCGGTGTTTTATCTTTTCCTGCCCCCTGTGTTTCCTCTGCAGGATAGATGATTTTACTGTTTCTTTCAAAGGGTTTGCTGATATCGATCGTTTCAAGATATTTGACCGTTGAATCGCCTTCAATTGCGATCTGAACCTGATCGATCCCGCAATTATCACAAAGTGTATTCACAAGCGCATAAATGGTTGTTTCAGGTAACACTGAGGTTCCCGGCGGCTGATTAAAAACAGCCCCCATATTCACCGTACACAGCTTATCTTCTGTCATCACATCTAAAGCCTTCGTATTCTCCGGAAATACTGCCTGCAGCTCCTTATTATCAGGTCCCTTGAACAGCTCCTCCAGAAGGACACGTTCTTTTGCATAATTGCTGGAATACCGGACCGTTCTCATCTCCTTAGAGAGCTTCTGTCCGTTTTTATCTGCAAAATACAATACAAAAGTCTCACACTGGTAGGAATTAATCCCTTTCCCTTTATTATCAATAAACGTGTGATCACCCATGACTCCGATCGGATTTCCCTGACTGTCCGCCAGCTCCTGACCGTTCACAGTGATCTCCACTGTATCCACCTCCGGAACCTGTACCAGCGTCTTCACAACTGCTGCACGGCAGAAAACCTCTGTAATGTGATCCATTTCATGATAAGTACCATTAAAATCTACTCTTAGATTCTTCTCTGTGCGCACAGTCGCAGTAATACCGATTCCATCTGGGACAGCCTTCCTGTGTTCAGGAAAAGCCGGAGTCTTTCCGAGCTGCCCGATCAGCTCCTGGATCAGTTCATCGCCGCCCTCTGCCACCGGTGTATAGCTTTCTGATTCAAGTCTCGTACCTTCGGTATTCACACAGTAGATCCTGTAGCCTTCCGTTTCCTGCTCTTCTTTTTGGCATCCGGCCAGAAGTACCATCAGGAGCAGAAGGACAAGACAGGTTCCTTTATGCTTCATCTTCCTTCCCCTCCTATTCTTCATAAATCAGCGGGATCCGCACGGTAAATGTCGTTCCCTCTCCTTCCTTGCTGTATACACGGATAGCTCCGCGATGCATCAGGATCGCACTTCTTGTTATGGCAAGGCCCAGCCCGGTTCCGCCGATTTCCCTTGAATGTGACTTGTCCACACGGTAGAATCTTTCAAAAATATGCTCCTGTGCGTCCTCCGGAATCCCCATGCCGGAATCCTCCACCTTGACATAGAAATACTTATGATCGGCGTTCAGCGAGACATGGACCCATCCCTCTTCCCTGTTGTACTTGATTGCATTTTCCACAAGGTTTGATAACGCCAGGGTCAGCTTTGTCTCATCCACCTGAGCACGCACCGGTTTAAAGCTTTCCAGCACCAGCTCGATATCACGTTTGCCTGCAATCGGCCGGAGCCTCTTTAAAATCAGTTCCAGCAACTCATTAATGCTGCATTCCTGAATGTTTACATCGGCAGCCTTCCGGTCCATCTTTACCAGGGAAAGCAGATCGTTAATAATCTTATTTTCACGGTCAATCTCCTCGGCGATATCCCCCATAAACTCTTTATACAGCTCCACCGGCACATCCTCCTGCATCAGCAGCGAATCAGCCAGCACCTTCATGGAAGTGATCGGTGTCTTTAATTCATGAGACACATTTGACACAAATTCCTGTCTGGAATCATCCAGAGTTTTCATTCTCTTAAGCATCTTATTATATGCCTCTGATAATGCTCTCGTCTCTGTATAGTCAAGAATGGAGAGATCCTCCTCCAGGAATCCGTTCGTCATTTCCTCCAGGGATTTTGTCACCTTTCCAAAAGGCCTGACAAGCATTCTGGATGTATAAAAGGCAACCCAGAAAATCACCAGTGCCATGCCGACCTGAAGCAGAAACACCTGCCGTCCAAGAGCGTCCCTGCTGTCCTGAATATCTTCCGTAGGTGTACTTACAATCATGACGCCGACCATTTCCTGCGTGGAACTGTCCTTTACAGGAACGGTCATTTCGATAAATCTGCTGTCTCCATTATAGTGCAGGGTATCCTCACCCTGAAAGCATTTCACTACCTCTTCGGAAATGATCGTCTTATTCTCATCCATCCGATAGGTATCCTTGATAATCATAAACTGACTGTTTACAATAACGATCCGGCCACTGTACAGATTCGCCAGCTGGTTGATTTCATTTTCGATAACCTCCGAGCCCTTTTTCTCGATATAATCCGAATCGCCCAGCTGATTCGCAATACTCACACACTGGTTCTGAACCAGACTTCCCCTCTGCCTGATCGACTGTTCCTCAAAGCTTTTCAGAATTCCATACTTTACCATGAAGATAGGCGTTATCCCCACCAGAAGAAAAATGATAAAAATACGGAACTGCAGGCTTTTTACGTATTTTATGATCCAATCACTCTTAAGAAACCTCTTCACTGCCCGCTAACCCCTAATACTGAAAATAATAGCCTACTCCCCATTTTGTATGAACATACTTTGGCTCACTGGGGTTCTCTTCAATTTTCTCTCTGAGTCGCCGGATATGTACGTCCACGGTTCTCACATCCCCCAGATATTCATAGCCCCATACAATGTTCAGCAGGTTCTCTCTGCTGTACACCTTCTGCGGATTCTGAACCAGCAGTTCCAGTACATCAAACTCCTTGGCCGTCAGATTGATCTCTTTTCCATCCACACTGACACGCCTGCTCTCACAATCAAGGATCAGATTCCCCGCCTGAAGTACCTGGCTTCTGCTCTGCCCGTTATCTTTTGGAGCTGTTCTCCTGATGATCGCCTTGATTCTCGCCTTTACCTCCAGAATATTGAACGGCTTGGTAATATAATCATCCGCACCGTACTCCAGACCCAGAATCTTGTCCATATCATCACCCTTTGCTGTTAGCATCACAACGGGCACACTGGAAAACTCACGGATCTGCTGGCATACCTCAAATCCGGTCAGCTTTGGAAGCATGACATCCAGAAGCACGATATCATATTCCTTAGCCTTCACCAGCTCCAGTGCCTCCTCGCCGTCATAAGCACAATCCACTTCCATACCGTCCTGCTCCAGACTGAAACGGATTCCCTTAACAATCAGCTTTTCATCATCAACAACCAAAACTTTCTTTGCCATAACAGATTCTCCTTATATCTCAATTTTGTCCTTTATCTTCTCAAAGACAGCTTCACCGATCCCGCTGATATTCTTGATCTCTTCGATCGTCCGGAAGCCTCCCGTTGTTTCCCGGTATTCAATGATACCTGCCGCTTTCGCCTCCCCGATTCCCGGCAGGGACATCAGTTCATCAGCTGCTGCCTGATTTATATTTACCTTTTCTGTGTCTCCTGCTGAATCCTGCCCTTCCTGTTTATCATCTGGTGCCGGTACTTCCGGTTTCCAGTCTGCCGCCTCCTCCAGGGAAGGTACGGTAATCTGCTGTCCATCCTCCAGAACGGCTGCCTGATTTACAGC
>OGON01001807.1_pt1 | contig 14037 bp, 10 predicted proteins | sample 1552671 | NCBI WGS metagenome assembly OGON01 (sample SAMEA2580136, study PRJEB22360) | human gut metagenome | biome: human gut; feature: human-associated habitat; material: faeces | place: Denmark | collected 2008/2010 | reverse complement strand
ACTACGGCAGACGGCGACCTTATCACACCGCAGACATTGGAATACGGCAAAGGCTATTCCCTTGTGGAAGTACAAGCCCCGTATGGGTATGTCTTAAATTCCGAGCCTGTTTATTTTGATGTGGTGCAGGAAAATTCCGAGGAAGAAAGCGGCATTACCGTTATTGAGGTAGTACGCTCCAATATGGCACAGAAAGGTACAATTACAGTAGAAAAGTCTGGCGAGGTATTCAGCTCCGTGGCAGGCGATAAGGGATTGTATCAGCCGATTTTCTCTGTCAGCGGTCTTGAGGGTGCAGTCTATGAGATTACCGCAGCCGAGGATATTGTCACTCTGGACGGGACGGTCAGAGCAAACAAGGGCGAGGTTGTGGATACCGTTACGACAGGAAAAGACGGTACAGTAAAATCCAAAGAACTGTATCTCGGAAAATATGAGGTTAAGGAAATCACAGCTCCGTATGGAATGGTGCTGAATGAGGAAGTCCGTTCTGTTGAGCTTGTGTATGCAGGACAGAATGTTGATGTAACGGAAACGGCTACTTCTTTCTATAATGAAAGACAGCGTGTTGAAATCGACCTCATCAAGAGCCTTGCCATTGATGAAGCCTACGGCATTGGCAAGAACGGGGAAATCTTTGATGTGACCTTTGGCTTGTATGCGGCGGAGGAACTCACAGCCGCAGATGGAAAGACCATTCCTGCGGACGGTCTGATTGAGGTCATTTCCCTTGATGAAAGCGGTCACGGGAAAGCAATCAGCGACCTGCCGATGGGCAGCTATTATGTGCAGGAAATCTCGACCAACTCCGCATATATTGTCAGCGATGCAAAATACCCTGTTACTTTTGAATACGCAGGACAGGATACCGAAACTGTCCGCATTACAGCCAACGAGGGCGAAGCTATCACAAATGACATTATTTACGGCTCTGTAAGCGGTAAGAAATCTGATGAGGACGGAAAAACTCTGGGCGGTGCAGTTATCGGTATCTTCAAGACAGGAACTACCGAGTTTACAAAGGAAAATGCGATTGCCGCTACCACATCAAAAGATGATGGTAGTTTTTCTTTTGCCAAAGTGCCGTATGGAACTTGGATAATCCGTGAAATCGAAAGCCCGAAGGGATATGTACTCTCCGAGGAAGAAATCGCCGTGACTATTGGCAAGGTGGACGAAGTTGTGGAAATCGAACTTGTCAACTACTTCATTAAGGGCAATATCGCTTTGACAAAGGTTGATGAGGATTATCCCGACAACAAGCTGTCTGGTGCGGTATTTGAGGTTTACTCCGATACCAATGGCGATGGGAAACTGGATAAAGACGATACGCTGCTTGGCGAAATGAAGGAACTTGACGGCGGCGTTTACCAGATGAGTGAACTCCGCTACGGCAAATATCTGGTAAAGGAAACCAAAGCTCCGACAGGCTTTGTGCTTGATGAAGATGTTTATGCCGTATCCATCGAGGAGAACGGAAAGACCTACACAGTGGAAAACAAGGCGGGTGTTGGCTTTATCAATGCAGCACAGAAAGGCTCTCTTAAAATCGTAAAGACTTCCTCTGACGGCAAGGTGGAGGGCTTCTCTTTCCGTGTGACAGGCGTGGACTATGACCAGACCTTTAAGACAGATAAGAACGGGGAAATCGTGATTGAGGGCTTGCGGATTGGCGACTATACCGTATCCGAAGTAAGCGACAAGGCTTCCGCAGGATATATCCTTCCTGCCGATAAACAGGCAACGGTAAAGGTGAACGCTACGGCTATCGTGCAGATGCACAATGAGTTCAGGGATACCCCGAAAACAGGCGATGACTTCAATCTGGGCTTATGGGTAAGCCTTGCGGCGTTGTCTGTTGTCGGTGCGGGCGTTCTCGGATTTGTCGGTTATAAGAACAGAAAGAAGAAAAAGGAGGACTAATTGATGGACGCTAAAACCATTATCGCAATCGTGCTTGTCGTGTTCATTGTGGGTGCGGCGGTATGGCTGAATATCCGTAACAGAAAGAATAAGTAAGTTGTTTGGGCGGCTGAAAGATGCCGCCCTTTCCTTTATGGAGGTAAAGATGAGAAACCTAAAAACCATTGAAAAGAAAGTCAGGGCTGTTCTGGAAAAGAATGAAGATGCCAGAAATGACGATATGGTACTGTATCTTGCACTTTGTAATGCTTGTTTGAAGGATGCAGGAGCAATGCCGCTTGCGGAGATAATGACGCAGCACAAATATCTCGGTCTGCCGAGCTTTGAGAGCGTCAGCAGGACACGCCGCAAGCTGCAGGCACGGTATCCAGAGCTTGTAGGGAGCCGCCCTGTTCAAAAAATGAGAGCCACGGGCGAGAAAGCCTATCGGCGTTATGCCAAAGAATAGAGAGGTGCTTATGGACGAAGAAAAACGCTCCAATCAGAACTATGAAATCATTGAGAGCTGTACTATCGGGAGTACAGAGCTTGTCATCGGTCACAATCCCAACTCACCCAACCCTTATGTGTGTTGGTACTGCAAGGGAGGCTCAAATTATTTCTGGGGTTATTACACGAATGAGCTTGATGATGCACGGCAAAAGCTGAATGAACGATACCAGTCAGAGTGCCGTATGCCCTATAATCAGCCTGCCCAGAAGCAGAAAAACGGTGATGACCGTGAGCGATAAAATAAAATATGACTGCACGACCTGTCCTTATCCCCGATATAAGGATGGGTCAGTTATTTTCTGCGATGTCTGTATTCGCAAGATTTTAGACGAGCAGAAAGAGAAAAAGGAAAGAAAGGAGCAGCCGAATGAGTAATGAAATAAAGACAAGACCTTTAACCCCGACAGAACAGAAATACACCTATGCCCAAAGTATGCAGCTTGAGGGGCAGACAGGCACTATCGGGCATCTGCGTGGTGACTTTGCCACGACGGGCTATGGCTTTTACACCACTTGGTTTGATACCAGACCACAATGGAAATCTGACGAATTTAAGGCAGACCTTGATACGGTCATCAATGCTTTACGGGAGGATAAAGGGCTTTTGCATAACCGCTATGATATGAGTGCGTTTGCAAGGCATTTTCCCGAAAGTGCTATCAAGGGTAACTATTGTACGGAGTACGGTTTCCGTGTGGATACGGAGAAACACGCTTTTCTGCTTCGGTGCAATCCCACCAAAGGCGACTATAATTTTTACTGCTATTGCTATGTGAAGGAATGGCTTAATAAGCATATCCAGAAAGCAGAACAAGGTATCCGATTTATTGACCCTCAATATAAAGAACTGTTCCGTATCCCCGACGGCGGAAAGGTCATTGTCACGACTTCTTGGGAAGAGAAACGGGAGTATCCCTGCCGCTTCATTGATGAATACCATACCGAAGTCGGCAGCAATCTGTACCACATCTGCGAGTTTGCCGAGCGTATGCAGAAAAACGGGGCGACCTATGAGCCGAAACCTGCGGAACAAACGCCGCAGAAAACACCGAAGCACAAGGATTTAGAACGATAAGGAGGATTTAGAATATGGCTGTTAATCAGAAAGCCGTCAAGGTCTTGAATAAGGTCTTGGAAGCAGGCTTTACCGATGAAAAAGCGATTGCCGCTATGACTATGGACGATATTCTTTCTATGCAGGGCATCACGGTTGGGGATATTACTCTCATCAATGACCTGCAAAAGAGCATTAAATCGAACAAGGTCATTTCTTTTCTTGGCGGTGGTGCTGAGTGAGTAAACAGAAATATTTGAAACAGAAACGATAAGGAGGTGTAGGTTGAATGGCTGCGAAGTATCAGCTAATCACAGAGCTGTATCGGCGTACAGGCATTGCGGTTGCAAAAAATCCGCAGGCGTGGCAGGGCTTTCTGTCCTCTGCCTGCCGCAACTATAAATGCCGTTTTGACGAACAGCTTTTAATATACGCCCAACGCCCCGATGCTGTCGCTGTTGCGAAGCTCGAAACTTGGAACAGGCAGTTCAAGCGTTGGGTCAATAAGGACAGCAAGGGTATTGCCGTATTTGACCCGAAAGGTCGCAGGAATACGCTGAAATACTATTTTGATGTGTCCGACACCCACGAGGGCTATTATGGCAGGCCGCCCTGTTCCGATATGGCAGATGGATGAGCGATACGAGCAGGCTGTTATGGAAAGGCTCTCGGACAGGTTTGGAGATGTGGAAAGCACTGACCTTGCTTCTGACTTAATGGAAACGGCAAAGAACGCCGTGGAGGACAATCTGCAAGACTATTTTTCTCAGTTAAAGGACTGCACGAAAGACAGCTTTTTGGAAGAACTGGACGACTTTAATATAGAAGTCATTTACAGGCGGCTGGCAACAAACAGCGTTGCTTTTATGCTGATCAGCCGCTGCGGTCTGGATACGAATGAGTTTTTTGACCGAGAGGATTTTGCGGATATTGTAAATTTCAATACCCCTGCAACGATAAACGCCATCGGCGTTGCCACGAGCGATATTGCGGAAATGGCGTTACGGGAAATCTCACAGTCTATCCGAAATGTGCAAATGGCGGAAAAAGACCAGAATCGCACCTTTGCACAAAGAACGCAGGCTCAGTATGATAAAGGCAGACAACAACCCGAAAGGAGCGAATACAATGAGCGAAATCACTTACAGCAGACAGGGGGATTATCTTATTCCCGACCTAACATTACCGACAGAGCCAGAGCTTCCGCTTGGCAGGTACGCTTTGATGCACAGGGATTATCTGGAGAAGCACAAGCGAGTGACCTATCTCAATCTGCTGACATCGGGCAGGCTGAACGGGCATCTGCACGAGGTAGAGCAGACAGCACTCCAGAGGTTGGAGCTTCTGACGAAGCAGCTCTCAGCCGAGCAGGGCGTGACAGAGGAACTGAAAGAGAAAGCACCGATGCAGTGGGTCGGACTGATGAACAACATCCGCAGCCAAGCGGAGGAAGTGATACTGACCGAACTGATTTACAAGTAAGCGTTGCCAAAGAGGATGAGGTTAGGGTCAATCTTCCAACCGTAGATGAACAAATCGAAATGATAGCAAAAGCAGAGGACGAAAAAGCCTCTGCTTTTGCTATTTCCAAAGAAGATATTGACTCCGTACTTCAGAAAGGCAGCGGTGTTGCGGACGGAAAATACCGCATCTACCGCCAATTCCAAAAGGGCGTGGACAGACAGAAAAATATTGAGTTCCTTAAAAATGAGTATGGAACGGGCGGCGGTACGCACATCTTCCCCGATGGTTTCAGCGGTCATTCTTGGTATGACAGCAAAGGTCTTGCCATTGACCGAAACGGCACTTATACCAATCACGACCTTGTGTTAAAATGGTCACAGGTTGAAAAGCGTCTGCGTGAGCTGATTAAGGATAACCGCTATCTCAATCCGAAAGAAAAAGACCATTATGCCGATTATCTGGAGAGCGTGTCAGCCCCTCAATATGAGATTGACACCCAGAGGAAAATAGCAAGGCAGCGTTTTATCGACGCCCATCGTGACCTGCCGCCTGCCGACAAACGGGATACCCTTGCTTTGCGGCTATCTGACTTTATCCGTGACTTGGACAGGTACGAAAAAGACCTGTTATCTGTTGTGGAACGAAGCGACCTTGCAGATGTTACCGCCGAGCAAATGGAACAGCACTTATCCGACCCCTCAACCGTTCAACAGCTCATAGACTTTCTTGCACAGGTACAATGGAAAACGACCTCAGTTTTCAGCCGCAGTAATGGGTGGAAGTTTACCGAGGAATTAAGGGAGCTGCACCCACTTTGCTACCTCTACAATGAGGGCGATGTGGTGTATATCGGTGCGGATAAATATGAGATTGCAACACTTACCGAGGAAAAGGTCTATCTGCAAAATGCCGAGTTCCCTATCTTGGGGCAGGAATACAGCCGAGCCGACTTTGAAGAAAAGCTAACGGAAAATCCTGCAAATGACCATCTGAAAGTGGTCGTAACCGAGAAACAGAGGACAGAAGCACCGTCCGAGAAAAAGCAGGACGGAATACAGTTTTCTATCGGTTTTTCCGAACACCCTGCCTTTTATGACAGACAGCTTAATGACCGCTATACGGATTTGAGCTTTGCTCTGGGGAATAAGCTGCTTGGTATTTTGGACGAGAAACAGCACCGTGAGCGTGAGGGCGATAAAAATATCGGGTGGTATCACAAGACAGATTTTGTTATCAAGGCTGTTATCGGCGGCGAGGAATTTAACTATGAAGGGCGGTTTGATATTGGCGATGGTGAGGGCGATTTAATTGCCCATATTAAGAATTTTTACGATTATGCCTTATCGCCAAAGGGCGAACAGCTATATGGAGATGACCGAGAAAGCCTGCTCCGTGGCAGAGATGAGTTTATCCCATTCTTGGAACAGCACACCGAGCTGAAACCAGAGGACGAAAAACTGCTTGATGAGATTATGGCTACCGAAAGTGATTGGTACAGGACAGCCGAGGAAGCCGAAGAAAAACCACAGGCGAATGCCGATAAAGTGAATGGCTCAGAAGCTCCTGTCATTGAAATGGAGCAATCCACAGATGACCTCATAGGCAGGGAAATCATCATAGATAACCGTAAATATCTCATTGAGAGCATCGGGAAAATCAGCGGTGATGTGTCCCTGCGTGACATCACATTCCAGAACAATGTGGGCTTTCCGATAAACCGAGTGGAGAAAATCGGCTATATCCAAAAGCTATTGGAACAGGAAAAAACCGTACCACCCGAAGAAAAAACGGAAACTCTTGCCACAGACCGTCATAATTTCCGTATTAACGATGACGCCATCGGTGTCGGCGGAGCAAAAGAAAAGTTCCGAAACAATATGGCGGCAATCAACCTGCTGCACGAGCTTGAAATTGAAAACCGCCTTGCCACACCCGAAGAACAGGAAGTCCTGTCTCGGTATGTCGGTTGGGGCGGTCTTTCTATGGCATTTGATGAACACAATGCGGCGTGGGCGGAGGAATTTAAGGAGCTATATGCCAGCCTATCCCCAGAGGAATACCGTGCCGCTATGGAGTCAACGCTGACCGCTTTTTATACGCCGCCTGTTGTTATCAAGGCGATGTATGACGTACTTGACCGCCTGGGCTTTTCACAGGGCAATATCTTGGAGCCGTCCTGCGGCACAGGCAATTTCTTTGGTCTGCTTCCCGAAAGTATGCAAAACAGCAAGCTCCACGGCGTGGAAATCGACTCTCTCACAGGCAGGATTGCAAAGCAGCTCTACCAAAAAGCGAACATTGCCATTGAGGGCTTTGAGAAAACAAATCTCCCAGACGACCATTTTGATGTAGTCCTCGGTAATGTGCCTTTTGGGGAGATAAGGGTCAATGACAGCCGATACAACGCCCAGAAATTTCTCATACACGACTACTTTTTCGCAAAGGCTCTGGATAAAGTCCGTGCCGGCGGCGTTGTGATGTTCATTACCTCAAAGGGTACGATGGATAAAGCAAGTCCAGAGGTACGCAAGTATATTGCCCAGAGAGCCGAGCTTTTAGGTGCTATCCGTCTGCCAGACAACACCTTTAAGGCAAACGCAGGCACGGAGGTCACGAGCGATATTCTTATCCTGCAAAAGCGTGACCGAGTGATGGATATAGAGCCAGACTGGGTACACCTTGATACGGACGAAAACGGTGTTACGATGAACAGATATTTTGTCGAACACCCCGAAATGGTGTTGGGCGAGATAAAGATGGAAAACACACGCTTTGGTACTTTCGAGCCTGTCTGTAAAGCCCGTAAGGATATACCACTTTCCGAGCTTCTGTCCAATGCAGTTCAGAGGATAAACGGCGAAATCCCAGAGCTTGATAATAGGGTTGATGAAATCTCCGATGAGCAGGAGCTTTCCGTTCCTGCTGACCCGAATGTGCGTAACTTCTCTTTTACTCTGGTGGACGGCAGGGTTTACTTCCGAGAGAATGACCGTATGCAACCTGCTTCTGTGTCGATGACCGCAGAAAACCGTATTAAGGGACTTATCCAAATTCGTGACTGTGTGCGTAAGCTCATAGAGTATCAGACCGATGATTACCCAGAGGAAATGATACGCACCGAGCAGGAAAACCTCAACCGTCTGTATGATGTTTATACCGCAAAATACGGTCTAATCAACAGCCGAGGAAACTATCTTGCTTTTGCTTCAGATGAGAGCTACTTCCTTCTATGTTCTCTGGAGGTGCTTGATGATGAGGGCAACTTCAAACGGAAGGCAGATATGTTCACAAAGCGGACTATCAAACCCCACCGAGAAGTAACTTCGGTTGAAACTGCAAGCGAAGCCCTCGCCCTCTCTATCGGGGAGAAAGCCCGTGTTGATTTGCCTTATATGGAGCAGCTCACAGGCAAAACGCAGGCTGAGCTTGTGCAGGATTTACAAGGTGTTATCTTCAAAGTACCGAACTGTGAGCATGTTTCCTATGTAGCCGCAGACGAGTATCTGTCAGGAAATGTCCGAAACAAGCTGACGGTTGCGGATCTTGCTGCGAAGAATGACCCAGAGCTTGCAGTTAATGTGGAAGCCTTGGAAAAGGTCATTCCCAAAGACCTCTCGGCGGCGGAAATCTCTGTCCGTCTGGGTGCAACTTGGATACCGCAGGAAGATATACAGCGGTTTGTGATGGAGCTTTTAACTCCGTCAAGTTATGCCGCAGGCAGATTAAAGGTACGATACACCCCGATAAACGGAGACTGGTTCATAGAGAATAAAAGCTCCGATATGGGGAATGTAAAGGCGGACAGCACCTATGGTACGAAAAGAGCTTCCGCCTATCGTATTATTGAGGACACCTTAAACCTGCGTGACACCCGTATCTTTGATTATGTGTATGACGAACACGGCAATAAAAAAGCGGTGTTCAATGCAAAGGAAACCACGGCGGCACAGGCGAAGCAGGAAGTCATCAAGCAGGCGTTTCAGGATTGGATATGGAAAGACCCAGAACGGCGAAACCGCCTTGTCCGTTATTACAACGACACTTTTAACTCTGTGCGACCCCGTGAATATGACGGAAGCCATATCACTTTCGGAGGTATCAGTCCAGAAATCACACTAAGACCACATCAAGTCAACGCCATCGCCCATATCCTTTATGGCGGCAATACGCTTCTTGCCCATAAGGTGGGAGCAGGAAAAACCTTTGAAATGGTAGCCGCCGCACAGGAAAACAAACGGCTCGGCTTATGCCAGAAATCCATGTTTGTTGTGCCAAATCATCTTGTCGGTCAGTGGGCTTCCGAGTATCTGCGGCTCTATCCGAGTGCAAATATACTTGTGACAACAAAGCGGGATTTTGAAACGGGAAACCGCAAGAAGTTCTGCGGCAGGATTGCCACAGGCGACTATGACGCAGTCATTATCGGGCATTCGCAGTTTGAAAAAATCCCGATGAGCATAGGACGCCAGAGGGAGCAGTTGGAAAAGCAGCTTGATGATATTGAGCATGGCATTGACGATGTGCAGGCTTCCAAAGGCGAGCAGTTCACGGTCAAACAGCTAATGAAAACCCGAAAGGCAATCAAGACGAAGCTCGAAAAACTCAACGACACCAAGCGTAAGGATACGGTTATCGACTTTGAACAGCTCGGCGTTGACAGGCTTTTCATTGATGAGAGCCATTTTTACAAGAATTTGTACCTCTACACCAAGATGCGGAATGTAGGTGGTATCGCCCAGACCGAAGCCCAGAAATCAAGCGACCTCTTTATGAAATGCCGCTATCTGGACGAAATCACGGGCAACCGTGGCACGGTTTTCGCAACGGGTACGCCTGTTAGCAATTCAATGGTTGAGCTGTACTCCGTTCAGAGGTACTTGCAGTATGACACTCTTGCACAGAACGGTTTGCAGCATTTTGACAGTTGGGCTTCTACCTTTGGAGAAACGGTTACAGCTCTGGAATTAGCACCCGAAGGCACGAATTACCGAGCCAAGACAAGGTTTGCCAAGTTCTATAACCTGCCAGAGCTGATGCAGATGTTCCGTGAGGTGGCGGATATACAGACCGCCGATATGCTAAAGCTCCCTGTGCCAACGGTCAATTACCACAATATTAAGACTAAGCCGAGTGAGATACAGACCGAAATGGTAGCTTCCCTTGCGAAGCGGGCTGAGAAAGTCAGGGCAAGGCTTGTCGAGCCGAACATTGACAATATGCTCAAGATAACCAATGATGGAAGAAAACTGGCTCTTGACCAGAGAATGATTGACCCGATGCTGCCAGATGACCCAGACAGTAAAGTCAATGCCTGCGTGGATAATGTGTACCGTATCTGGGAGGAACACGCCGATACCAAAGCGACACAGCTTGTGTTCTGCGACCTGTCCACCCCGAAAAATGACGGTACTTTCAATGTCTATGACGATATGAGGGAGAAGCTGATAGCCCGTGGTATCCCTGCGGAGCAGATACGCTTTATCCACGAAGCGACCACCGATGCACAGAAAAAAGAGTTGTTCGGCAAGGTAAGAAGCGGCGAAGTCCGTGTGCTGTTCGGCTCTACTCCTAAGATGGGAGCAGGTACGAATGTGCAGGACAGGCTCATAGCAATCCATAACCTTGATTGTCCGTGGCGTCCTTCCGACCTTGAACAAAGGCAGGGGCGTATTGAACGGCAGGGCAATATGTTTCCAGAGGTGGAGGTTTACCGATATGTGACCGAGCAGACTTTTGATGCTTATCTCTATCAGTTGGTGGAGAGCAAGCAGAAATTTATCAGCCAGATAATGACGAGCAAAAGCCCTGTACGCTCTGCCGAAGATGTGGACGAGGTTGCCCTGTCCTTTGCGGAGGTTAAAATGCTTGCCACAGGCGATGCCCGTTTTAAGGAAAAGATGGATTTGGATATACAGGTTTCCAAGCTCCGAGTGTTAAAGCAGAGTTATCTTTCCGAGCATTACGACCTTGAGGACAGAGTGCTGAAATACTATCCCCAGACCATTAAAGAGTATGAGGAACGCATTGCAGGCTATGAAAACGATGCGGCTCTTGTCGAGCAGCACAAGCCGCAGGGCGAGGATAAGTTCTGCCCGATGACCCTAAAAGGTATGACCTACACCGAAAAGGCAGACGCAGGCGAGATGCTCCTTGCAATCTGCAAGGATTATCCGATGTCCGCAGCTACCGAAATCGGCAGCTATCGAGGTTTCCGAATAGAGATTTATTATGATACCGTCAACGCCCATTATTGTATGAACCTTTGTGGAAAGGCAAAGCATAAGGTAGATTTAGGTGCTGATGCCCTCGGAAATCTGACCCGAATTGAAAACGAGCTGTCAAAGCTCCCCGCCAGACTGGAAGCTGCCAAGACCAAAAAGGCGGAAACTATTGCACAGCTTGAAATCGCAAAGGAGGAAATCAAGAAGCCCTTTGCCTTTGAAGATGAGCTGAAAGAAAAAACAGAACGGCTGAACGCTCTTAACATTGAGCTGAATCTGAATGAAAAAGATACTTCCGTTATGGATACCGAGCCAGAGCAGGCAGAAGAACAGCCCGAAAGAAAATGTGCAAGTCGGGAGAGATAATGCGGTTTGCATATTTGTATTGCTGATTTCTGGGAAGTATAATAGGTGTAGATTAGTAAATGTCGGAGGTGAAAGGTGTGCTTGATAATTTCAGATTTGAAACCTTTGTTGATGTGCATAGCAACATCTTTGCTGAATATCTAAGCTCCGTTATCGCAAAGCTGCCCAAAGAAAATCCAGAATACCGTTCCACAGAGGAAAGGATAGAGGAACTCTACAAGGAGTATCCCAAAGTGATGGCAGTTTTGGATACGGAAAAGCCGAGTGATTTATCCGAGCAGGAGTGTAAGGCTTTGATAGAAGTTTTGGAGCTTCGGAACAGGCTCAGCGATATGCAGCAGGAAGCAATCTATTTCAGAGGGTGCTATGACAGCGTTGGGTATCTCAAAAAGGCAGGAATTTTATAACCGAGAACGGCGGCATTGGCGTGGAGCTGATGCCGCTTTTACATAGCCGCAGAGGTGGAAAAATTCATAAAAATGTGGTATGATTTTTAAATCAGTAAGGAGGTGACAGTTTGTGAGTGTTATCTTTGGAATAAAAGAAAATAACCGTATAATTATTGCAGGCGATAAGCGAGGGTCAAGTATTGACGGGAAAACTTTGTCAGATGATTTAGACAAAGTCCTTATGATAAATGACCATTTAGCTTTTTCAAGTGCAGGTAACGCAGCTATTGAAAAGGCTATTTCAATAGATTTGAACAAGGCGACAAATAAAGATTGCCTAACTACCGATGATTTACTTGATATTATAAAAGCATTTTATAAGCGAGTAGCCGATACAAATTGTGATGCTATATTAGCCTTGCCGTTCTATTTTCTCATAGCAGGTAAAGGGCGTGACGGTAATGCAAGCCTAATATCGGGAGGTAATATCAAGGGTCGTTTAGATGCAAAAGATGTTCCAATGGCTCTTTTTCCACCTGCCGATGCAAAAATGCAGGAGTGCTGCGATTGCTTTGCAAAAAATTATAAGTTGCATAATTCAGAGTTTGTAGAAAAAACAATTAAGGAAATTGCGAATATTAGTAATTTGGTAAGCCCTACGGGTAACAAATGGATTTATAATATCGCAACAGAAAAAGGGATGCTTTTTTCATTCTAAAAGAACTATATTTTACATAGCCGAGAGGTTTTCATTTAACGAAATCCCCTCGGCTTTTTCTATTTCTGGAGGTGATTTTATCCATTGAGAACTAACCGACCCTACGTGCAGATTGACCCAGATGTGCTTGAACGGGTACGCCAGATTGACCTGTTATCCTATCTGCGTGAGTTTGAGCCGAGCAATCTCGTTAAGGTCAAAGGCACAAGCAATGTGTACTGTACAGCAGAACACGACAGCTTAAAGATTTCCAACGGCAAATGGTATTGGTGGTCGAGAGGTTTCGGCGGCTATTCTGCCCTCGACTATCTCATCAAGGTCAAGGAATATGACTTTGTGGAAGCCGTGGAAATTCTCACAGGGCAGACGATGGCGGACTGGAAGCCACCCCCTGCTCCCAAGAAAGATGAACCGAAAGTCCTGCTCCTGCCGCCAAAGAATAAGGATTGTAACCGAGTGATACAGTATCTTTTTGGGCGTGGTATTGACTATCAGCTCATACAGGAGTGTATCTCAGACGGCACGCTTTATGAGAGTGCCGATTATCACAATGCTGTTTTTATCGGCAAAGATGAAAGCGGAACACCGAAATATGCCGCCCTGCGAAGCACTCTCGGCAGCACTTTCAAGCAGGACGCATCGGGCAGCGACAAGCAGTATTCGTTCCGACTTCTGGCAAAGAAGCCTGCGGATACCGTGCATTTATTTGAAGCCGCCATTGATTTACTGTCCTACGCCACCTATCTAAAGTGTGAGGGAAAGGACTATAAATCGGAAAATCTGCTTTCTTTATCGGGCGTGTATCAGCCAAAGAAAGAGATGAAGGACAGCAAAATCCCCATAGCTCTCACAACTTTTTTGAGTGCCAATCCACAAATTAAGACCATAGTTCTGCATCTGGATAATGATAAGGTAGGCAGGCTTTGTACCGCTACTTTGAAGGAACTGTTGCAGAAAGACTACAAAATCGTTGATGATCCTCCGCCTGTCGGCAAGGACTTCAACGATTTTTTGTTGTCCTATCTGAAAATTGCAAGACCAAAGCTTAAGCGTGAAAGGAGTGATGTCCGTTGATTGTGTAGCAGTTTTTGCCCAGAAAGACACCGAAACCAAATCAAAATTTAATGCTGAAAGCGAGGAATGAACTATTGAAAAAGTATGATGTAACCCTTACTGCCCATTACCGAAAGACCGTTTCCGTCTATGCGGAAAGCCCCGAACAGGCAAAGGAAAAGACAAAAATTATCCTGTTCGATACCGACCTTATCAACTTTACCGATGATGGTTTTGTCTGCGGCGAAGCCGATATTACCGAGCAGAGCGAGGACGGTCTTGACGGTGCGGGCGAGAATACACTACAGGAAAATACGGATTGTTCGGACTGTCCGTACTTCTGCCCCGTGTGCGGTG
>OGON01001804.1_pt1 | contig 14048 bp, 9 predicted proteins | sample 1552671 | NCBI WGS metagenome assembly OGON01 (sample SAMEA2580136, study PRJEB22360) | human gut metagenome | biome: human gut; feature: human-associated habitat; material: faeces | place: Denmark | collected 2008/2010 | reverse complement strand
TAATCTTCAAAGTTCTAGCAGAACTTGGTACATCGTTTATGGTAAACTTACCATCGATATCGGTGACTGTTCCCATCGTTGTACCTTTCACTAATACGGATGCTCCCACAACAGGCTGATCATCTTCCTCAGAAATGACGACACCTGTCACCTTTTTAGGTGTTTGGGCAATCACTAGACCTATGCTTGCCAGCAAGCAGGCCAATAACAGCATTAATTTTCTTTTCATAAACACTCTTTATTATTATAAGAATTAGTAAGTCGCTTATTTTCGCTTAGTGCTATTTTGCAAATATAAGCACATATTTATAAATACAAAACAATTATTCAAAATAAATTTGAAAACTATTGTAAATACATTATGATAGTTATGAAGATAAATATATATCATCAAACTATCATAATGTCACATTTATGTCAGTCTGTGCAAATTTAGCCCTGTTCAAATAATCATTATGTCATCTAAACACTTCCTTTTTATCTTTAACTAAGCCTTGAATAATATAAAAATTATATTAGATATAAATAATTAGTATGAAAATAGGTTATAGGAGAATATGATACAATTATGTGTTACGTAAAAAAGAGAAAATAAAATAAGTTCTGCTAGAACTTTGAAGATTAGCTATATCGGATTGAAAACTCAGGAGGTCCCCATAAAAGCAGGAACGATAAGAATTCTGATGAAACCAGATGCAGAAGTTCTGGAGGAAGTAGTGGTAACCGGTATGCAAAAAATGGACAAGCGCCTTTTCACGGGAGCTGCAACAAAACTTGATGCAGAAGGCGTAAAACTTAATGGTATGGCAGATATCAGCCGTGGTCTTGAAGGCCGTGCTGCGGGTGTGTCAGTCCAGAACGTATCCGGTACGTTTGGTACTGCTCCTAAAATTCGTGTACGTGGTGCTACCTCCATTTATGGTAGCTCCAAACCATTATGGGTAGTGGATGGAGTTATTATGGAAGACGCTGTAGAAGTCAGCGCTGATCAACTATCTTCAGGCGATGCTGAAACTCTAATTAGTTCGGCTATTGCTGGTCTGAACGCAGATGATATTGAAAGCTTTCAGATTTTGAAAGACGGCTCAGCAACCTCAATCTATGGCGCACGTGCAATGGCAGGTGTAATCGTTGTTACTACAAAGAAAGGTAAAGCTGGAGTCAGTAGAATAAGCTATACCGGTGAATTTACTACCCGTTTAGTACCAAGCTACAATGACTTTAACATCATGAACTCGCAAGATCAGATGGGAGTATACAAAGAAATGCAACAGAAAGGCTGGTTAAATTTCGCTGAAACCTCCCGAACTGCAGAAAGTGGTGTATACGGAAAGATGTATCAGTTAATTAACACATACGATCCTACTACCGGACAATATGCGTTATTAAATACTGACGAAGCTAAAAATGCCTATCTACGTGAAGCTGAAATGAGAAATACCGATTGGTTTGACACACTTTTCTCTCCCAGTCTAAGTCAGAATCATTCTGTAAGTCTTAGCTCTGGTACAGAAAAGTCATCGTTCTATGCTTCTTTAAGTGCTATGCACGATCCGGGATGGTACAAGCAAAGTGGAGTTGATCGCTATACAGCCAACTTAAATATGAATCATAATATCTTAAAGAACCTAAGCATAAACTTGATATCAAGTGCTTCTTATCGTAAGCAAAAAGCACCGGGAACTTTAGGACAAGACATTGACCTAGTAAACGGTCAGGTAAAACGTGAATTTGACATCAACCCCTATTCATATGCATTGAATACTTCACGTACATTAGACCCAAACACTTATTACACCAGCAACTATGCTGATTTCAACATTCTGAACGAACTGGACAACAATTACATGGAACTGAACATTGCAGATTTAAAGTTCCAAGGCGAGTTGAAATGGAAACCAATTACCGGATTAGAGCTAAGCGCTTTGGGAGCCGTGAAGTATCAATCAACTTCACAGGAGCACAACATTAAAGACCAGTCAAACCAGGCATCGGCTTATCGTGCAGGTCTAGATGACAAGACAATTATGGACCGCAATCCATTTCTTTATAAGAACCCAGATAATCCATATGCACTACCGATCTCTATCTTACCGGAAGGTGGTATTTATCAACGTAGAGACTATAAGATGCTAGGTTACGACTTCCGAGCTACAGCTAGTTGGAACCACGTATTTAATGATATACATATCACTAACTTCTTTGCAGGAACAGAAATCAACTCTACAGACCGATCAAAGAATTACTATCAAGGGTGGGGTATGCAATACTCAATGGGCGAAATACCCTACTATGTATATGAATTCTTCAAAAAAGGTATCGAAGACGGCAATAATTACTACTCATTGAGTCAGACCCGTAGCCGTAGTGCCGCCTTCTTCGCCAATGCTACCTACTCTTATAAAGGTCGTTATACTGTGAATGGAACAGCCCGCTACGAAGGTACCAACCGTATGGGTAAGAGCCGCTCGGCACGTTGGTTACCTACATGGAACGTATCAGGAGCATGGAATGCCCATGAAGAAAAATTCTTCAGCAATTTAACTTCTGTTCTTTCACACTTTACACTGAAAGCATCTTATTCGTTAACAGCCGACCGCGGTCCGGCAGACGTAACGAACTCACAGGCTATTATAACCAGCTATAGTCCTTATCGACCATTTACTTCTATCCAGGAGTCCGGATTGTATATTAAGGAACTAGAAAATAGCGAATTAACTTATGAAAAGAAGCACGAGTTGAATATTGGTGCCGACATGGGCTTCTTGAATAACCGCATTAATTTAGCTGTAGACTGGTACAAACGTAACAACTACGACTTGATTGGTATCGTTAATACACAAGGCGCAGGTGGACAGATCCTGAAGTATGCAAATATCGCTTCAATGAAATCACATGGTATTGAATTCACTTTATCAACTAAGAATATTAAAACAAAAGATTTCAACTGGAACACCGACTTTATATTCTCTAATGCAAAAAATGAAGTCACTGATTTGAAACAAAATGCGAATGTGATGGAGCTTATTTCCGGTAATGGATTCGCTAAACAAGGCTATCCGGTTCGTGGGCTATTCTCTATCCCATTTGTAGGTCTCGACAAAGATGGTATTCCAGTCATTATAAATGAAAAGGGCGAAGCGACTAGTACCGATATAAATTTCCAGGAACGCCAAAATACTGGTTTCCTGAAGTATGAAGGTCCGACTGATCCTACCATTACAGGTAGTTTGGGTAATATGTTCTCATACAAAGGTTTCCGTTTGAATTTATTTATCACTTATTCATTTGGAAATGTTATCCGTTTAAATCCCGTATTCAAAGCATATTATTCGGATCTAACGGCAATGACTCGTGAATTTAAAAATCGATGGACACTCCCCGGAGACGAAGCAAAGACTAATGTTCCTGCTATTTTGAGCAAACGTATGTACGACAGCAATGAAGACTTGAAGTATGCCTACAATGCTTACAATTATTCAACAGAACGCATTGCAAAGGGGGATTTTATCCGTCTGAAAGAAATCTCACTGGCTTATGACTTCCCCAAAGCATGGATCAACCCATTGAAGTTAACAGACCTCTCGCTGAAAGTCCAAGCCACCAACCTTTTCTTAATCTATGCGGATGATAAGCTAAATGGTCAGGACCCGGAATTCTTTAATGCAGGTGGTGTTGCCTCACCGGTTCCCCGCCAATTTACTATTACTTTAAGACTGGGGTTATAATTTAAAATAAGAACGAATATGAAGAAATACATAATAATGGCCAGTGTGGCCGCGCTCGCAATAGGGCTCTCATCGTGTTCTAATTTCTTAGATGAGCTTCCCGACAATCGTACCGAGCTGAATGAAAACAATGTTGGCAAAATATTACTTTCCGCCTATCCTACTACAGCAATCTGTGAGATGGGGGAAATGTCATCAGACAATACTGATGCTTATCCGAATCGCTTTTCTTCTTTCAACCGTTTGCAAGAAGATCTCTATAAGTGGGCAGACTCTGCAGAACAAGATCAGGACTCTCCCCATGCACTTTGGGAATCTTGCTATATGGCAATCTCTGCCTGCAACGAGGTTTTGAAAGTGATTGAAGACGCAGGAAATCCAGCTTCTCTTAGCGCTGAAAAGGGAGAAGCCCTAGTATGTCGCGCCTATGCTCATTTTTTACTTGCCAATATATTTTGTAACGCTTATAGCAGCCAAGCAAGTTCAGACTTGGGTATCCCCTACATGAAAACGATAGAGACAACCGTAAGCCCTGATTATCAACGCGGAACTCTAGAGGAGGTATACCAAAATATTGAGAAAGATCTATTGGAAGGTCTAGATCTGGTTACTGATATTTATGCAGTCCCCAAATATCACTTTACAAAGAAAGCAGCTCAAGCTTTTGCTGCACGCTTTTACTTGTACTATGTAAAATCGGATAAATCCAATTACACTAAGGTGATCGATTACGCAACAAAAGTATTAGGAAGCAATCCAGCCACCTCTGTACGCGACTGGAAATCTTTGGGTGCACTAGACATAAATGGCAGTGTTCAGCCAAATGCTTATGTAGATGCAACGAATGGCGCTAACTTATTATTGGTCAGTGCAGGTTCTTATTGGGGATATGTTCATGCACCTTATGGACTAGGCGAAAGATACGCCCATGGACCGAAAGTAGGCAATGAGACATGCAATTCCGTCGGTCCTTGGGGAAGTGACTATTATATGGGTGTTTGGAGTAACTCAAGTGCACTGCCGACCAAAATCGTTGTTATGAAAATAACTCAATATAAAGAAGTGGTTGACGCAGTAGCCGGAACAATCAACGGACACATGATCAATGCAGCATTTACTACAGATGAAACATTACTCTGTCGTGCAGAAGCTTATGCGATGAAAGAAATGTATCCACAGGCAATTGCTGATTTAAATATATGGCGAGAAGCATACACACGTTCTACTACCCCGCTTACCACAGAATCTATAAACGATTTCTACGGAAGCATGGAATATTACACTCCTACTGAATCTACAGTTAAGAAAAAATTGAATCCCGACTTTACTATAACAAATGAAACACAGGAAAATGTAATCCACTGCATACTTCATGCACGACGTTTAACAACTTTACATGAAGGGTTACGCTGGCAGGATATTAAACGCTACGGTATTACTATCTATCGTCGTTTAATGAATGATAATGGTACTATTACCGTCACAGATAAGCTGGAACCCAATGATCCTCGTCGAGCAATACAGATACCGAGCGATGTTATTTCAGCCGGATTAAAACCAAACCCTAGAACTAAATAAAAATCGATAAGTTATGAAAAAATATATAATATATACATTGATCGTTACTATAGCCGTTTTTTTAGGCTCATGTAATAAAGATGATATTGATACCAAACGCAGTATATTTGATCCTACTGAAGTTTATGAGCCCAACGAGTTTGACAAATGGCTACTTGACAACTATGTTTACACTTATAATATCCAGGTGAAATATCGTCTGGATGACAATGAAACGGATGTAGAATATCATCTGGTTCCAGCCAAGTATGACAACGCAATTACATTGGCTAAGATTGTAAAATTTGTATGGATGGAAGCTTATGACGAAATATGGGGAATTGACATGACCCGTACGTATGTCCCTAAACTACTCCAATTCATTGGAAATGTTGCTTATACCGAGTCAGGTATGATCCTCGGACAAGCCGAAGGAGGAATGAAAGTAACCCTGTTTCGTGTAAATGAAATAGATAAAAACAATCTCAGTGTAGCTCAATTAAATGAGTACTATTTCAAGACAATGCATCATGAATTTACACATATTCTTAATCAGAAAAAAGCCTATGATACATCATACGATCGTATATCGGAATCCGACTACGTAGGTTCAAGCTGGTATAGGGTATCTGAGTCGGTTGCTCTGCAAAAAGGATTTATCTCTCCTTATGCAATGGACCGTGCTACGGAAGATTTTGCGGAGATGGTTGCTATTTATGTCACCAATGACGCTAGTACTTGGGAAGATATGCTAGCAAGTGCCGGCACAACAGGAAGACCGATCATAGAAAAGAAATTTGAGATTGTATTTGATTACATGCTCAATTCCTGGGGACTTGATTTAGACAAATTGCGCGAAATTGTTTTGCGCCGGCAAAGTGAAATTACCGAATTAGATTTAAGTACGCTTTAATAATTGTAGGATATGAGAAAGATTAAAATATATGGCTTACTGACTTGCGTTTGCCTGATGATGCAATCGTGTCTGTTTAATGAAGATGATATCTTTGATGAATCTTCTGCACAACGGGCTATAGCCTCCGTCAACGAATGTCAGGAGATTTTAAAGGGCGCAGCCAATGGGTGGTTACTCGAGTATTATACAGGAGAAGACGGAGAATATGGTGGCTTCAATGTTTTGGCACGATTTGATGGCAATAATGTAATTATGGCTGCAGATTTCGCTACAGATAATTACGAAATTGGAGAAGAATCTACTTCCTTGTATAAAGTTGAATCATACCAGGGAACAGAATTAAGTTTTGATTCATACAATGAATTAATTCACGAATTCTGTGAACCGAGTGGTTATAATTCACCAGGATATGCCGGAGATTATGAGTTCGTCTTCAGAAGCGTTTCAAAAGAAAAGATCGTACTGACTGGGAAAAAACATGGAGTAACGTTGATCATGACACCTCTGCCTGCTGAAACAAATTGGCAAGAGAAACTGACCAATATTGCCAATGTCGTTTCACAGGCTTCATATGTAACCTATAAGTTAATTGTGAATGGTCAGGAAATAACTAAAATGGGACAGGAAGAGCATGCCTTCTCAGTTACCAAAGTAGACGAAACCGGTGAAACAACCGTAAGTCTATATCCGTTCATATATACAGAGGAAGGCATTAAAATGTATGAACCATTAGTAGTTAATGGAGTAGAAATAAACAACTTCAAATGGGATAATGAAAACCTTACATATATTTGTACAGATACAGGTGTAGATGCAAAAATAGAATTCTATTGTCCGGAAGGATATCTCAACTATTTAGGCAACTATATACTACAATTAGCAAATGGGCAACGTATACAACTTGAGCTCAAACAAAAAATGATAGGAAAATCATTTGCAATGAATTTTGCTTTGAGTGGTACTCCTATTGAATTTGTCTATAACTATAATATGACAACAGACTGTATTGATGTACCTTCTCAGACAGTTGGCGTATATCAAGGTTACAACGTATTATTATATCCAGGAATTCCCGGAGGCAATTTCTATGCAGATGACTCAGCTGTATTCCAAGGACGTATTGCAAATACAGATCCGCTTACAATTAAGTTCACTTATGTAAACAATCCTATTTGCACCCTTATGTTGCTGGTATATCAAAAAACAGACGGTTGGTATGGATTCTCTACAATGTTCCAAGATGTAACATTGATAAAAGTTGATTAATTAACAAACAGCATATTATGAAGAAAATAACAAGCATATTTGCATTATTATTATGCGTATTCGTCTTCTCATGTAGTAACGACGACGATAAAGAAACATCTTCTTTGCAGATTGTTAGCTCAAATGTCACATTTGAATCTGCTGGAGGAACCGGTACAATAAAAGTTAACGCAATAAGTGAAATTACTGCTACCTCCAATAAAGATTGGTGTACCGTAAGCGTGAATGGAGATATTATAAATGTTTCTGTCATTGAAAATAATGATATGTCCGGACGTACGGCAGCTGTAACCATAACAGATGGTGAAGCATCCACTTTGGTTCCTGTTTCACAGGGTGGCTGTGTTATTCTGTATAATAAATCAGAATTGGGGCATGCTTTTACTTATGCAGGTGGTTCTGCTACAGTATCTTTCTCAACCACAGCATCTTATTCAATAGAAGTACCCGCCGAAGCCCAAAGTTGGTTATCATACACACTTGACGAAGAAAACAGAACTATAACATTTAATGTTGCTGCGAGTGCTGATAAAACCCCACGAGGAGCGGCAGTTAAAGTTACCGCAGGTAAAAAAACGATTTACTATCATCTTGGAGAGTATGAATTGAAAGACATCGCAGGCAAATGGAGAGTATCCTTTGTTGATGGAGATGATAGTACTCTAGCTGGAGAAATAGAAGTAGTTCAGGATGAAGAGGAACCTACCATCTTCTACTTGTCAGGTATTTCCAATTTCTTTGACCTACCGTTAATCTATAATGGAGAGGCCTTACTCACAATGGGAGGTCTTAATTTAGGAACATATGCTGGGAGATATAACATCTATACAGTAACATTGTCTGAAGGTGGATATGTCAGTTGGGATATGTCAACGCAATATGTTGCTTATCCGTCATCCATCAATGGCAAATTTGCCTTGGTATTTGGTGATAATGGCTCCTGGGATGGAGACGTAGTCAATGGCATTGCCTACTGGGCATTCTCCGGTGCTGCGGGAACAGGAAGTGCAGGATGGTTGGAGAAATTCAACGCTCTTACACTAAGCAAATAAGACGGCAAGCGTGCTTAGCTAAGTCTGTCTCTCTAACATGTATAAGATTTAGCTTTACATTAATTATTCATATAAAGGGTGTTCAACATTGGACACCCTTTACATTATCCTTTTCCATATAAAAAGCAATACAAAAGATGATGTTATTATTAAATTAATTCGTATCTTTCGGACACACAAAAAAGTTAAACCAACAATCACACATATGAAAATGATTCTTTTCCGACTAATATGTTTAAAGACATGCCTACTATTAATCCCTGTACTTTACGCACAAAACAACTATCGTCCGGGATTTATCATCACTGTTCAGAAAGACACAATATATGGAGAAATCGACTACCGTACAGATAAGATGAATGCTAAACGCTGCGTCTTTCAATCACAAGGTAATGATATCGAACCAGTAACCTATCATCCTTTCGAAATCTTGGGATACCGTTTTACAGACGACGGTAAATACTATGTCTCCAAGAACATAGAATTGAAATACGGTGTCTCTACCCCCGTCTTTCTCGAATATTTGCTACAAGGAATGAAAAGCTTGTACTACTATGAGACAGAAGATAACATACCAATCTATTTTGTTGAAGATAATAATACCCTTGTAAAAATAGATGCGCCCAAACTGTCCAAGCAGGCTACCAATATACAGTTTAAAGGCCAGACTGACCGATATATTCCCCTTCTTCATTACGCATTCAAAGACTGCCCAAGCCTGGCTCCCCAAATAGACCGGGCTCGTTTCAGCCGAAAGGAGATGATAAAAATCACAAAAGAATATCATTATGCAATGTGTACCAGCAATGAAGATTGCATTGAATTTGAAGCAAAAGAAGATAAACGTTCAATACAGTTAGATATAACTCCTTATGTAGGAGTTATTCAATATAATGTACCATCGGGTAGTCCGATCGGGCTCTATAGCTCACCCGAACTATCTTACCTGGCAGGAGTCACTTTAGCTATCAGCAATAGACGGTGGATGAGTTCGCTCAGTGGTTGTTTTGATGTGTCTTTTTCCCGCATAACATCCTCTGCAAGATCATTGAATAATGAAAATTCATCCACTATATTTAAACATAGCGGAACAATGTTTTCGGGTAAGTTAGGAATACGCTATACCTATCCGAAAGGAATGGCGCGACCATTTGTTGAGCTTGGAGCAGACTTCAGTGGAATGATCAATGCCAAGATAAAGATAAATGATAAGAGCGAGAGATGGCTGGATGGTGTCTACCCTGGCTATTACGCCAATGCGGGAGTAAACTTCAAACTTTCGCGGAAAAACAAACAAATGATATGCATACGCGCTCAATTCAAAGGCTTAAGAGACATGATGGAAAAATCAGCCCTCGTTAATGGATGGTCAGGAGTGATAGGATATACATTTTAAGTACTGCATTATTCGTTTATATAGTACTCACACTAGGAAATCTCTTATAAAACCGTTTTTCTTGTTATACCCATATTCTACCCGACAATAAAACTCCCCTTATTTCAGCCTTTCGAATGAAATAAGGAGAGCCTTATATAACTGGGTTATCAGCTATTAATACTTGACTTCTCAGGTATTAATAACTGACGCGACAAGTATTAATACCTGAGAAGTCAGATATTAAGACCTGTCGTGACATATTAGAATGCTTGTACCAGAGTTTATTAACTACCGTCTTAGTAAGTCACCGTCAACGGTGTACGCACCTTCTGCGCATACTCAGCCATATACGCATTCCACGCATCAACCGTCTTGATAGCAGCCTTATCCCAGGCAGAACCCCAGTAATAAGTATATTCCGAGCCCGGTTCATACTCGCTGATTGCCAATACATGACCGTCAGCTCCACCGCGCAGCTCCTTCTTCTCCTTTTCCGGGAAAAGAACGGTCTTTGCCTCTTTTACCAGTGAAGGAAATGCAGCACCGATAAATATCTTACCGTTACCGCCGCTTCTGTCGGTTGTAGGGTCTACATAGGTGATATAGCCGTTTGCAGCGTCTGCTGTAACCACACCGTCCGGTTCACGAAGAACGATTCCGGTAGTCACAGGCATCGCTTCTTTCAGGTTAGTATACGAAACAACGGTTTTGTTGAGATACGAACCGGCATCCAATGTGATGACACGCGTCTCCACCACGTTAGAATCGCCACGGACAGTCAACGGGTTAAATTCCAGCTTCACTGTGAAACGCAGCGGGCCATTATCAAGGATTTCCTGTGTCCGATAGCAATAAGGATAGATAATCGTATCACCCGCCATCAGAGCGGCTGTACCGCAGCCCAGCGTAGGACCTACGGCATAACAATCCATTCCGTAGCCGTGGTCAATGTGATAAGAGATGGCATTTTGCAGTTCGGCAGCCGCTTTAGGGTCTGTCTTTTTCAGTTCGGCAATTCTGGCACGCTTTTCCTTATCCAGTTCTTCAGCGTAAAGACTTTCAAGAATCGGTTCCGTAGTGTTATACTTCGTAAAGAGGTCGTAGCCGAAACCACGTTCACCACGCTTCTGCAAGGCAGGGCCATAGGCACGGTATCCGCCCAGGTCATTCTCCCATGCCACGTCGTCCAGACGTTCGGGATAATAGCGGCCGCAGGCAATTACATTATACGGGTCGGGAGTACCGGATTGGATAGTATAAGTGGCTGTGCCATTTGCTTTCACCGTAGCCGGGAAAACCACTTTCTCGTCATACGTCACTTGATAAGGTACTTGCTGGCCATCTTCACCAAGCACTACGATCTGAGCCGTATCAGCCAGCTGCAGCTTGGCTGTAACGTCACTCATCGGAACTTCAACCATTTCACCTGTGCGCTCCAACGCCAGAGGATTGGTCACTGTAACCGTCATTGACTGCTTGCTGTCAGCACAAGAGGCAAAACCCATCAGGGCAATAGCAGCCAAAATAAATATCTTCTTCATATTATACACAACAAATAAGGGGATAGAATCAGGTAAAAAAACGAAAGGGGATAAATGTAAACCGTAAACTATTCAACAGAAAAACGATAAGGTGACAGGCGGTAAAGAATCTCCTTACCACCCTATCACCTTATAATAATCTCTTGTTATCGTTATTTCGGCTGTTTTCCGATATAAGCCAGGATACCACCGTCTACGTAAAGAACATGGCCGTTAACAGCGTTAGAAGCCTCAGAAGCCAGGAATACGGCAGGACCAGTCAGTTCTTCCGGATCCAACCAACGACCGGCAGGAGTCTTGGCGCAGATGAATGAATCGAACGGGTGACGGCTTCCGTCTGCTTGTTTCTCACGAAGAGGAGCAGTTTGCGGAGTAGCGATATAACCCGGGCCGATGCCGTTACACTGAATGTTGTATTCACCATATTCAGAGCAGATATTGCGAGTCAGCATCTTCAGACCGCCTTTGGCAGCAGCGTAAGCCGATACAGTTTCACGACCCAGCTCAGACATCATAGAGCAGATGTTGATGATTTTACCGGCACGCTTCTTCATCATGGCAGGCAACACAGCCTTAGAAACGATGAACGGAGCGTTCAAGTCGATATCAATCACACGACGGAAGTCAGCAGCTTCCATTTCGTGCATAGGAACACGGCGGATAATACCGGCGTTATTAACAAGGATATCAATCGTACCTACTTCTTTCTCGATAGTAGCAACCATTGCCTGAACAGCCGGTTCGTCTGTTACGTCGCATACATAACCGTGAGCTTTAATTCCCTTTTCAGCATAGGCAGCCATGCCTTTGTCTACCAACTCCTGGTTGATGTCGTTAAAACATACAGTAGCGCCTTGTTCTGCGTAAGCAGAAGCAATTGCAAAACCGATACCGTAAGAAGCACCTGTAACGAGAGCTACTTTACCTTCCAAAGAAAAATTCAAAAACTGATTCATAATTCTTTTTGTTATTAAATTAGGAAAACTATTGTAGTTGTTATTTCAAATCTGTAATTAACGAGAAGTCCTGATCGCCGTAGTCGAGGTTCTCGCCACCCATTCCCCAGATAAAGGTATAGTTGTGGGTAGCAGCAGCCGAGTGGATTGACCATTCGGGCGAAAGAACTGCCTGATCGCCTTTCATCCATACGTGACGCGTCTCGCCTACCTCACCCATGAAGTGGCAGATAGCATGATCTTCGGGAATTTCGAAATAGAAGTAGGCTTCCATACGACGGCTGTGTACGTGTGCCGGCATCGTGTTCCACACACTTCCCGGAGCGAGTTCCGTCATACCCATCTGCAACTGGCAGGTAGGCAACACCTGATTCACCAACATCTTATTGATGTTGCGGTGATTGGAACCTTCCAAAGAGCCCATTTCAGCTACCACGGCATCGGCTTTCGTCACCTTACGGTCGGGATAGTTGCGGTGTGCGGTCAGTGAGTTGAAATAGAATTTGGCAGGATTGGAAGCGTCTTTGCTTTCGAACGTCACCACACGGTCGCCCGAACCAAGGTAGAGGGCTTCTTTATAGTCAAGTTCGAAAACCGCATCTCCGGCCTTCACTACTCCCGGTCCGCCTACATTGTAAATACCCATTTCACGACGGGTCAGGAAGAACGGAGCCTTCAGCGGGTCGATCGCTTCGAGTGTCAGCACCTCTCCTACCGGAAGCGCGCCGCCTACAACCATACGGTCGTACATGGAGTACACCATATTCACTTCGTTGGAAACAAATATTTTTTCGATTAAGAAATCGCGACGGATTCTTGCAGTATCATAACTTTTTGCATCCTCGGGATGCGCAGCATAGCGAATTTCATAGTTCGTTTTCATACCTTATTTATTTATAGTTATTGAATAAGCTCTCTTTCTCAAATGTACATCGTTTACGTACACGATGCAAAAATAGTAAAAGAAAACGGGTTAACATTACAATTTTGTTCCAATTATCCATCAAAAATGTCCAGATTTGACGCAATGTACATCTTTTTAACGAACTATAATACGATTTGAGGTAGTTTTTTACCTAACGGGAAAAACAGAGTTACTCCTACTCTCATAAAAACATCCTCTTTTAACAATAAATACTCCCGGCTATTGACTTTCGCCTTTTTATTTTGTATCTTTGAGAAACAGTAAAAAAAGAAATAGCACATGAAACGTACAGAAATAAAGACATAATCAGTCCACCACAGCATATATTTCCATATATGCACAAACTTCTAATGGGAGAAAGTCAGTCATGATTTTCTCCCATTTTGTTTAAATACTTCGATTATTATCGCTAAAGAAGCCGAAAAACGTTTTTAATAAACTTGGATACCGTTTATAATAAACTCTCCAATTAGTTATTAAAAACGCTCTCTCCATTTATTATAATGTTGTAAGGATATTATTGCAGCAGAAAGTCACCTTATCCATAGACAAACAGGACAATAGCAGATAATAGTTAATATTCTATACAAGAAATAGCAGTACACCAAACAGATAACAGCAGAGTCGACCTGCATAAAAGAAAAACCCCGAAAGATTACTCTTTCGGGGCTTCTCTGTTGGACTACCAAGATTCGAACTTGGACAAACAGAACCAAAACCTGTTGTGCT
>OGON01001801.1_pt1 | contig 14070 bp, 8 predicted proteins | sample 1552671 | NCBI WGS metagenome assembly OGON01 (sample SAMEA2580136, study PRJEB22360) | human gut metagenome | biome: human gut; feature: human-associated habitat; material: faeces | place: Denmark | collected 2008/2010 | reverse complement strand
GGGCTACATATCCCGTCAGAGGAATATCCAAACCGGCAAGTTTACCGATCTCTTTCAGGTTGTAGTTATAGTAATGCAGGGCATTGCGATACTCATTATAAGGGAGTTGAGCGTCCTGCGTCCAGTTGCGGACAAAAGGGAACAGAAAGCCGCCTTCCGTTGCATACCGGTCTATCAGCTCCTGAAGCTGCGGAATGATCTCGACCATGACCCGCGAGGATGTTTTACGGCGATGATAGCAGATCACATTGCCGATGATGTTCTTGTGAGTCAAGTAAATCAAATCGACGAACGGGATTCCGCGCAGGTAGAAACTCGCCATGAACATATCCCGTGTAAATTCCAACGGTTTGTTCCGATTCAGGTTCAACGATGCAACGTGTTTCAGCTGTTCGGCAGTTAAGGCCCTCTTTATGGTCACACACGGTGTGACTCTGATCTTTCGGAAAGGAGAACCATATTTCGGCCACGGAAACACATGATCGTCCTGGGCTCGATTGTACGCCGTTTGCAAATTACGCATATAATAGGCGACTGTATTAGCCGTATTGCCTTGACTCTGTAAAAAACTCTCATAATTCCGCAGACAACGGTAATCCATCTCGGAGAATGAAAGTCGTTCCCCGCCGCAGAATCGTTTCAACGAACTGAATGTCGCCCGATAGGCCCTCGCCGTACCATACCGTTGCAGTCTCTCCTTCTCTTCGATCATCAGCTCCAGATAGGAGAAGACATTGTCTAGGTCTTTCCTTCGCTTGTGCCACGTCGCAATTTCGTGAACGGTATAATCCGTCTGATGTTGACTGATCCTGTCGGTAACGATTTGCAGCTCCTCCTGCAAAAGCAGATTCATCCGACGGGTCTCGCTGCGGCTGTACCGGGTATCTTTGAGGTAGCGTATGCGACACCGTTTCGCATCGAAGAATTCGGGTTCGATCTTGATACCCGTCGGCAGCAGACAGCGCTCCCGGCGGTGAATCAACTGAATGACCAGAGAATACTTTCCCGATTGATTGGGACGGTATGTATTTAATTTGACTTTTATAGTTGCCATACTTGCATGATGATTATTGAACATGCAAAAGTATAGCCAAACATTTGCCATGAGACGGATTCCTATTCTATATTTTCGGCCTCTTCTTCATCGCTTCGCTATCGCCGATCGACCGGCTCCGGATGAATCTCCACCCGTTTATCTTTCATGATATACTGTACACATCGCCAGATGGGGTGCACAAACCGATTCCCGCTTTTTTGGGTGCCTTGATGATCATTGTATTCCGGAGCAGCACGATATATTTGTATCGTTCTTTTTTTTTAGGTCTGCCATAGGTAAAAAAAGCTCCTCTCACACCTCTTGGCTGAAAAGAGAAAGAATTCATTTTCAACCTTACAATCTATCAGTTACGATCTGCTACTGGAGAAGTACGCCGTCATACTAGATGCATTTCGCCCGGAACCATGCTTTCAAATATCTAACAATTTTGACGAGTTGAGATTATTCCGTTTTTTTAATGCTTATACCATTTTCTTTCGGATCGTCAAGGCGCCAATCCTTAGCTTTGCTCGCCAATTGGAGATGATCTTCTGTGTTATAAACGGATCCCCAATATTGGTGATAAAATAAAAGACATTCATTTGAGACACTTTGGCTTGTCAAACGTTATTGTGTTATGTTGAGCGTGGGCAGATTGAGTATGGAGGCTCGTGTAACGGTAAATGACTGCTTTGCGGTTTTGATGATGGTTGCGCCACTACCTGTTTGAAACTTTATCTGGGTTCCGTTGGCATATGTTCCAGGCGGCAATATAGCATAGAACATAGTGGGAGTTGATGTGAGTTGTAAACCTTTAGCCTGCTGACTCGCCCATGTGACGGTATATTGGTTATGATTCAATATGGGGCGCTGATATGCCACAGAGGAGGTCTGCGGATCTAAGACGAAAAAGCCTGAAATTTCAAGAGCAGACGCCGAAGTGTCTATCGTAATGCCAGTTATGGAGACATTGCCGGTAATAGGAAGGCAGATGATACCAAAAACGCAGTTGAAGACAATGTTGCCGTCTGATTGTGCTCTACCAACCATGGCGAAATCTTCGATTGCATTCAGACCATGGAATATTTCGACCGGAGTTTGCAATACAATCTCCTGATCGGTAGCAGAGAATGTTATGAGTAGCCCCGAATAGCCGGCAATAAGCGAGTTATACGATTCCGGTAGGTCGGGTATCTTATTGTAGGGAATTTCGGGATTACTCGATGAACTGTCTAGATAGGCAAACGTACCTTGTGTTGTACCCGCTCCTTCCGACAGCCTGTACAAACGCATAATGCCATCGGGATCGGTATCGATGTGTATGTTTATATAATCCCCTGTGCGCCATACAATCGGGTGTGGTACAGGAGTTGGCTCGATTATCGTACGGGACGACGCATTGTGTCCTTTTGCATCGAACAGCGCTTGTGCGCAATTATCGGCTGACGGTTGTTCGATGCGGGCACCGAGTATATGTATCGGTGACGGCGGTGTGGTACAGTCGTTGGTACTATGGCACGAGCTCACGATTGCCGCAGTGCAGGCAATAATGGTATATAAATGTATTTTTTTCATTGAATTGTAAGGTTTACTGCCAGAAATCGTCGGACGAAAACCCCGTATCTTCTTCGGGGATAGTTTCCGTCAATGAGCTTGACGGATCGGATAGTGCAAAGCCGCCTTCTATGATAAACGATTCTTGCTCAATCAACGGGCGGATATAAGGTAAGCGTGGCTCGGCCATGGTGATTGTGTTTTTTGCTTTGCGGATATAACAAAATATGTACCAGATAGCACTTGTCTGCAATAAATTAAATTGATGGCTACATCAATTGTAGGCATTTTCTCTGAACAGAAGTGATTGGGCATTTTGCTTTTTGTCGAGAAAAATCATAAAAAGATGGAACAGTAAAAGCAAAATTGCAGATTCAAAAGCGGAAGATCCGCTTTTGGTAACTCATCCAGCGTCAACAAAGGCGTTTGGAACTGCACTCAGATTCGATCTGGACAGCGTAAAGGTTAGTGATGCAGATTCCCAGTCGAAAACCGTATTTACCACTGCTTCCTATGCCCATTACAGATACATCAAACAGAAATTTACCCTTTTCGTAAATGGAGGTGCGGTATCGCTACCGGAGATAGCGACGGCTTTCAGGTCGGCTTCACACGTAAACTTATTCTAACTAAGCATCATGGATTATTTCAGCGTTCTGACATCGGTCGGATTCCTCGGTATAAAAAGATTATTACAATTAAATTATTTTAGATTTTCAACAGCTCAACACAACCATCTGAGGAATAAACATTTAGCAGAGTATTTAAGAAACATCAATAACAGCTTATCAACCGTGCGTTTTTCAGTGGTTTGCGGTGCTATGTTGGCAAATAACTCTATTATTACTATAAATATACTAGGTCTCTCTGGATTAGCAATGTTTTTATTTCAAAATATGCGATTTATTACTGTTGATGAATTCATAAACGCGTCAACAGTAATTTTTATAAATATTTATCTAACACAGTCTGTTTTTGGCTTGCACTACTTTTTATAATTTCACGAGCAATTTTGATTTTCGCTTCTAAACCTTCAATCTGTGATACGACCTCCTCTTGTATGTCTTTATTTGGAAGCATAACAGTAAGACCTGCAATTCTATCTATTGAAGCCCTTAAAGACCGACAAAAGCCTTTTTCCGTTCCTGCTTGCTCCAAAACCTTAACCAAATATTGGGGTAAAACATCCTCTGTTAATACTCGTAGTATTCCACAATGATCTGTCGGATAAAACGGCTTATTAGAAGGAATGTAATTGACCATCCAATCACCATCTATCCCCCACAGTATGGAAGGCTTTGAGAAATCTGTAAGTAAATATTTGTCGATATACCCAAATGGTTCCATTACATTAGCACTCATTACTGGGATACCTATATTCTTTGTCAAATCTGAAGAAAGGACTCGCTTACCTATAGATAACTTAAATTTATCTTGATTCGATAATCGAAATGATTTATCTGCCTTATTTTGTGCCTCTTCAAAAAGTTCATGAATTTGCGCAGAGACAATATTTATTGATTGTATAGTAACTCGTTCTTTTTCTTCAATAAGATTTATCTCTTCAACGATCTTCTTACGAATTTCTTTTTCAAGAATAGGTATCTTTATTTTTGCTATATCAGCACTATAGACATGAGGTTGCGCTTGCCCTTTTTGAAGTCCGTAAATCAAAGATTGTATTCTTTGCAAGAATACATAAAGCAACTTTGTGGATATAGTATCCTCGTCTTTAGATTTTACAGTACAACAATCGGATGCAAAAATAGGATTTGAAAAATAATTTACAAAACCAGCATTAGCTCCCGATGCACTAATGGTGATAATATTACCGTCTCTATTTGCAACATTGTGATAATATGCAATATCCTTACCACCTGCAATAACAGGTATATCTCCCTTTATTACTTTTTCTTTTGTTATAGATGTTCCTTTTTGTATAGTCGCTATTTCACCTATTGATATGAGATGAGAAGATCTCCATATTAACTCATACCTTACTTTTTTTTTTACCATTGTAGAGATATTCTTTTCAAAACTATCTCTATCAAAAGACAGCATATCAACCAATGACAAACGAGATACATGTTGCTTCATGTTGTTAGAAATCTCTGAAAGATAATCTCCTTTGAATGCTTTGTAAATATACGTGCTTGCCTTTTCTGGATTATTATATCTATATGCATCAAATAAATGCGTACACTCATCAATGTTTTTACCTCGTTGAATAGCGTGAATACCCTCGTTCCCTCTACGATTTGAAAACTCATAACCTAAGAAACGCTTTTCAATATCTTTTTCTCCACTCTTAACAATAACAACCTTTTGAGGATATGCCAAAATAAAGTATAAAAGCTTTTCTGCTTCTACACTTAATATAGCTTCAAACATCTTTGCATCACTTTTTGCAGAGATTTTCTTTTTATACTCGGCGTATATCTCGTGAGCCTTTACTTTATCATTAGGTGATTTTTGTAGCAATGTAATATAATCAGCGTAATCAAGTCCCGCCCAAACATGAGCAACATATTTTGTAGCTGGCGTTTCTATTCCGTTAATAGTAACATCATTCAGTGTGCGGAAATAAGTTTCAACTGCATTCTTTGTATTAGTTGCAAAATAATTATCTCTACGGCGCAGGAACAAAACAACAGTATTTGTATTGGTCGCCATAAAGGTATTGCTACCCAATTCTGCAATTGCAACAACATCAAAGTATTGCAATATAATCTCACGCGCCTTAGTATAGATTCCCGAATTACTCAAAATAGAACTTGGTAGGATAACACCAGCGATACCACCATCTTTGAGCAACTGCTTCATGCGTTCAACAAATAAACACTCTATTTCAGAGCTGTTATCTGTTAATGAATTATACAATTCAAAATCTTTTTCCGTATAATAATCACGAGTCGTTTGGCGGAAAGATGATACAGAATACGGGGGATTGCTCAACAGAATATCAAATTGCTGATTGTCCCTCTGTCCGTCATTTTCCGGCTTGCGTAACTTACCTTTGTACTCATTGTTGTTGCAGAAGTTGGCAAGACCATCACTCAAGATAACATTTGCCAAACCATCACCATGCAGATAGCATCCTACTTTACCAACTTTCACAAGTCGATAATCCTTTTCGATGCCGTATACATAATCAGTAGCCCAATCAAAATGGCAGTTCTGCCAATTGATAAGATGCTTTCTAGTCTCTTCAATATATTTAGAAGTATCACAATTATTTATGACGTCTTGTATTTCATGCATAAACTCTGTGATAAAATGGCCACTACCTGCCGCATAGTCAATCATATATGGCAAAATTTCGCCATCTTTACGAGATAACTTTTCAGCCATAATAGAATCCAAAGGAAGACTCTTTATGATAAATTGGGCAATAGGTACAGGTGTGAAATATTGTCCAGACTCTTGCTTTAAACCTGTTGTTAGAAGCAGTTCAAAGAAATCCGATAGATATTGCTGACGCTTATTATATCGAATTCTATAACCTTGAATTAACTCAACAACTTCTTTTACAACCTTTGCATTTTCTTCAAATGAAGCATTATCATATACTTCCTTAATAGCAAACTCGTTATTCTTTTCGAGACGGAGTTTGTTTACCTCTCTTAAAAGATACTGTTTTGTATCTTCATTTAGATTAGCACATCGCTTATCAAAGTCCTCATTGTTGAAGTCGCTAACAGTTCTATCTAAGAACTTTTTCATACCTTTACTATAAAGGTCTGTTAAACGAAGTTGGAAATCGACATGATTATCTCGTCCATCAAGCCATTGGAATTTTAATTCTTCACCCTCTCCCGTAGTCGTTTCATCATAAACCTTGCACAAGAAGAGTGTAAATATCTTATTAAAAGCATTACCTTTATCTGACACTACATTATGACGCAGTATTTCAAGGAAGCGATTGAAGATAAAACTTGAATCCTCAGCTTTTATCTCTTTCAACTGCTCCTTTGTTAAGGCTTTGCTTTGGAAATTATATGGTTGTACCCAAGAATCAAAGATACCATTATCTTTAGTGAGCTTATTCCATTTTTCATAAATGTCCTTTACATCACCATTACGATAGTCATCTTCAATCTTGATAATTTCATTTAGATAAACAAACTTACTACCTTTCAATTCTGAAGCATATAGCATTATTACATCTGCTTTACCACCAGATAATTGAAAATAAGTAAATAACTGACCTCCATCCTTGTGAATTTTTGTCAACTCTTTATTGTACTCTTTCCCACATGTCTTACATTCAATAAGCATATATGGCGTACCATCTTCGCGATTGACACAAATATCCAATCTGCCCGATGTACCATGTCCAGATGGCCAAGTCTTTTCAAGAATGACATTTTGAGGTTTATATCCTTTGCCGAGCAATCTATCAACACACTCAAGCACTACAAAATTTTCGGGCTGTGAAAAATTCTGCGTGGTTTTACTTTCTGCTATGATTTTATCTCCGTATTCAATATGTTCCTTATTGAAATCAATGGCTATGACATAGTTATTGTGGCTTGAATAAGCCTTATGGTATACGCCACTTGTTCCATCTTTAGGAATAAAACCTAATGCTGTTATGTATTTCTTTATGTCCATAAAACCTCCCTTTATAATACAAAAGTAGTAATTTTCCAAATACCAAATGCTATTTTTGAGCAACTATTTAATTGTTAATTCGCTAAGAAGTTTATTTATAGCCTATTTTGGTAATGCAACAGTTTAGGGGTAATCCTATAATAAACTGAAAATCATCACCAATGATTCAAAGCTCTCTCTTAATAAAGACGATTTTAGGGGCGTCTTTATTATTTTTGCATCCCGAAACCCGAGCTAAATGATTTTTTGTCCGGATTTAGCGAATAATATATTGCATATTAGTTTTTTGTTAATATCTTTACTATCAAATATATCATTAATTATGAATGTAGCAGCAATATATTCGACTTTTGACAACATCATAACAAGTGCGGAATCGATAGCACCAAGCAGGAAATATTGGTTTATAAGAACTGATGGTGGAAAATATTTTGACTCCTTTAAAGAGAATAAATTTGTTGCTATTGAAGATAATCTCATTACTCTTCAAGAAATTTATTCCCTAAAACAAAAATATAAAGAAGATAAAAAGATTATTCTTGAAGAACTAAAAAGAATAAGTAAGGATAGATATCCCAAGGATGCGCGAACAGGTTTAGTTGCGAGCCAAATTTATAGATTCCTATATGAGGTGAAAAAAGGAGATATTGTAATAATTCCAGATGTAAATTCTTCGGCAATAGCAATCGGTGAAATAAGTGATTTTATTATACCAGAAACAACAAAACAAGAAATAGAAGACACTAAATGCAACTGGCTCAAACGGAAAAAAGTTGAATGGCGAAAATTCATCATAAAGAACAACATTGATCCGTACCTCTACAAAATGCTAGCGACCCATCAGGCAATTAGCGACATTACACATTATAGCGATATTATTGAACGGAGCATACAAAATTTCTATTTTACAGAAGATACAGCCAATCTAATTTTAGAAGTAAAGTCCCGAAAAAATATAAACGCTCGTAGTTTATTTAAATTAGGTTTAGCTATATTAGACTATACACAGAATTATATAGATAAAAATGGCTTTAAATTAGATACCAATGATGTAGATGTTAAGATTGCATTAAATTCTCCCGGGAAAATCCAATTATCTGCTAAATCTAAAATTACACTTTTTATTTCAGCCTTATTAATAATCGGCATAAATGGTGGTGGATTAAAAATAAATATTTGCGACAAATTCAATTTAGATTTATCAACCCAAGGTGCGATTCAAAATTTAATTGACTATCAAAATCAGGCTCATGACAGAGCAATGAAAAATGAAATTCTAAATAACATAGATTCTCTCAAGATTCAAATGCCTGATGATGTAGTAAAAGTATTCCAACAATTTTCGACAAACAAGCAATTAGCACATTAAATGTTAGCCGTATTATTAAATATCATATCAGGTGTAGCCACATTAATTGTAGTGCTACTTATAAGTTATGAATTTATTAATATCTGTGTTTGCAAAATTCACATCGCAAATACTATTGTCTTTACAATAAAAAATATCGAGTTTCAAACAAAAGACATTATATGGGTTATAACCACTTTAATATTTTTCATCGGATATTGTGAATTATATTTTCCATGGTAATTATAAATAATAATATATAAATATAAAGTGGATTTTAACGTTGTCAGAAAAAACCCGATTGCGACAAACTATGACAAAACGCTGTAACCGATGCATAACCAACGACAGACTCAATACACCATAAAACACTAATTGTCAATAGAATATAAAAAGGACACAGACTCCCTGAGGGGGTACAAAGCAAAAGACTGATAATCAATGATTATCGGTCTTTTTGTTTTTGTGCGTCTGCCCTATCATCGGGCATTTTCGGGCAGGAAAAGGGCTGTTTTCGGGGAAATGTTTACCCTTTTGTTTACCCCGTTTCTCGGAGGGTAAACAAAAAGTCATATCTTCTGCGCAACAAGCGTAAACAAATGACTATCAACACGAATGTAATATTCCGCAAAGACAAAATCAAATCAAACAATACCGCACCGATACACATTCGGTTTACCCTAAATCGTAAGATTCGCTATGCAAGCACAGGTATCACGATTCATATAAGCGATTGGGACTTTGAAAATCAACGCATTAAGGGGAACAACCCCGAAATGCAAGAATTACAATACCGAATCGACACCAAACTAAACGAGTATCGACGCAAAATCAAACGCCTTGAAGCATTAGAGGTAGAGGTTACTCTCGACAATCTTTTAGAAACCAACGGACGGAAAATCAACTGCACGGTCGGCGAATATCTGAAACAGACCATTGAACGGCTGGAAACACTCGGCAAATACGGCTCGGCATCCAAACACCGCTCGTTGTTATCCCGTTTGTCGCAATTTCGGTCGCTGAATATCCGATTTGACGAAATAGACCTTGCATATCTTCACGACTTTGAACTGTTCCTGCGTAAAGAGGGCAATGTAAACAATAGTATAGCCACCCAATACGCCATTTTGCAATGTTTGTGTATTCGTTGTCATGGAGGCCTGTGTCCCCTTTTTCGCACCCATCAGAATCAACGCAAAAGCAGCCTGACCATATGGTCAGGCTGCTTTTGGACTTCAACGTCGTCGTATTAGAAAATCCGCAGCAACGCACCGGAAAGCGCGGAGCGCACTTCGGGAGCGTTCCGCACCTCTTCGGGAATGGCAGTTCTCGTATAGACGCTCTCCTCGGCCTTATCGGTCTGGCTGATCATCGTCAGCGTTTTTCCGTCTCCGCTCAACTCAAAGGCGTAGCTGGCGCCCCAAGGCTCACCGTCGCGGTAACGGCCCGAAAGCTGCGCACCGTTGACCGCAAAATCGCCGGAATAGCACACAAAGGTCGGAGTTTCCACCTTCTGGAAGATGTTGAACGTCCCGTCGGACAGAAACTCGACGTAGACATCGAAATCCGCATATGCCTCGTTGCTCCACTTCGTCTGGTGCCACTCGCCCACAACACCCGAATCAATGTTTTTCGAGCCGTCGTCATCCTTCGAACAACCGGCTGAAAACAGGAACAAAACAGCCGCAAACAGGGAATAAATATATTTTTTCATTGTATTTTAACTCTATCGTTTATAACCAGCCTCCGTTTTCAGCACCCGTTTCGCGGGCAATGACGGCAAACGTCTTGGTAATTTCGATGCCGCCCATAACCGATCCTGTTCCGGGCCTGTTGCCGCCGCCCACCGCCTTCACGGTGATGTGCGCAACTCCCGGCTTCGTACATTTGATCATCAACTGACCGTTGTACATCTTTGGTTCCACGGCCATGCCGAGTTTCTGCATATCTTCCGCCGAGACTTCGACACCCATATAGGTCAGATCCTTGGCCGAACCTCCGAAATGTTTCGTAAGGGTGACAAGCTCCAGTTTGCCGGTCTTGACTTTCAGACAGGGCGTTCCTTCGATCTGCATCAGCAACTGGTAGGCATCGGTCAAACCCGTACCCATTTTGCCGCGGTATTTTTCGAGATTGATCGTCCCGCCGGAGGTTTTGGACCCTTCAAACCGCGAGTCGATGTCGTTCACCGAGGTGAGCAGCATCGAAACAAACTCCTCGCGCGTGAAGTGTTTGCCCTTGGCCAGCGCATAGGAAAGCCCCAGAGCGGCCTCTCTCGAAACATGCGATCCGAGCCTGCGATTTTGCTTCCGGGGGAGCGAAGGGCGGAAGGAAGATCGTAAGCCCGACAGTTGCGCCCGAACATCGCAATAAAAAGTAACTTTTTCGACGTTAAAAAGCTCCGATTGTAACAAACGAAAAGAAAAAACGGGAAAAAGCGGCATGATTGTCGCGAATTTGTATTACTTTTGAATAAAGTATATAATCCGAACCAAATACGATGAAAAACCGCTGGATCGTTGCGGCCTGCGCCGCCGTTTGCTGGACGGCCTCCGCGCAGACGACTGCGCCCTATGCCCCGGCGCCTGAAAACCTGCAAGCCCGGACGGCGTTTCAGGACGCCAAATTCGGCATTTTCCTCCACTGGGGACTTTACTCCATGCTCGGCTCGGGCGAATGGACGATGACCAACCGGGACATCAACTACCGGGAGTACGCCAAGCTGGCCAATGCGTTTTATCCACATGATTTCGATGCCGCGGAGTGGGTCTCGGCCATCAAATCCTCGGGTGCGGGGTACGTCTGCTTCACGACGCGCCACCACGACGGCTTTTCGATGTGGGACACCGCGCAGACGGACTACGACATCGTGGACGCCACGCCGTATAAACAGGATATCGTAAAGGCGCTCTCCGATGAGTGCTCCCGTCAGGGGATAAAACTGCACCTATATTACTCACTGATCGACTGGTACCGCGACGACTGCCCGCGCGGCAGGACCGGGCTGGGAACGGGCCGCCCCGGCACGGCGATCAGCTACGAGCGTTACTACGATTTTATGAAACGCCAGCTCACGGAACTGCTGACGGGTTACGATCCGGTGGGCGCCGTGTGGTTCGACGGGGTGTGGGACCAGGACCAAAACCCGGATTTCGATTGGAAGCTCCGCGGACTGTACGACCATATCCATGCCATCAGGCCGGCCTGTCTGGTGGGTAACAACCACCACCTGGTTCCGTTCGAAGGCGAGGACATCCAGATTTTCGAACGCGACCTTCCGGGCGAGAACACCGCCGGGCTTTCGGGGCAGGAGATCGGCCGCCTGCCGCTTGAAACGTGCCAGACGATGAACGGCATGTGGGGCTACAAGATCACCGACCTCGATTACAAATCGACGAAGACGCTGATCCACTACCTCGTGCGGGCTGCGGGCCGCAACGGGAACCTGCTGCTCAACATCGGTCCCCAACCCGACGGGAAACTGCCTGCGACGGCCGTCGAACGGTTGCGGGAGATGGGCGAATGGCTCGCCCGGTACGGCGAAAGCATCTACGGAACCCGCGGCGGCGACATCCCGCCCCACGACTGGGGCGTGACGACGCGCAAGGGCGACAAACTTTACGTGCATGTGCTCGATTTGCAGGACGATGCGCTGTACCTGCCGCTTGCGGAAAAAGTCGGGGAAGCCCGGTGCCTGAACAACGGCGAGCGGGTGAAGTTCGACACGCTCCGGGGAAAAGGGATCGTCCTGAATCTGGAGCATGTTCCCGAGGATACCGACCGAATCATAGAACTCACTTTACGATGAAAAAAACGACACAGCTATTCGCCGGCCTGCTTATGCTCACGGGCGTGTTGTCGGCGTGCTCCCCGGCCGGCAACGAGGGTTTCATGCGGCGCGTGGAGACCGATTTCCGTCACAAACAGGAACTGCTTTCCCGGGGCGATCTGTTCGGGATATTCGACGAACCGATGACGCCGCAGGAACGCGATGCAATGACGTTTCTCTATGCCTATATGCCCGTGGGGGACATTACCGACTATCTGGGCGATTTTTATCTGGAAAACGTGCGCTGTGCGCTGTCTGTCCGGCAGGAGATGCCTTGGGGCAGGAGCGTCTCCGACGAGTTGTTCCGGCATTTCGTGCTGCCCGTGCGGGTGAACAACGAGAACCTCGACGATTCGCGCCGGGTGTTCCACGACCAGCTGGCGCCGCGCGTCGAAGGGTTGCCGATGTACGACGCCATCCTCGAAGTGAACCACTGGTGTCACGAGAAGGCCAACTACCAGCCGTCGGATGCGCGAACTAGTTCGCCGCTGGCCACCGTGCGCACGGCTTACGGCCGCTGCGGCGAGGAGTCCACGCTGCTCGTTGCGGCCCTGCGGTCGGTGGGCATCCCGGCCCGGCAGGTCTACACGCCCCGCTGGGCGCACACCGACGATAACCACGCCTGGGTAGAGGCCTGGGCCGACGGACGGTGGCATTTCCTCGGGGCCTGCGAGCCGGAACCGGTGCTCGACCTGGGGTGGTTCAACGCCCCGGCCAGCCGCGGGATGCTGATGCACACCAAGGTCTTCGGTTATTACGACGGCCCGGAGGAGGTGATGAAAACCACGGCCAACTACACCGAGATCAATGTGATCTCGAACTATGCCGCGTGCGCCCCGCTCACCGTGACGGTCACCGACACGGCGGGCAGCCCCGTGGAGGGTGCGACCGTGGAGTTCAAACTTTACAATTACGCCGAGTTCTTCACCGTGTCGCGCAAAACGACCGACGGCCGGGGACAGGCGTCGCTGTCGGCAGGACTGGGCGACATGCTCGTCACGGCCGTCCGCGACGGGCGGTTCGGCATCCGGAAGGTCTCTTTCGGGCGGGAGCCGCAGGCGACGGTGGTGCTGGAGCATGCGATCGGCGACGAATTCTCCTTTCCCGTCGACATCGTTCCCCCGGCCGAGAGCGCGAATTTGCCGGAGGTGACGGCCGCTCAGCGTGCGGAGAACGACCGTCGCTTCAACCGCGAAGACTCCATCCGCAACGCCTATATCGCCACTTTCCCGGCGAAACCCGCCGTCGCGGAGTTTGCTCGCTCCGTCGGCATGAAGCCGGACGATGTGGCCGGATTTATCGCCGCTTCGAGAGGCAATCACGCCGAAATTATGGATTTTCTGCGCGGCGCGAGCCGGAAAGGATGCACCGGGCGGGCGCTGCAACTGCTCGCCACGCTGTCGGAAAAGGACCTGCGCGACACGCCGTCGGCGGTGCTCGCAGACCATCTTTATAATACGGACAAGGATGCCGACGCCGCGACCGTGCTGGCCCCGCGTGTGGCCGATGAGATGCTCACGCCCTACCGGTCGTTCCTGCAGCGGGAAATTCCGGCCGCCGATGCCGCCGCGTTCCGCCGTGACCCGCAGCGTCTGGTGGCGTGGTGCCGCGACAGCTTGACCCTGCGTCCGGAACTCTGCACCGTCTCCACGACCATCTCGCCCGAAGGCGGGTGGCGCAGCCGGACGG
>OGON01001800.1_pt1 | contig 14082 bp, 18 predicted proteins | sample 1552671 | NCBI WGS metagenome assembly OGON01 (sample SAMEA2580136, study PRJEB22360) | human gut metagenome | biome: human gut; feature: human-associated habitat; material: faeces | place: Denmark | collected 2008/2010 | reverse complement strand
GAAGTAAGTGTTTTTTATAATATTGTTTTTAAAACCTTTCCCCCGCCGTAGTTTGCATTTCCAGTCTTGCTTCATCAATCAGCGTTCTGATTGAGCGTGCATTGGCTGCGATTTCTTCCCGGCTGCCTTTTGTGAGAAGTGAGCCGAAGCCGCAGCAGTCCACACCACGCAGCACATAATCCTTCAGATTTTTCAGATCAATTCCACCGCTCGCAAGAATCGGCATATAGGGAATCGGCGTCTTGAATACGGATACCAGTCTGGGACCATAGAAATCGGAAATCGGAAACGCCTTGATAAAGGCTGCCCCTGCTTCCAGAGCCTGAAGTGCTTCCGTTAATGTCGTGCAGCCCGGCGCATAGGGAATCTGATACCGGTTGCACATAACGGCAACCTCCCTAGAAAAATTCGGTGCTATGATAAACTGCGCATTGTGAAGGATGGCATGTCTGGCTGTTTCACTGTCAAGCACGGTTCCTGCTCCGATGATCAGACGATCCTGAAATGTCTCACGCAGAGCCTGAATCACCTCACCTGCATTGGGCAGCGTATAACTGATTTCAAGACAGCTGACGCCCCCTTCCAGACATCCGTTTGCGATTTCTATTCCCCGCTCTATCGTTTCGACACGAACGATTGCCATAGCGCCTGTTTCCGCTATGCGTTTTGTTAGCTCTGCTTTCTGCATATACGTACCTCCTGTTGTTTTAGCTTTATGCCTTTTGTACAACCTCGAAGGATATGTGATGGGTATGAAGGCAGTCCATGGCATACTTCTGTACATCATTCAGCTTCTTTCTCTGAAAGAGATAGACCGCCCCTGCGTATTGCCAGCCGGAGGGGTGCGTCACATGATCTCCTGAGAAAAAGAGCTTGACAGAGCTGCTGCTGCGAAGAATTTTTACCGCACGGATATCCCTATATTTCATGTGCCGCTGCTCTTTGGGAAGTGTCGGAAGAATCACCTCGTCGCGTTTAAATTCACATACCGGGGTGTTTTTGACAAGCCGAAAGCCATAACGGCACATGGCTTTTACAGAAAACCAGAGACCTGTGATGCTTAAGAACGCAAGCAGGAAATGTCCGGAACCGTAAACATAGATTGTCAGCAGCATAAGCAATATGGTTAAGCACAGATTCAGCAGCGTATACAGTAGCAGCTTTCCTCTGTCTTCCCGTACGATGTATTCCTTCATATCCATCATCCTTTCCCGTGTTGTTATATGAGATGGTAATGCTGCAGCATCTCTTTGATTTTCTCATCATCCTGTGCACTGCATTCCAGTACCGGCTTTCTTGCCGGTCCGATTTCTGCGATTCCCGCCAGCTCTGCCGCACGCTTCATGACAACTGGTACCGTTCCCAGCTTCAATACGCCGCGCAGTACATCAATGTCCTTCTGCAGTGCCTCTGCTTTTTCTGTTTCTCCATTTCGCAGTGCCCTGTCCAGCTCCACCAGCACCTCCGTTATCACATTGGAGGTTCCTGCCACGGCACCGCTTGCCCCCAAAGCATAGCCATAGCTGATTTTGGAATCCGAACCGATCAGCAGATCGAAATCATCCCGCTTCGCAAGCTCTGCGTATGCCTTCAGATTTTCTTCCTTACCACTGCTGTCTTTGATACCTCGAATGTTTTCTACCTCTGCCAGACATCCCACAACCTCTGCGCTTAAGTTACAGCCTGTTGCCTTTGGGATGTTGTAGAGAATGATGGGAATACTTACACTTTCCGCAACCGCTGTGAAATGCTGTACCAGCTCTTCCTCTGTCGGTGTCAGAAAATACGGTGTGATGACACTCAGTGCATCCGCACCCAGCTCCTCCATCTTCTTTGACAGACGGATGGTTTCCTTTGTGCTGCATGCCCCTGTCCCTACATAGACCGGCACACGGTGGTCAACCATCCCAATCACCTTTTCGGCAAATTCTATTTTTTCCGCTTCCTCGATCACATGAAACTCTCCATTGCTTCCAAGGATGAAGATTCCCTTAACGCCCTTAGCGATCAAATGATCGATCAGCTGCTTTGTCGCTTCATAGTTGATACTCTGTTCCTCATCACGATGAAACGGTGTTACGATTGGTGTTATAATACCGTCAAACATAAATATTTGTCCTCTTTTCTTTATTTTTTAAAGATCGAGTAATCCTTATTGTCAAAGGGCGCCGTCTGAAAGAACATACGGATTCCCTGACTCTGGATATAACGGATCTTTTCAATATCTTCTTCACTGAAATAATCCGAGAGGCTTTTGATCATCATACGGCTTGCCGGATACGGCATTTGAATTTCCTTCGTACGGAAACCCGCTTTCACTGCATCACAGGCAACACTTAAATTAGGAAAAATAACCATTGCCTTAATATTGCGTCCTTCATTGATATATTCAAGAAATTGTTCTATGGAGAAAATTTTAACCTTCATGGTCTTGGGAAGACAAAGCTGCATTACATCAGCAATAAATGGATCATTCACATAATCCGGATCAACAATCAGTACATTGTCTGCATCGATAAACTGATTCCAGTTCAAAGCAACTGTCGCATGCAGTAATCGTTTGTCTATCCGTGCAAGTTTGATTTTTGTACTCATGCTTCATCACCTACTTGAACTCGTTTCTGATATTCTCTCAATGCATAGGATATCAGCATTAAGAGAACCTTTCCCTGAAAACTTCCCCGGACATCTATCTGAAAAACTTCCTCATATTTCTTAAGCTTATATATCAATGTATTTTTATGCAGAAACAGATCGTCTGCGGCTTGTGTCAGATTGAAATCATTCACAAACAGTTTATCGCAGATGTCCACCATTTCCTCAATATCGACACCTTTTCCGCATTCCCTATAATAATCAAACACATCCCTGATATCATCCACCGCTACCTTTGACAGAAAATAGTCATAGAGATAATCGGAGAAAAATACCGGGACATCCTTCTCGTATGTTACATGGTTCTTCAGCCATAGACAATTCTGATAGCTGATTGCATACTGCCGCAGCTTTTTCTGAATGGAACCGACAAAGTAATAACAGTCTGTCATCTCCCATTCCCGCAGACTGCGGATATAGTCACGTATAAACGGCTTGAAATCTGTCGATGACTGGCAAGTTTCCGGCAAATCCTTGAAGATCAGCAGGCATTTGCTATTCAACAGAGAATAGATGATTTCCTTACTGTCCGGCTTCATTTTCAATCGCATGACATCCTTTGTATTGAATCCTTCATTATGAACCACATAAATCGCCACCCTTGGTTTATTTTTATCTATTTCCAGTTCATCCAGAAGGCTTAACACATGATTCATATCAAAGTTTTCCGTATTCAGTATATACTTCACCAGCTCGTCATCCTTAGTGACCTTCTGGTTTAAGGTTTTCTGATTGATTTCATACATCAGCCGTACGGTAAGGGATTCATTCAAAAGCTTACTGATCATCGGCAGATTTTCATCATTGCCACTCACCCACAGGAAGCCGAAATCCTGTCCCTTTACACGTACTTCAAAAAATGCATTGTGCTTATCCGGACGGTTTACATCAATCTGCCGTCCGATTTCCGCTTTATTACTGCATAATGTCACTGTCATATTATCATTCACAAGCCCAATCGTATAGCGATTGTTTTCCTGAACGACATTTATAAACTCCTCAAAAACTTCACCTATCAGCATATGATCTCTCCTTTCGCAAGAGTTGAACTCTCATGAAGTCTGACATCTTCCCTGTATGCCAATAGTACCACACGGTAAACCAGAATAATATATCCCCTTCTGCATGATAGTGCTTTCATGGAAATTATAATTCATATGACAGGGTTTGTCCAGACAGCTTTGTTCAGGATTCCAGCTGTGTATTCGTATGAACACAGCTGGTTTGCAGAGTTTCCATCGTTTCCCTCAGCAGTGCTTCCTCATCCAGATCCGCTTCATCCATATTGGAAAGCTTCAGATACAGATCGATCAGCATTGGAAGGTTCAGTCCGGTAAGCACGGGGTAGTGATACTTTCTGCTCATGACGGTAAATACATTGCATGGAGTTCCGCCATACAGATCCACAAGGACAATGGTAAAGCCTTCCTTGGTGCACATGGTTTCGTCCGCAAGCTTCATGTAGTCCTCAAAGGAATATTCCGGAAGCAGAGAACAGCATTGTACATTTTCCAATGCTCCTGCAATCATTCTCGCAGAGTTTACAAGCTCCTCTCCGAATCTTCCATGTGTTCCGATTACAATATTAAATTTTTCCATAGCTCCTCCTGTTTATTTTTGCAGCTCTTTGATACTTTTACCAAGACTTCCGCCCGGATGCCATTTCACATACTGGGTTAAATCCAGCTTCTTTGCTTCCTGCAAGACTACGCTCAGACATTGCAGGATGAGGATCTCCGACAGGATGGAGGCACGCGGCGGCTTGTTCAGCGCATCCCCTTCTTCATCCACATGCGCTACCAGACATACCTCCGACTGCTTTGCCAGCGTCGATTGCGGATTTCCCGTACAGCTGATGATGTGTGCTCCGTTTGCTATAAGTGTCTGTACGGTTGCCTCCAGCTCCATCGTTTCTCCGCTGTTGGATATGGCAATCACCACATCTCCTTTTTTCACCTGACCGCTGGATCCGTGAACGGCCTCTGTTCCATGCAGCTCATAGGTACTCGTTCCTGTGGAAGACAGCAGGGATGCGATATAGCCTGCCACATGCCCCGGCTTTCCGATTCCCGTGACATGGATCCGTCCTCCCTGCTTTTCACTTTCCATTATGATATGGGCTGCTCGTTCAATGCTTTCCATATCCATATCTTCTATATTTTTCCCTAGTTCCGATGCAATATTGCTCAGATATTCTTTTACACATTCTATCATATATTCACCTAGTTCCCTATCAGCTGTTCCAGTATGATGTCCGTAGACATTGCACAGGTTCGCTGTTCACTTTCCATGCTTCTTGCGGCTGTGTGCGGCGTTAACAGGAAATTATCCAGTGTAAGCAGCTTATCATCTTCCCTTGGAGGTTCGCTGCTGTACACATCAAAGCATGCACTTCGTATCTCTTTCTTCTTCAATGCTTCATATAAGGCTTCCTCATTCACGATACCGCCGCGTGCTGCATTCAGCAGGCAGGCATCCTTCTTCATTTTTTTGAATTCCTCTGTGGAAATCATATTCCGTGTGGACTCCAGAAGCGGTACGTGTAAAGAGATATAATCACAGTCTGTAAGGATATCCTCCAGTGTGGAAATCTGTGCATGGTACTGCCTTGCGGTTTCCTCTGCGATTGCAAAGGCATCATAGGCATATACCTCCATGCCACAGCCGTAAGCATACTCGGCAAGATACTTGCCGATCATTCCAAAGCCGATGATTCCCAGCTTCTTTCCATAGATCTCTCTGCCTGTCGGTTTATTCCAGCCATGATGCTTCACATCCCGTACACTCGTATACAGATTCTTTGCTTCCATAAACATCATGGACAGTACATGCTCGGCAACGGAGCGGGAATTGCTTCCCACACAGCGTCCGACATGGATATTACGCTCTTTTGCATAATCCAGATCGATATTATCCGTTCCGACACCGAACTTGCAGACCGCCTTCAGATTCGGACAGCCCTCCATCATTTCTCTGTCCATTTTATCCACACCGACGATAATGGCATCGACATCCTTCGCCAGTGCTTTAAACTCCTCATGTGTATATGCCTTACCCGTGGCATTGTAATGTACCTCCAGACCCTTGGACTTCATTCGCTCCACCTGATCCAGACCGTAATTCGCAAACCCTCTCGGGGTTATCAGTACCTTCATATAAGCTCCTTCCTTTTCTTATCCTCCATATGCCTGTAAAGAAAACAAATCCATGTTCTTCCATGGATTTGTTCACATCTTATATAATATGGAAGAAGGTCAATACGATTGCAATAATCATTGTATAAATCATCAGACGGATATACTTCGGTCCGCGTTTCGTGATATACAGATACATTCCCATAACAACGATGAACGGCAGCATATTCGGCAGGATTCCGTCAATGATTTCCTGCAACTTCACCGTTGATGTATCACTGGCGAATTCCACAATGGTCTGCACCTTTATATAAGAGGCTGACAGACATCCGATCATGAACAGACCAACGATGCTTGCGATGTCAATAACCTTTTTGATTGCTCCGGAGTGCAGGATTTCCAATACGGAATTTTTACCCAGAGAATATCCCTTGTTGAATAGGAACCAGGACCAGCCAAAGCTCCATGCGATATAGATTAAGCCAGGAATAAAGGCGGCGATTACAGAGCCCTCTAGTGCCATCGGAACAAAGATTGCCAATGGAATTGTCGCAACAATTCCCTGATCCACACTGTCACCGATACCGGCAAGTGGTCCCATCAGACCGAGCTTTAAGGATTGAATAACCTCCGGAGAAATATCATCATGGCCTAGCGCACGCTGTTCCTCCAGTGAAATCGTAATACCGTGAATGATACTTCCCCAGTCACAGTTTGTATTGAACATGGATGTATGACGACGCATTGCTGCCTGCAGCTCTTCCGGGTCATCCTTGTACAGCTTACGCAATACCTTGTTCATGGAATATCCGAAGGCAAGTGCCTGCATACGGTCAAAGCTTACCGGAACCTCGACTGCAAGTGTCCATTTCCACCATGCCTTTAACAGGTCTTTTTTTGTTACGATTGTTTTCTTTTCTTCAGCGGCTACACTGTTTACTGCTTCACTCATGCAACTTCCTCCTCATCGTTCTGTTTGAATAGGGATACGATCAGTGCAAGACATAATGCAATGACTGCTCCTGTCAGCATGGAGAAGCCCATGACAGAATACAGGAAGAATCCCAGTACGAAGAATGGCAGATATTTCTTTTTTCCCATGACAACCAGTGTCAGTGCGAAACCTAACCCCGGAAGCATATTGCCTGCGTTGGTGAGTCCGTTCATCGCCCATTCCGGAATTACATTGATGAATGCCTGTACAACGCTGGAGCCGAATAATGTCGCAATGAATACCGGTGTGAAATATAGCACACCATTGGTAAGCCATGGAAGTACAAAGGAGAAGATGGACAGCTTGTCATACTGCTTGTCCTCTACGAATTTATCAGCCTTCGTGTTATAGAAAGAGTTGATGGTACGACGCACATTATTGATTAAAACGCCAAGTACCCCGAATGGAACAGCCAGAGCCACGGCAGCAGCCGGATCCAGATTATTTGCGATAGCGGCAGGTATTGCGATACATGTTGCCAGTCCCTGATCACTTGGAATATTTCCGCCGGCTTCGATACCTCCCATATACATCAGCTGAATGGTTGCACCATACAGCAGACCGGTCTGTACATCCCCATATACAAGACCGATAAATACGCCAAGTACGACCGGCTTACGGAATGCAAACGAGATAAAATAGCTCGCGCGTCCCATGGATAGCCAGTACAGTATACCGACTAAGATTGCTTGAATTACCATATACATGTCCTCCTGTTATAATTTAGCGACAGCTTTTTGAAGTGTTTCTGAAGGATAATCCGGAGTTGTCTGGAAATAAATTTCGATCCCCATCTTTTCCAGTTCAAGCAGAGTATCCGCATCTGCTCTGTCCAGTGTGATTGCGTTGTTGACAGCCTTACGACCCGGCCCTCCGCCAAGACCGCCGATCTGTACCTTTTCCAGCTTCAAGCCTGCCTGTACTGCGGCATTCAGTTCTGCCACACCCTTGAACAGAACCATAACGCGGTTCTTATCGAAGGCACCCTCCTGCTGGCGCTTTACCGCATCCTCTACATTTACAATTGTGATTTTTACACCCTTTGGAGCTGCCATTTTAAATACTTCCTGCATGAAAGCATCCTTGCTCAGGGCAGTGTCGATTGTTACGATTTCATTGATCTGGCACTGTGTCAGCCATCTGGTAATAACCTGACCGTGAATCAGTCTGAAATCTACTCTAGTCAATTCAATACTCATCTTGAATTCCTCCTTACACCTACATTATATTGAAATCGCTTTCAAGTCGCTATGTTCAAACAAACTAAAAAGCCTGTGCCGTTTTTGGTCAAACGCACAAAGTTAAAAAAAAGCATCCGAAAGCCGGAGCATACATGTTTTCTATATATTATATGTGTGTTAGCTGACCTTCAAAAAGTCCTTTATTCATAGGCTTTTTAAGCATAAGCCAACCGGATGTACAATATCTTTTCAGCTGCTATCTCATTTGTTTAAGCGCACATATTTCACCTCTAATTTTGTTCACTCATCCAATTGTAAGCGTTTCTAAAACAACGTAAGATATAGGCAAGGAGGATGTCATTATGAATATGAAAAAAATAAACGTCACAAACCGTATGTATGAGGCAGGTGCACTTGCAATCGTTCGTGCGGAAACACTGGATCGCGCATGTGAAATAGCCGAGGGCTGCATGAAGGGCGGCGTACCTGTCATGGAAATGAGCTATACGTTAAATAACGCCGGAGATATCATACAGGGTCTTTCTGAAAAATATGGAGATGCACTCTGCGTAGGTGCCGGAACAGTTCTGGACGCAGAAACAGCACGACATGCAATCCTGCATGGTGCTGCTTTTATCATTGCCCCGAACTATAATGAAGAGGTCGCAAGAATGTGCAATCGCTATCAGATCCCCTATGCACCCGGATGTACCACCATTACCGAATGTGTTGATGCGCTAAGCAGCGGAGCGGCATTCGTCAAGGCATTTCCTATTTCCGATTTCTATGGTCCAAAGCTTGTAAAGGTTTTTAAAACACCGATTCCGGATATGCCGATTCTGGCAAGCGGAGGAATCAATCTTGACAATCTGACAACATGGCTGGAAAACGGTGTAGATGTCTGCGGGTTCGGAGGACTTCTGACAAAAGGAAGCAGTGAAGATATTGCAGCCAATGCCGCTAAAATTCATGAAATCATTACCAGCTTTCGTTGCAGCAAATAAGGACTGTTAAAGCTTATCTGAAGCTTCTGCATTCTTACAAAAAAGCATGGCGTATCTTAAGTACACCATGCTTTTTCGTTCTTTACTCAAACGCTTCTACATTTGATAAATAATTCAAATATCCATTACTCCCCAGTTTCTTTTCCCAAAAATCCATACTTACGTGTATTCTGATGAGCAGTCGAAATGCCATTGTTACAGATCCTTCACATATCTTATTTTTATCCATAGCTGCGATATCTTCAGCTTTAAGAGTATCCTACAGCTTTGGATTTATGATTGGATTACTACACCGTTCTAAACGTTTTGCCATTTCAATCAAATCCTGGTCAGCAACTGTGCAGAAGTCATAGGTCTTCTGATGCAGAGAACCATAAAGTAGAAGCATCCATATCTCAACAATCGTCCGAAGCTGCCTGGAATTCAGATGATAGCGCTCCACCATAACCTGAAGATTATTCTCATAGGCTGCCAATCCTTCCAGATAAGGCTCTTCATCACCCTGTTTTATACTTCCGGATTCTTTTTTAATTTTGCGGTTATTTTCTTCATGTCATAAGCAGTGACCTTATCCGCTTCTTCAAGATTATAAATTCGAATCCCGTTTACCATCTGATTCCTTTTTTGTTCATCATAATCTTCTTCATGCTTCAGCATATCCACAACCATGTTTTCCATATAAAATGCCAGTACATCAACAGCAGAATCTTCCTCATACCCATTTTCCAATAGCTTACGATATAAGGTAACCGTACCTTCCGGGTTCTGCATTTTAATTTGATTTCTGATTATGTCTGCATAGTGTTCCTTTACTTTTCCACTTTCGTATATATCCTCTTATACCTGAAATGGGAAATCATGAGCACTATACTTCTGATTTTCCATATTTATCAATCTGCTCACGTTATACACTTTACAAATTCTGCCCGTTTGTTTTTATCACCTCAGCATACCAGTGAAAAGAGTCCTTTGGATACCTGTTCAAGGCTGCACTGGCATCATCCTCTTCCCGCTCCACATAAATAAATCCGTAGCGCTTCTGATATCCGTTCAGCCAGCTTAACAAATCTGTGCAGGACCATGTACAGTATGCCAGTACCTCGCAGCCATCAGCAACCGCCTTTTTCAATTCCTCGATATGTGCACGAAGATATTCTATACGATAAGGATCGTGTATCGTTTTATCTTCTTCCAGCTTATCAAACGCTCCAAGACCGTTCTCAGATATAATGATAGGTAAATCATAACGTGAGGTTATTGTCCTGCAGCACATACGGATACCCATTGGATCGATTGTCCAATCCCAATCCGTTGTCTTCAAATACGGATTGGCTGGATTTTTATACAATCCGGGTACTCCGCTGATTTTTGCTGTTCCCTTTTCTCCTGTTGTATTCACCTCGTGATTAGCGCCAACACCATGAATATCATTATACTCGGCAACCGCTGTCTGATAGTAATTGACACCCATAAAATCAATCAAAGACGCAGCCTGACGGATATCCCGCATTTCATCCGCTGCAATATCCGGTGCGCAGTCAATAGACCTCAGATATTTCATAGCACTCTTTGGATAACGGCCATAACCATAGATATCCAGCCACCAGTAATTGCGTAAATCATCAAAGTCTTCTTTTGCCATCGCGTTTTCCGGACGGCAATCAATCGCATAGCATGGAGAAAACGCAAAGCTTGCGCCCACCATCGCATGAGGAAAACGTTTCTTCAATTCCAAAACACTCCGTGCATGTGCAACATTCGCATGATGATTTACCTGATAGAACAGCTTCAGCTGATCTGTTTTTCCCGGTGGATGAAGTCCTTCCATCCAGCCCATAGAGGTGAAAATATTCTGTTCGTTCATGGTTATCCAGTATTTTACACGATCTCCATACCGTTCAAACAAAGTAACGGCATACGTTACAAAGTCCTCTATAATCTGTGGATTCTCCCAACCATGATATGCCTCTTCCAGCGCCTGCGGCATGTCCCAGTGATAGATGGTAACCATAGGCTCGATTCCATATTTTAAGCATTCATTGATAACATTATCGTAAAAAGCCAAACCTGCTTCATTTACTTTTCCATTTCCCTGGGGATATATTCTTGTCCACGCAATAGAAAACCGATAGGTCTTTAATCCCATTTCAGCCATTCGTGCAATATCTTCTTTATAATGATGATAAAAATCGACTGCGACTGCACCAGTAGTGCCTTTAAAGGTTTTCCCGGGTATCTTCACAAACTCATCCCAGTTTGAAATGCCCTTGCCGTCTTCACGATCCGCGCCTTCAATCTGGTAGGCAGCGGATGCACTGCCCCATAAGAAATCATCTGGAAATCCTGCTGTTTTTTCAAAATACATTGTATCCTCCATTCTCCCGCTGTATGCGAGTATTCAACATTGGTTCAGTTATCATACAGTTCCTTTATTACATTGGTTTCAAAGTGAAAATACTGTGGAAGATGCCGTGCGACGGAATACTCAAATATCTCAGATGTATCCAGATATGCGAGCTCTTCCACCTGACATACAAAATCATTGTCATTCATGTGAAAATATTTCTTTTCCAGTGCCTGCGGACGAACAGCCTGAAATGACAGATGTGCTCCTTGTATATGCTTGTGAAGCTGTTTTTCAATATACGCATAGATAGAGGTTTCCACATCCCTGCGCTGAAGTCCCGGTATGATCTGCAGCGGCATCCATGTATATTCTACAACTCTTGGCTCCTGCTTATACAAGCGAATGCGTTCTATCTCATACACAAACTCTCCGGCTTGTATATTCATTTTATCCGCCAGCTCTGTCGTGCATGTAACTACTTCAAACTTTTCAACAACAGAGGTAACCTCCTCACGAATCAGATCCCGCCCGATAACAGGTACCCCCTGCATTCTGTCCGGACCTGTTCTGCATTTCTTTACGAAGCTTCCCAGACCTCTTTTTCTTACAATCACACCCTCACTGACAAGACGATCCAGCGCCTTTTTAACCGTTAACACACTGCATGCATACTGCTTTGCGAATTCCTCTCCGCTTGGCAGCATTTCGTTTGCACTATAGCTTCCCTTCTGAATCGCATCCTTTATCTCTGTATATACCTGCATATATTTCGGTATCATAGCACACCTCCGATGCTTATATTATAACTCAAAATTCTCAATCTGCAACATAAATATATATTTTTATTATAAAACATATATACTTTTAAAACACCTCAAAAAAAAACCTCTGTGACAGGACAGAGGCTTTGCGGCAATGACGATGGATAACATATGGATGAATAGGAAATTGTCATTACCCTTCTTTCAGACAAGACTGTCTGTATATACAGCATACACCCTGCGTGTGAACAGCAAGTGAAGTATGTTTGAATATTCATACAATATCTGTATAATGATGTTATAGAACGGCAAAGGAGGACCCCTATGTATATCCTTTATAATCCGGATATTATTTACAGTATGCTGTCAGAAAAAGATAAGCATATATTTTACAGAAAAGGACAGGTGAGACAATGATGAATATACGCTACAAAAGAATGGAGAGTCCGCATTTAGATGCAGTGGTAAAGCTGTACATAGACTATTATAATACCTATGAAGGAGGCTGCTGGACTTATGATAAAGCATACAAAAGACTCCATCAGCTCATGACGATAGAGGATGCGCTGTGTTTTATACAGATGGCTGATCATGCTATCAGCGGATTCGTCATGGGATATTTCAAAGAATTTGATGATTTGACCGGATATTATCTGGAAGAAATCGTGATTGCCAGACAATTTCAAGGAGCACATCTTGGCACGCATTTTCTAAATGAAATGGAGAAAACCGTAAAAGAGAACGGTGCTTCCTTCATCGAGCTGCTCAGCGTAAATGATGAGATGCACTCGTATTTTTATACGAAAAACGGATACAGAAATGCAGAGAATATGATTTTCAAATGCAAACACTTCACACAGTAGCTGCAAATCGTATTATCGCATGTAATTTAAGTGAGTCATTAACAGCAGCTCCCGCATAAGCTGTTGTTTTATTGCCGGTAAAGCTTAAGAAAAAGCTTTCATGTAAAATCTTGCGAATAAAAGAACCTCTGCGAGGGACAGAGGTTCAGCATGAAGGCAGGTAATGGAAATGAAAAAATATTGTAAACATGATAGCTGTTTGTTTTTTTATAGGGATGGGGAAACATTCCATTACCTTTATTAAGATTTCACAAGCATTGCTTTGCTTGTGTCTATATCATACATCTCCTTTGTGAACACTACGTGAACGTTATATGAAAAGGAAAAGAAATAAGCAATACTTCCATTCGTAAATCGGGAAGCTTCATAAACTAGGGAAAAGAATTGTCTGAACAATTCCTATCGTGGTAAAATAGACTGGAATGTGAAAGGAGTGCAGATTATGAATAAGCTGTGGGGACATTTTAAAACAATAACTGCACACAAGCTTGCGGTCACAAAGCTGTGTTTTCGCTGTGGTTTATATAAACAGGGACTTCTGCATGATCTATCCAAATACACTCCTGTTGAATTTTGTGCAGGTGTCAAGTATTTCCAGGGAAATCGCAGTCCCATTGATTATGAAAAGGAAGTAAAAGGCTATTCCTTAGGCTGGCTGCATCATAAAGGCCGCAACAAGCATCACTGGGAATACTGGCTGGACAATTCAAAAAACGGCATCCAGCCGCTGGAGATGCCGGTCCATTATGTCGTCGAGATGTTCTGCGACCGTGTCGCTGCCTCACAGATCTACATGAAAGACCGATACGACGACTGCAGTGCGCTCAACTATTACCGCAACGGGCGCGATCATGTGCTGATCCATCCCAACACCGACCAGCTGATCCTGCATCTGCTCACCTATCTCAGCGAGCATGGGCTGGATGCCGCCATCGCCCACATTCGCAAGGACATCCTGAAGAATCGCTGATGCGCCTGGAGCGCATCTTTTTTAATACCATCGGAAATGTGCGAGGATCTCGTTGTTCCAGAGTTCATCGCGCTCTCTGGCGCCCAGCGGATCCAGATGGATCAACAGCGGATAGCCCTGGGCATTGCGCCGGTCGCTGCAGATGCCGATGTGCTGCGCATAGATGACGATAT
>OGON01001798.1_pt1 | contig 14090 bp, 9 predicted proteins | sample 1552671 | NCBI WGS metagenome assembly OGON01 (sample SAMEA2580136, study PRJEB22360) | human gut metagenome | biome: human gut; feature: human-associated habitat; material: faeces | place: Denmark | collected 2008/2010 | reverse complement strand
GAAATGGCAGATTCTCAGATGGGATCACACTGCCGTAATTAACAATCTGAATTTGGATCTGTGTATTCTCTGTTAATGTACGAATTCGGATCATCTTGCCATATCGGCCGTATTTGATGGCATTGCCCAACAAATTATCAAATACGCGCACAAGCTGTTCCCCGTCTGCCATGATCATGCAACTGTCGGCATCTGTCTCCAGCAGACATTCCAGCTCGTTCTCTTTGAATGTGGGATAAAGTTCGTCCGCTTCCTGTTCAAGCATTTTGATGACATCAATCTTCTCCATACGCATTGGCATACCGCCATAACTGATTTTTGTGAAGCTGAACAGTTCATTAATCAGTTTCTCAAGCTTTCGAGCCTTCTCCCATGTAATCTTCAGGTATTCTGATCGTTGTTTTTCCGAAAGATCCGGCATATTGTTGACAATATCGATATAACCGATAATAGATGTCAGCGGCGTTCGGAGATCATGGGCCACATTCGTAATCAGCTCATTCTTTGTCTCCTCCGCTTCCTGTTCTTTTTGCTTCATCGCCTCAACAGTATCCGCCATCCGGTTGATGCTGTCTGCGATGCTTGAAAATTCATCATGATAACGCACATCAATTCTATGAGAAAAATCTCCATCCGCCATTGTGCAGGCTCCCTGCAGAATATTCATCATATATGCCATCACACGACGCGTCAAAAGAAAAAATACCATCAAAAAAATAATCAGTGCCAGTATGATCAGTACAATGATCAGCTGCACCTTGATACCCACACCAAATATCCTGTAAAAAATATCCGATTCACCGAGCATACTCTTTGTTGATGCGTGAATCTGGTTGTTGATCATATAATTGCTGCTGTGTGCATGAAGATTTATTTTTTCATTCAATCCATAATCACTGACCAGTATGCGCGAACGAATACAAAACAACAGCACTGCCATATCCACCAAAACGGCCGCCAGCAGACTGATACATGTATAAAGCATAATGCGAATTCTAAAACTTTCTGTTAATTTAACCTTCAATCTTGTATCCCACTCCCCAGACTGTCTTGATCAACTGCGGTGATCTCGGATTCTTCTCAACCTTTTCCCTCAGCCGACGCATATGTACCATCACCGTATTATTCGCTTCATACAGCTTCTCATTCCAGACATTTTCATAAATCTCATCTGTACTGAAAACACGTCCCGGATGACTTGCCAACAATTGAAGAATATTAAATTCAATCGGAGTCAGTACAACATCCCGGCCATCCACCGTTACCCGATGCTTCTTCGTATCAATGACCACATCCTGCACTTCGATCATATTGCTGTCCGGCACCACTCCCGGATTCAGCTCCAGATAACGTCTCAGCTGAGACTTCACTCTGGCCAGTAATTCCATCGGATTAAAAGGTTTGATCATATAGTCGTCCGCTCCGACACTTAAGCCGAGAATCTTGTCCACATCTGCCGATTTGGCACTTAATATAATAATCGGAATATTCCGGCATGTACGAATTCTACGGCACATCTCAATGCCGTCAATCTGAGGCATCATGACATCAATGATCGCCAGCTTAATATCATATTTCTGCAGCAACGCCAAACCATCCACTGCATTGTACGCTTTATGGATCTTATAGCCTGTACTTGACAGATAGATCTCTACAAGATTCGCAATTTCCTTATCGTCATCTACTACCAGTATTTCAATTTGTTCAGCCATTGTCTCTCTCCTCTTTTTTTGCTGTTTTTATTCTAACACAGCCGCAGCCGTTAAGTCCTTACAAAAACCTTAACATACTCTGAAAAGAAAAGGGGGCCGACGCTTCACTAATCTCTGTTAGTAAAAGCGACAGCTCCCTCTATGAATCCTTATGATGTAAGCCTGTCTGTAAGCCGAGTTATGTGAATCCGGGAAACCGGAAACGATAATCATCTATCTAGCCCTGCTGTTGCCAGCAGGATCGAGCGACCTACCCTAAAACACGCCGGGCCGACGTATCGTCTTATATGCGGTCTTGCTTCCGAGTGGGGTTTACAGAGCCTCCTCTGTTACCAGAGGAGCGGTGAGCTCTTACCTCGCCTTTCCACCCTTACCTGACGAAGCAGGCGGTTTATTTCTGTTGCACTGGCCTTGGAGTCGCCTCCACCGGACGTTATCCGGCACTCTGCCCTGAGAAGCTCGGACTTTCCTCACCTGCGGTCTTTCGACGCTTGCAGCCGCGATTATCCGACAGACTTACGTTCCCTATCATATCACATTCATTTTCAAATGTAAACTGTTTTATTATCCGACATTAAAGCAGCTGCCGCCGATAAACTCTCGAAGTATGGAATTCTGTGGAACATTTTCACTGCTCGACCCAAGAAAATATCCCAGAAACTTGATAAGGTATTTGGCCGTCTCGTACTCCGGCTGATCTTCCCTGACGGAAAAAAGCAGCGGTTCCGCATACTGTTTCAAAATAGCCAGTTCATAGATCAGGACGGAATTGAACATGACATCACAGTTCTCCTGATAAGGGAATATATTCTCATCTTCCCCCCGGCGGACAGATTGCCACATAGAAATCGTCTTTGCCGCATTTGCACCGCGTTTGGCCGCATCACGAACAATACGCCGCAAAAGCCTTGCATCGGTTGTCGGTATCCGATTATGTTCATCAATGTTCAACTGGGTCAGGGCACTGATATAAATCTTGAATTTATTCTCCTTGTCAATAGAATAGGTCATGGCATCATTCAATGAATGAATACCTTCTATCACAAGTACATCCCTATCTCCAATCTGGAGTTTCTCGCCGCTCATCTCCCGTTTGCCGGATACAAAGTTGAAAATCGGAAGTTCCACTTCTTCTCCTGCCAGAAGTCCCTGCAGATCCTTGTTCAGTTCTTTGATGTCTAATGCTTCAAGACATTCAAAATTAGGCTTGCCGTACGCATCAAGAGGTGTATCCTCTCTGTTGACGAAATAATTGTCAACAGGAATCGGATGCGGTCTCAGGCCATGGGCCCGAAGCTGAATAGATAATCGGTGTGAAAATGTTGTCTTTCCCGACGACGACGGTCCGGCGATCAGAATGATCCGCTTGCCGCTCTCAATTATATTCTCTGCAATCTCTGCGATTTTCTTCTCCTGCAATGCCTCCTGAACAAGCATAAGTTCAGGAAAGCTGCCGTCTGCCAGTGCATTATTAATATCTGCTACCGTACGCACACCCAAAAGTTCTCCCCACCGGGTTGACTGCTTCAAAACATTGAATAATTTCTCAGGCGGTTCAAAGGCATCCACTTTTTCCGGTGCTGAAGGTTCCGGCATCTGCAGAACAAATCCATCATCATACAGATACAGATCAAAATAGCGAATATAAGCTGTATTGGATGCCATATATCCATAAAAATAATCAATAGTATCCTCCAACATATAAATATTGACCCTGGAACTGCGGCGATAGTGAAAAAGATTCACTTTGTCGTACATTTTATGTTCTCTGAACATTTCAATTGCTTCCCGCTTCGGCAAAGATTTCTTGATGATCGGCATCTTTGCCTGCTGAATCTCCATCATACGCGTCTTCACCTTATCCAACAGCCTCTCTGTCACCGCTATATCTGACACCAGTTCACAATAATACCCTCTGTCAAGTGAATACTGTACAGTCAGACGTTCAAAATTATCTCTGCCCACTACATCCTGGAATGCCTTCAGCATCATCATGCTGGCTGTTCTCCGGTAAACTTCATTGCCGACAGCTTCTCCTGTTGTGATAAATTCAATCTCTGCATCTCTGTCCATGCAGCTGTTCAGCTCTGCCAGCTTACCGTCCACACGGGCAAGGATAATATCATGCGGATAATCTTCCTGAAAATCCCTGCTAATAGCCTCCAGCGTTGTTCCGGCCTCATATGTAAAGCAGCCTTTGCCTGTTTTTAAATGAATCTTTGACATACTCACATCCCCCATACATACCAAACACACTCTCTATATGACAAAAAACGGTGACTGATTGTCGTCTGTGACTGTCTGAATCTCCGGACAATTTTCTTTCAGCCATTGTTCCATATACGGCACAAAAATATGTTCAAGTCCATGATGCCCTGCATCAATCACACAAATTTCTTTCTCGACACAGTCAATACCGTAATGATGATCCACATCTCCTGTAATAAACACCTGACTGCCCGCCTTCAGGACATCGGCATCCATCCCCTTTCCGGATCCCGGGCACATGGAAATCTTTCTGACTGTCGTCTCCGGATCTCCATAACATCTTACCTGCGGCAAATCAAAGGCTTTTCTGACCAGCGCCGCCAGTTCTGCCAGCGTCAGCTCATCATCAAGTGTTCCCGAAGCCCCAATGCCCTTTAACCCGCTTTCCGTCTCCCGGACCATCGCCAGTGGCATTCGGTTCTTCAACCCTAGCCTGTCTGCAGCAATATCTGCCATCACTGCCACATCAAAATTGGTATGCATAGCGAAATAATTGATCTTGTTTTCAATCATCATCATCAGTCGGTGACCAATAAAATCTTCATCTCTGATAGATTTAATGGCTGAAAACAGAAGCGGATGATGTGTCAGAATCATATCCCAGCCGCACTGTACAGCTTTTTCAACTGCTCCGCCATCAGCATCCAGCGCTATGTATACTTTATGGACTTCTCTGTCGGCATTCCCCACAAGAAGTCCGGGATTATCCCAACTCTCCGCATATTCCGGCGGTGCCAGTTTTTCCAGTTTCTTAATCAGGTCTCTGCTCTGCATTTTCATCCACCATCCTTGTTATCGTCTCATTTATGATCTGAAGCTCATGCAAAAGTTCCTGCTGCCGTTCATGACTCTTCTCAGATGTTTTGTCCTTAAGCGCCAGCAGCAGTTTCTCTTTGACCGCTTTTTGTTTCTCAAGATATTCTTTCAATACCGGATGCTTTTCATTGATCAGAAATCTGCCATAGATATCTTCTGCCTCTGTATAAATCCTCTCTTCACCATGAAGCACCCGCATCACAACGTAATATTTGCCTTCATCGATCAGCATCTTTTCCTGTACGATCTGAAAACCATGCTGATGCAGAAACTGCCGGACTTTGTCCAGATCGGACTGTGGCTGCAGGATACATTCGCTGACACTCTGAAGTACCTTAAGCCCCGCTTCCAGGATACGGATCGTCAGCAATCCGCCCATTCCTGCAATAATCACTGTATCAACCTCTCCCGGTTTCAGCATAGCTAATCCGTCCGACAAACGTGTTTCTATTCTGTCGCTGCACCCGAATCTGACAATATTCTCACCAGCCCTGGCCAATGGCCCCTTTCGCACATCCATTGCAATCGCATGATCTGTTTTATTCTGTTCAACAAGATAGATTGGCACATAGCCATGATCTGTGCCAATATCCGCTATTCTTCCTCCAGGCGTCACCATATCAGCCACGGCCTGCATTCGTATTGATAACTGCATCTGTTCACCCCGCCTACTGATTCAAATAGCCCTCAAGGCCTGCAGACTTACCAGACTGACGCAGCTTGCGAAGGGCCTTCGCCTCTATCTGCCGGATACGTTCACGGGTAACATGCAGTTCCTGGCCAACCTCTTCCAATGTATGTTCCTTGCCATCGTCCAGACCAAAACGCATTCTCAGCACTTTCTGTTCACGCTCATTTAACTTGTCAAGGACACTTCTGATATCGTCCTTAAGCTGTCCAAATGCGGCTTCATCCGAAGGCAGCGGCGTATGATCATCTTCGATAAAATCAGCCAGATGGCTCTCCTCTTCGCTTCCGACCGGTGTCTCCAGAGAAACCGTCTCCTGAGCCAGCTTCAAAATCTCCCGTACTCTGTTTACATCCATATGCACATTCTCGGCAATTTCTTCCACAGACGGCTCTCTGCCCAGTTCCTGTGTCAATGAACGCTGGACCTTTGTGAGCTTGTTCATTGTCTCCACCATATGCACCGGAATACGGATCGTCCTTGCCTGATCTGCAATGGACCGGGTGATTGCCTGACGAATCCACCAAGTCGCATATGTGCTGAATTTATATCCTTTAGTATAATCATATTTCTCAATCGCTTTGATCAGGCCCACATTGCCTTCCTGAATCAGATCCAGAAACTGCATACCGCGCCCTACATACCGCTTCGCAATGCTGACGACAAGGCGAAGATTAGCTTCTGCCATCTTCTTAGCCGCCTGCTTGCTGCCTTCTTTCATCTCTTTGGCAAGTTCAACTTCCTCTTCCGGTGTCAAAAGTGGAATATTCCCAATCTCTTTGAGATACATCCGGACCGGATCATTCGTTCCGATTCCCTCCGGTACTGAAATATCATTCGGATCAATCTCCTCTTCCGCCTCATCAAGCATTCTGCGATCCGGTTCATCGTTGCTTCGATCTACAAAAATGCCGTTTGATTCAAGATAATCATAAATCTTCTCCATTTGCTCTTCTGTCAGCGGCATATGACCAAAGAAATCACTGATCATATCCGATGTCAGCTCCTGCTCCCTTTCTTTTGCAAAAGGAACCAGTTCTTTTAGTTTATCCATAAAAAGCGCCATATTTTCGTCCATTTGTTTTCCTCCGGGCAAGTTGTTAGTAGTTTTCCATTTTTAAAGAGAAATATACAGTTTCTGAAGCTGTGCTTTCTCTTTGATGATTTTCTGAAGATCTGCAATTTCTCTGACACTTCTGCTCTTCAATTCCAGACTGTTCTTCTTGATGCGCTTCACGGTTTCATTCAACGCCTTCTCTCTGACTGCAGGGTCATCATCGGTTTTAAGCCTTGTATTAAACAGTGACGCTGCTGTCTTCTGTTCCTCTACATCCTCAAATTGATTCAGAATTCTGGCCGGCATCACCTGTCCCGTTGCCCTCAGTTCTTCAAAAACAAGTGCAGCCACATGATGATATAATGGTTCCACAAAATCATCCTCATTGATATAGTCCTTTGTCTTATCATAAATCGACGGTTCTTCAATCAGCCATGTCAGGAAAAACTTCTGCGCTGTCAGCACACTATCTTCCTTCTCAACCCGCTTTTTTGCCGGCATTTCTTCCCGTTCCTGCTGCTGATAAATGGCCGCCTCCACCTGCTCCCTGCTCATGGAAGCACCAAAACTGTTCACCATGCGTTTTAATTCTTCTGAAGCAATACCATAACGGCCGGCAATCGCATCAATATAAATATTTCTCTCCAGTTCCTGCGGAAATTCAAGCAGTCGTCTAGCCATCGCCTTCATAAAGGAAGCTCTTCCTTCAGGATCTGATTGTTTATAATTTTTCTCCAATACAGAAATTTCAAACATAAAACTGCTCTCGGCCGCATCGATTCTCTCCTGAAAGGCTTCCGTACCAAGATTCTTGATGAATTCATCCGGGTCTTTGTAAGGATCCATGTGTATTACCCGGACATTGATACCTGCAGACTTCAGAATAGGAATGGCTCTGAGTGCCGCTTTCTGCCCTGCACCATCACTGTCATAGGCCAGACGTACCTCTTGTGTATATCGTTTAAGCAGTACGCTGTGCTGTGCTGTAAATGCCGTTCCCAAGGAAGCCACGGCATTGGTAAAACCTGCCTGATGCATGGCGATAACATCCATATATCCCTCACAAATGATCATATAAGGCTTTCTTGATGTTCTGGCATAATTAAGTCCATAAAGATTCCTGCTTTTGTCAAAGAGCATCGTTTCCGGTGAATTCAGATACTTTGGCGTTCCGTCTCCCATAACACGACCGCCAAAACCAATGACCCGATTATTCACATCCATGATTGGAAACATCACACGATTCCAGAATTTATCATGGGCACCTCTTTTCTCATCATAAGTAAGAAGCCCTGTCTCCTTTAAAATCTGATCCTGATAGCCCTTTTTCTTTAGGTACAGATAGAGATCATCGCTGTACTGATCCGAATATCCCAGCCCGAACTTGTGGATCGTCTCATCGGACAACGCCCTCTTTTTAAAATAATCAAGCGCACGTTTTCCGCGCTCCCCGCGAAGCAGCACGAAAAAATACTTTGCCGCCTCCTTGTTGATCTCCAAAAGACGTGCCCTCCGGTCCGCCTCCTGCCGCTGCGCCGCCGTATATTCCTGCTTCGGGAGGTCGACGCCCGCCCGCTCGGCAAGCGCTTCCATCGCTTCCCCGAACGTGTAATTCTCGTACTGCATCAGGAATGTAAAAACATTGCCTCCCGCGTGGCAGCCAAAACAATAGTACATCTGTTTATTGGGAGAGACCGAAAAAGAACCGGTCTTCTCATTATGGAAAGGGCACAGCCCGAAGTAGGTACTGCCCTTTTTTGACAGCCGCACATACTGCGAAATGACGTCCACGATATCGTTGCGCGAACGCACTTCTTCTATCAATTCATCCGAATAACGCGGCATCTTCCGCTCCTTTCTTCCCGCTTTTTATTTCCATTCTAATAGCCGTCCACCTGCCAGGCCCTGGGACGCCTCAGGCATGACACAGTCTTAATAGCCGTCCACCTGCCAGGCCTGAGGCAAAAAGTACTCCGAAAACTTGGTGATGGCATACTGATCCGTCATTCCTGCGATGTAGTCCGCGACCACGCGCTCCGCGCTCTCGCCCTCGTCCATCATGCGCAGATATTTTGCCGGGAGCTGATCCAGATGCTCCTTGTAAAAGTAAAAGAGCTGCTCGATCATCGCCTTCGCCTTGACTTCCTCTCCCTTTGCCACAGGGTTCTTGTAGACGTTCTCAAACATGAACTTGCGCAGATCGATCATCGCCTCCTCGATCTCCGGCGACATCATGATGTCATCCTTCTCCCTGCTGTTCATGATAATGTTATGTATCAGCGTATTGAGGCGCTGCTTGGTGGAAAAACCAAGGGTCTTTCTGAGTTCAAGCGGAATATCGTCCTCCGTTAAGACCAGCGCACGGATCGCATCGTCAATATCGTGGTTGATATAGGCAATCTTATCCGAAAAACGCACAATCTTTCCCTCGAGCGTATGCGGCATCAGTCTGGACTGATGGTTCAAAATACCGTCCCGCACTTCCCATGTGAGATTCAGCCCCTTTCCATCCTTCTCCAGCTTCTCCACGATACGCACACTCTGTTCGTTGTGCCGGAATCCATTCTCGCAGAGCCCGTTTAACACGAACTCGCCGGCATGTCCAAACGGCGTATGCCCGATATCGTGTCCGAGCGCAATCGCCTCGACCAGATCCTCATTGAGGCGCAGTGCCTTTGCGATCGTTCTGGCATTCTGCGATACCTCGAGTGTATGGGACAGCCTCGTCCGGTAATGATCGCCCTTCGGCGTCAGAAACACCTGCGTTTTGTTCTTGAGACGCCGGAACGCCTTGCTGTGCAGGATGCGGTCTCTGTCACGCTGAAATACCGGTCTGATATCACACGGCTCCTCATACACATCTCTGCCCTTAGAATGAATGCTGAGCGTGGCGTACGGACTTAAGGTCTCGCACTCCATTCTCTCTATTTCTTCCCGTATCGACATGTATTATCTCCTCTTTTTCGTCACGCACTACGCAGTGACTCCATATATATAATTCTGCGTCCGGAGTGGATTTCCTCTATTTTTTTCGACACAGTTTGAAAAAATCATGTTTCCTTGCGCTAAAAATGCTATACTATAACCACCAAATGAACAAGGAGTGTGGTACCATGGTTTTATTTCTGCTCATCATCCTTATTATGATTTCGGTATATTGGAGACCAATGTGGGGAATTCTAAGAGGTCTGCTGCTCGGCTTTCTTTTTTTAATCGGGGGCAGTTCCCTGAACGTCCCGGTTCCGGTTTCGTTTGTGGTATTTGTTCTCTACTGCCAGCTGGGCACCCCCTGGCTTCGCAAGACAAACTACCGGCAGACAAAAGCGACGAGAACATTTCACGAATCGACAACCACCGACGCGGATCACTCCACGTACACCACGGAGCAGTACTATTATGCCTATGAGGTGGACAGCACGGATTATACCAACGTGCATAGCATCTATCCGTACAATAAGAAGCTGCATGCGGAAGCCAAAAGCGCAGAATGTGAAATTTTCTACCATCCGAAAAAGCCGAAGAAGATGTTCTGCCCGGAAGATATCGCAAAAGATTACTACACGATATGGATTCTCCGGTTCCTGATCGGCGGCACTATCATTGCAACAGATTTTTATTTTTAATTTATTATAAAATGAGAAAGGCAGGTCAATAAGCATGAAAATAACAATCGCAAGACAGTGTGGAAGCGGCGGGCACAAAGTCGCCGACATTCTGTCTGAAAAACTGGGTATGGAGATTTTTGACAAAAAAAGATTTATCGAAGAGTCTAAAAGAAGAAACGTCTATGATGAAAACGCAAATTTTCTGAACGAGAAACCGATCGACAGTTTTCTTTACAGTCTTGTCATGAGCTACGGTTCCAAAAATCCGCGTGAACGATATATCCGTTTTGTAAAGGATGTCACGGAGCAGGAATCTTGTATTATCATCGGCAGATGTGCAAACATAATCTACAAGGATGACCCGGACTGTGTGTCCGTTTATCTCCACGCCGATCCGGACATACGGAAAAAGAGAATCCAGGAGCGCGACCACGTATCTGAAAAAGAGGCTGCGGAGACATTACGGGAAGTAGATGAAAAGCGTTCTGCATTTCAGGAACAGTGCACGGCAACCCGCTGGGGCGACGGCAATGAGTATGATCTTTGTATTGATACAGGGAAAATCGGTATCGAGAAAGCTGCCGAATTAATTTTGCAGTATATAAAATACAGGAAATGAAAAAGCGGGAAGCCTTCACTCTCAAGGCTTCCCGCAAATAAAAAATGCAGGAGATGGGACTTGAACCCACACGATATTGCTACCACAGGCACCTGAAGCCTGCGCGTCTGCCAATTCCGCCACTCCTGCATAATCTCCACGAATATTTGTGATGTAATGCGGAAGATGGGACTTGAACCCACACGTTCGCAATGAACACAAGATCCTTAGTCTTGCTCGTCTGCCAGTTCCGACACTTCCGCATTTCGGTCACTCATCGTGACGACTTGATAATAATAACAAACGTATTTTAAAATGTCAATGCTTTTTTCAAAAAATTTTAAATAAATTGTTCAAACAATTCGTGCAACTACAGATATTTCTCGTCAAACTCCTCTTTATGCAGCGGCTTTCCAAAGTAAAATCCCTGAATCAACTGGATTTTCGTCTGCTTGAGCGCATCAACCTGCTCTTTCGTCTCAACGCCCTCCACACAGACATGAACGCCGATCGTCTGGGCAAGTTCCGCCACCATTTTCACGAAGGCGGTGGAAAATTCATCCTTCCCAATGTCAATGATAAAACAGCGGTCAATCTTGATGACATCGATCGGCATTTCCCGGATATGATTGAGTGAGGAATACCCCGTCCCGAAATCATCCAGCGCCACACGCACGCCAAGTGCGCGTATCTCGGAAAGAATCTTCTTCATCCGGCTCATATCGTTGATCGCCAGCCCCTCCGTGACCTCCAGGGTCAGATTCTCCGGTACAATCCCCGTCCGTTTGATGACCGAGCGCACCTGCTCTACAATGTCATTCTGCAGCAGCTGCACCACGGAGAGATTGACATTTACCTTGTAATCCGGATGCCCCATATCGTTCCAGTATTTGCACCGCTTGCACGCCTCCTCGAGGACATACGCACCGATCGGGTTAATCAGCCCCAGATACTCCGCCAGCGGTATAAAATCCGTCGGAGCAATCAATCCCAGTTCCCCGGAATTCCAGCGGATCAACGCCTCCGCACCCACGCACGGATTGGATTCCCTGGTCACATCCACGATCGGCTGATAGACCACCTCAAACTCGGAAAATGCATTGTTGGTCGCATTGCGCATATTTTTTTCCATATCGAGGCGGCGGAACGATGTGGACTCCACGTTCTCATCGTAGAACTCCACACGGTTCTTGCCGGAACATTTTGCGGCGTAAAGCGCAATATCCGCCTTCTTGATCAGCTCCTCCACCGTGTCGCCCTCTGTCGGAAAACGCACAACGCCCATACTCATCGTACAGTAGTAATCCGCCCCCTTAAGCATCCACGGCTTGGAAAACAGCGTGCGGATGTCGTTCAGAATCTTCTGCAGCATCATGATCTGCCGATGTGCAAGAATAATGATAAACTCATCTCCGCCCATGCGGTAACAGTTATTTTCCACACCCGGAATCCGACGCAGGCTGTCCGATATATTTTTTAACAGGATATCCCCGTACTGGTGTCCCAGTCCGTCGTTGATATGCTTAAAATCATCGAGATCGATGTAGAGCAGCGCTCCTTCGCCGCCGAACTCCTTTGTCTGTTCAATGCAGTGCGCAAGATCCTGCTCAAACCGCATACGGTTGTAAAGCCCGGTCAAAAAATCGTTGTTTGCCTGCCGTTCGATCTTCTGCTGATACAGCTTTTTGTCCGTCACCTCATAGATGGTATACAAAAATACACTTCTTCCGTCGACCCAGTGGATTCCTGTCCGGTGATAGTCAAACCAGCGTTTTTCCTGCTCCAGATAGATCTCGTGGAAGCAGTCCGTATCAATGCCGCCCGATTCTTCCCGCCAGCAGTTCTCCAACATGTCCGGCGCGGCATCGTCCGGCAGAAATGCGCGCAGCCGCTGGTTGCTGTAGAGAATCCTTCCACTGACCGGATCCTTCACATAGATTCCGCAGCCCACGTTCTCTAAAATCGCCTCAAGGGACGCATACGAACTCGCCAACGAATTTTTTGCAATACGCTTCAGAAGAATACTCTGAATAATCCGTCTGACATCGTTGACGAACTTGACGTCCGTCACTTCCCAGTTCCGCTCCTCGTGTTCTTCCAAAAAGCACAGGTACATCTCCGCCCTGGTATTGACCTCGACCGGCAGAAAAATGCCTGCCAAAAGCCCGTGCGCATCAAAAAACTGCCGGAACACCTCCGGCATCATACTGTTTGAAGAAATCATATACGGTTTTCCGTTAAAAAAGGGCATCTTCTCACGCGACACGCCGGACCATTCCCCACGCACTGAGTCCATTCCAGGCGCCGCATATTCACAGATCATCTCGATCTTCGAGTGCTCTTTGTTCTCTTTTAAGAGCGCACCGCGCGAAATCTCCATGTACGCGCAGCATTCCCGCAGAATGTCGTGCACGATCTCCTCAAAGCTGTTTTCCGACTCCAGCATCTTTACAATGGAAGTCATAACCTCATTCCTGTGAAGTTCCGCTTCCATCTGCGTCTCAGACTCGCGGCTCTTTAACACCGCCTCCTGTGCCATCAGTTCTTCCATCTTCACGGCGAACATCTGCTTGGACAATGTCTCCAGAAATTCCAGTGACTTATCATACCGTTCCGGCGTCGTGCGCATGACATAAGATGGAACATCCCCGCCTTCCCGATCCATGATTCCGATGACGATCCAGATTGCCGCCGTCTTCCCGCCGATCTTGATGGACACGCCGCACATTTTCACCAGATCATTTCCACAATCCTCTTCGAGCACACTTTCGATTCCGTCATCTAAAAGCCGGTTCATGAGCGTCATATGCCGTTCCACTCCGGTCAGTCCGTGAATGTACGCCAGTTCCTCCTTAGAACCATATGCCTTTGTGACAACTCCGCGCGTTCTGCTCAGACACACCAGATACACATTATTGGCATCGCAAAACCGGTCCTGCAGATTCTGCATCAATGTCGCATCTAACAATCCCAGATCGGTATCCTGCGACGCTTCCTGATTCATCCCCCTTGAAAGTGCCATATCTTCCTCATCCTTTATACTGAATTACAAACAGATAAAACTGATCCTTTTCCCGGATACACTGCTCGGCAAGCAGCCGGTAATCGCTTCTTATGCGAAGCTGTTTTCTGATAAATCCCTGCTCATTGGAATAGAGCACAAGAATTCCGTCCGCTTTTAAAAGTCCGGCTGATTTTTCAAAAAATCTGCTGTAAAAAGCGTCCGTCTCTTCCTTTGACTTTCTTCCCCGGACAGGCATATTGGTGATGATCTCATCAAATAGATATGCATGTGTAAAATCAAAATAATCACGGTTGATAAAATTGATTTTCTCCCCCGCATATG
>OGON01001784.1_pt1 | contig 14161 bp, 16 predicted proteins | sample 1552671 | NCBI WGS metagenome assembly OGON01 (sample SAMEA2580136, study PRJEB22360) | human gut metagenome | biome: human gut; feature: human-associated habitat; material: faeces | place: Denmark | collected 2008/2010 | reverse complement strand
GGCAGTATGGAAGCGGCGGACGGGAAATCGGGCAGAAACTGGCCGCTGAGCTTGGAATACCATGCTATGACAAAGAATTACTGGAGCGTGCGGCAAAAGAGAGCGGACTATGTCAGGAATTATTCGAGAATCATGATGAGAAACCGACAAACAGTTTTCTTTATTCACTTGTGATGGATACCTATTCCATGGGCTATTCTTCAGCTGCATTTACTGATATGCCGATCAATCACAAGATTTTTCTGGCACAGTACAATGCAATCAAAAAGCTGGCTGAGGAGGGCCCCTGCATTATGGTTGGACGCTGTGCAGATTATGCACTTGCAGATCTTCCAAATCTCATATCCATATTCATATATGCAGATATGGACAGTAAAGTTCAGCGAATCATATCGGAGCATCATCTCACAGCTGCAAAAGCGAAGGAAATGATTATCCGGACCGATAAACGGCGCGCAAGCTATTACAACTATTATTCCAGTAAAAAGTGGGGAAATCCTTCTGGCTATCATCTATGCATTGACAGCAGTGCTCTCGGGATTGATAATACCGTTCAGCTCCTGAAAAATTATATTGCATTGAGAGAGGCAAAGAAATGAAATTTGTAATTCAGCGTGTAACCCATGCGAGCGTTACCGTAGATAATGAGACAATTGGCAAGATTGGAAAAGGTTTTCTGGTTCTGATCGGTGTGGGACAGAATGATACCAGGGCAGAGGCCGATTACCTTGTAAAAAAAATGACAGGACTGCGTATTTTCGAAGATGAATCAGGTAAGACGAATCTTTCACTGGCTGATGTCGGCGGTGAACTGCTCCTGGTATCTCAGTTCACTTTGTATGCTAACTGCAGAAAAGGAAATCGTCCAAGCTTTATTGAAGCCGGAGAACCGAAGATGGCAGTGGATCTGTATGAATATATTATCGGCGAATGTAAAAAAAGAATTCCCGTTGTAGAAAAGGGAAGCTTTGGTGCTGAGATGAAAATTGAACTCTGCAATGACGGTCCCTTTACAATTATACTGGAATCCTGAGTACGGGCAGCTTTCTGAGTCTGCCCTTCAGTCAGAATGAGGTTTGTCCTATGATAGAAGAAGAATTAATCAAATCCGCCTTAGCAGCCCGCAGGTTATCCTATTCTCCATATTCCGGATTTCAGGTGGGAGCTGCACTCTTAACAAAAGACGGTAAGATTTACACCGGCTGCAATATTGAAAATGCCGCGTACTCCCCTTCAAACTGTGCAGAGAGAACAGCATTTTTCAAAGCAGTCAGCGAGGGTACAAGAGATTTTTCTGCCATAGCCATTGTTGGCGGAAACAGAGAACATGGTGCGAAAGACTTTTGCGCACCATGCGGTGTATGCAGACAGGTGATGGCCGAATTCTGCGAACCGGAAAGCTTTCGGATCATTCTTGGCAAAGAAAATCTGGAATTTCAGGTCTATACTTTAGACAAACTATTACCAAAAGGATTTGGAAGGGGTAATCTTGTATGAGTAAATATCATCGGATTTTTGTGATTGTCCTGGATTCCCTGGGAATAGGAGAAATGCCGGATGCGACAGCTTATGGTGATGCCGGAGCAAATACGCTGGGTCATATCGCAGCTTATCGTAATGAAAAAGGCAGTCCTCTTATCATCCCGAATCTCCGGAGACTTGGGCTTGCAAACCTGATCCCTCTTGACGGCGTGGATCCGGCTGCACATCCTATGGGATTCTACAGTAAGATGCAGGAAGCCAGCATCGGCAAGGACACAATGACCGGACACTGGGAGCTGATGGGGCTTATGACTACTGTACCTTTCCAGACATTTCCCAATGGCTTTCCTCCGGAGCTGATCGCAGAGCTGGAGAAACGTACCGGCCGTAAGATCATCGGAAATAAAGCCGCCAGCGGAACGGAAGTTTTGAAAGAACTGGGTGAAGAGGAGATTGAAAAGGGACATCTGATCGTGTACACTTCTGCGGATCCCGTTCTGCAGATCTGTGGGAATGAAGAGTCTATGGGACTTGAAACACTCTATCGTTACTGTGAGATTGCAAGAGAGCTTACGATGAAAGGAGACTGGAAGGTTGGAAGAGTAATCGCCAGACCCTATACCGGCAGAAAAAAGGAAGAATTCAAACGAACTGCCAACCGGCATGACTATGCCTTAAGTCCCTTTGGACCGACGGTTCTGGACGCTTTAAAGGATGCAGGTCTTGACGTGATTTCTGTCGGAAAAATCCGGGATATCTTTAATGGCCGGGGCATCACCGAGGCATATAAATCGCAAAGCTCCGTACACGGGATGGAACAGACGATCTCTCTTACAGAAAAAGCTTTTCACGGACTGTGCTTTACAAATCTGGTAGATTTTGATGCGCTCTGGGGACACAGACGTGATCCGGAAGGCTATGCCTCAGAGCTCGAACAGTTCGATGAAAAGCTTGATATCCTTCTAAAAAAACTTCAGGAAAATGACCTTCTGATTCTGACTGCTGATCATGGAAATGATCCTGTCCATACGGGTACAGACCATACACGGGAGAAAGTACCGTTTCTTGCATGGTCTCCTTCCATGACCGCTCATGGTGAGTTGTCCGAAAGTAAAGACTTTGCAAGAGTAGGCGCAACAGTGGCAGAGAATTTTGGCATCCATATGCCGGCCGGCACAATCGGCGTTTCCTGTCTCAGAGAGCTGCTTATTCCTTCCGGAGCTTAACTGCAGATGCTGCCTTGCGTCTGCGTTCATCATCCATGGCAGCATAATGCTTCTTTGTAGTATTGACATCCTTATGTCCCAGGACATCCGCCACCAGATAAATATCGCCGGTTTCTCTATACAAAGTCGTACCATAGGTACTGCGAAGCTTATGAGGCGTAATCTTTTTGGTGGTGGTGATTTCCCGGGCATATTTTTTTACAAGATTTTCAACCGCCTTTATACCGATGCGTTTTCTCTGAGTGGAGTAGAAAAGAGCATTTTCATGTCCGGCAACAGGTGTTATATTATCCCGTATCTCCAGATAATTCCTAAGAGCTTCCTCCACTTCATTCCCGAAATAAACAACCATTTCATTCCCGCCTTTCCGGGTAACCTTAATACCGTTATTCTTAAAGTCAATATCCTGTACATCCAGGCCTACACACTCGGAAACACGGATTCCCGTGCCCAGCAGGAGAGTGACGATCGCAAGATCCCGGAGTTTTGTTTTTTCCCAGTAAAGCTTCTTCTGGCCGGTAAGATGATCTCCACAGTGTTCAATATAGTCAAGAAGGGCCGCCGATTCATCCACATCCAGGCGGACGATCGACTTATCATGAAGCTTTGGCATGTCTACCAGTAATGTGGGATTCGTTGTAATCAGCTGTCGCTTATAATAATATGCATAGAAGCTGCGAAGTGCTGACATCTTACGCTTCAGGCCCCGCTCTCCATTTGTCAGCTGTTTATCCTTTGCTTCATAAAGCTTAAGATACTCCTGATATTCTTCAATATCCTCCGCCCCGAGCTGATCTAAAACAGAAACCGGAAGCTTTGTGATATCCTGCCCCTTAAGTGCAGGATTATTCGCCATCAAAAACCGAAAGAACACACGAATATCATAAGCATACGCTATCCTTGTGCTGGTCGATGATGTCGGCTCGATCGCCCGAAAGTAGCTTTTCGCAAAAGCAGGAAGCGTCTGCAGAATATCCCGTAGCTTCTGTGTATTTTCCATATCCGTCTGTTCATGATAGGTCAGATCTTTTCCCATGTATCTTCACCTCCAGATAGATCTATAAACCATATAACGATTCAGTGCCATTTTAATGAATGTTTGCATTCCTGAATCATCATGATTATAGCAGAATATGAGAACCTATGCAATTATTGCTTTACAGGTCAGGTTATCAGGGTTATATAAAGAATCTGTGGCAAATGCTTGTGACAGAAAAAACAAAAGAAACAAAAAATCCCTGAATAAACAATATGATTTTGAACGTAAGGGATTTTGTTTTGTTAAAAATTTTATTATCTATTCGAAAAACATGGATTTCTGGAATAGATATATTATTATATTTTACATTGCTCCCCATCTTGCTTTTTTGTCCCTTATGCGTTAAAATTAGAATAACTGGTAACGCCCTTAATCTTTGAGAGAATGGAGATTTTTTATGAATATTGAACTGACTGCAACTACAGAAGAAATCATGAACTATTTATGGGATCATGAAGATGGATTGACGTTCCGACAGATTTTCGATCATTTTACACTTGAGGCAGATAAAACATGGAAACGCCAGACCCTTTTTACACATCTGACGATTCTTATGAACAAAGGGTTCATACACTCAGAAGGCAGCCGCAGAAAAATGATCTACATTCCTGCTATTTCCAGAGAAACCTACCGGGAACAGTATGCGCATAATGTTTTAAAGCAAGTGTATGACGGATCACTTTCCAAATTTATATGTGCCTTCACGGGACACAACAAACTCAGCCGTGAGGAAGCGGAGGAACTGATTGCATTATTAGAGGAACAAGAATAACCTTGTAAAGATCTGTTATGATGTGAATATACAAAATACATAAAACAGTGGCGGAATCTGATCTACTCATCAAATTCCGCCGTTACGATAAACCCTCTGGGCGTGTCCTCGATACTGACAATCGTTCCCTCTCTTGCCTTAATACGGTTATTCCCTTTAAAACAGCCCGACATAGCTACAGCAGGCTCGATGATATAGCTGTAATTCATGTTTGTCTGTATTTCTGTAATTTCTACTCTCTGACCGGGCTCAACAAGATTCGGACGCTCCATTTTAAATTTCTCCAGACGCAAACATATTCCTCCTTCCGTTTCCTTCATTATATCAAAAAAAGAGCAGCTTCACTACCCTCTTTTTGTACTTCTGATTCCCTTTCATATCATCTCTTTACCGTTCACTCCGTGACCAGCAGCACAATGGCTACTTTCTCATGTTTAGCGGATCCCAACGTCATACTGTTATGCATACCTTACAATTATTTCGACATTGCAGAATAATATGGAATCATTAGACGCTGTCCGTAATATATCTCTGTCCCACTGATTGAGTTTATCTCGCACACCTCTTCTATATAGGCTTCTGTCGAACGATACTCATCCGTCATATAATCATTGGCAATATCCCATAAAGTCTCTCCCCTGTCAACTCTCACCTCCTTGTAATACTTATGTGTATTCTGTTCAGGCTTTGATGCATTAACCATCCGTCCGCCACAGATCAGCCCCAGGATAAAAACGCAGACCAATACTGCAACTGCTGCAATCCTTCTGTTTCTCCTTATCCTTCTTCTCTCTGCCTGTCTCTGCCTTCTCTCACCCATCTGTATCTACCTCCCGCTCATCCTCGAATATTTGTTCCGAACTAATGTTTGCTATACTTGAATTATAATCTGCGAACATTTGTTTGTCAAGTGCTACTTTTTCTGTTTTAAATTTCCGAACACATTTTCAGAACTTTTGTTTGCAAACATTCACTCAATGTGATATCATAAAGTTGAAAATCCGAAAAATTTTAGATATTACATTCAGGAAGATGTCAATATAACAAACAGGAATCAGGAGGATATCTTAATGGGATACGGAAAAATTACAAGTAAACAGGAAGAAATTTTAGAATATATCAAAAGTGAAATTCTCAACAGAGGTTTTCCGCCTGCTGTTCGCGACATCTGTGAGGCAGTACATCTGAAGTCCACCTCATCCGTTCACTCGCATCTGGAAACACTGGAAAAAAACGGCTATATCAGACGCGATCCTTCAAAGCCCAGAGCCATTGAGATTCTGGATGACAATTTCAATCTGCTCAGACGGGAAATGGTTCAGGTTCCTGTTGTCGGCCGTGTAGCTGCAGGACAGCCGATCCTGGCTGTTGAAAATATCGAGAGCTACTTTCCCGTTCCTGCAGAATTCATGCCCAATGCACAGACTTTCATGCTGACTGTAAAGGGAGACAGCATGATCAATGCCGGCATTTTTGAAAATGACAGGATTCTGGTCAAGTGCCAGAATACAGCAGAGAATGGAGATATGGTCGTGGCCCTGGTTGATGGAGATTCTGCCACTGTAAAGACTTATTACAGAGAAAACGGATACTATCGCCTGCAGCCGGAAAACGATACCATGGAGCCGATCATCGTGGATTCCCTTGATATACTTGGAAAGGTGATCGGTGTATTCCGATTCTTCTAGTGAAACAGGTAATTCCTTTGAAAATTAAGAAAATGAGAGGATCCTTCACTTATGAGGTATCCTCTCATTTTACCTGTATACGTACTGTATACGTATATGTAGCTGTGTTAGCTGCTCTTCTCTGGATCTGCCGTATATCTGTCAGATTCATCCTGCAAACAGGGCACCGATCGCTCCAAATACTCCGGCACTGGCCGCTGCCATGATGACTCCGGCCAGTAATACACCACCCATAACAGCAATGACACTTGTCTTAAAATCCATATCCAGAAGGCTGGCAGCAAGGGTTCCTGTCCACGCTCCCGTTCCCGGAAGCGGAATACCTACGAACAGAAGCAAAGCAACAGGAAGTCCTCTGCCGGCAGTCGCCTTTAGTTTCTCTCCTCCCTTATGCCCCTTTTCCAGACAGAACCGGAAGAATTTGCCGATTCCGGGCTTGTCCGCACCCCACTCCAGAACCTTTCGTGCAAACAGGAAAATCACCGGTACCGGAAGCATATTAGCGATCACCGCAATCACATAGGACTGGATAAGCGGAAGCTTAAAACCGGCAGCAATAGGGATCGCACCTCGAAGCTCGATCAAGGGAACCATGGATACCAGAAACACAATCAAATATTTTTTTAACAAATTAAACTCCTCCATCTGACCCGTTGCCTGTTTTGAACCGGCAACCATTTAATACATCCTTTGCAATAGTAGCATACATTTTTCTAATTGTAAACACGCTTCGCAATCGTTTCTTATTTTCTGTTACTTTATTGTTACCATTCACTCTGTGACCAGTAACACGCTTCGCCATGCTTGTAACATGCATACTCTTTCTGTCATCCACCATCATCAGGTCGAAGATGTCATAACGAACTGTCTGAAGGAAAAGCTCATACGGGGCCCCCGGTCATCAGCCGGGGACCCCGTAATCAGGTTATTCTGCGCATTTTTGAATAACGCCTCCCTGAAGCGTATAGTATGGTTTTCCTTCTCCCTCGCTGTAGGTAATGACCAGATTCTTACTAAGCAGTTCCTCCAGACTGTCATAATCCCCGCCGTGCAGCATTACAGAAAATCTCTCGGAAACATTCGTTGTAAGGAGTGTCTCTACCTTTTCTACGATTCTTTTCTCCGTATCATTTCCGGCATAATGCTCCATCTTCGGCTGCATAATAAGTAATTCCCCGATCTGTCTGTAATCGACATCACCGGCGCTTAAAGCACTCCTCAGTGCCGTTTCAATCTTAGAGAGACCTGCCAGGGCACCTGAAAGCTCCTGTGCCTGATCCAGTGTGCAGGATACTTTCGTACTATAGTCTGTAGTGTTCATACGCAGGTCAAACGCCCTCACCTGGTACGTATGAGCATTTCCATCATTCTGTACGGTTGTCGTTGAGAATGTATTGCCATTTGTAAATCCAATAACCTTTCCGTCTCTGAGCACTTCATAACCGAGCAGTGCCCGCTGTGCCCCCTCTTCAATACTCATTGTGAGAACAAGCTTGTTGCCCTCCTGCTTTACGGATGTGATCTGTGGATGATATTTCGTCTGACCGAAGGTGCTGGTTCTGTCTTTGGTGGATTTGGTCCACTGATACCATGGCTTGATATTTTCCTCAGACTGCGGTACGTTCAGAGTCTGAAGGGCCTCTCTTACCTTCACAGCGTCTGTTTCGTTGATAAAACGATAACGCTCAAAATGCTCTGTAACATCCATACCGAGTGCATAGGAAGATACTACAGCCATACGCTGGTTTCTGTCCAGACCCATGTTCTCTGCCACACCTTCACGGTAGGCTCTCTGATAATTTGCCCAGTAATTCGCATCAAGGAGGTAGAGCTGCCACCACATAGCCAGATCACTGTTCCTGTTTTCGTTCACCAGATTCATGTAATCGTCAGAAGACTGCTTCGTGAAGATTCCGGGATAGTTACCTGACACTCTGTCATCTTCCGCCTGAAGATCAACTCTGTTATAGTTTGCCCACATATTATTGGTCACTTCCCCAATATAGCCACCCTGGATATCGAGATGATGACCGATCTCATGAGCCTCTGCCCAGCCGATCACACTTCCGCCGAACACTGTAGTCATACTGCCCTGCTGAAATCCCGTATGATCACCTGCGGCATAAGCAAAGCCGTACGGCTGCATCAGTCGCATATTTGCCCTGGCATGATTCCTGGTATGTCTGATATCATCTCCCTCTTCCGAAATACCTGCAAAAGCAAACAGTTTTCCCAGACGGTCTTTATGGAAATCCAGCGCTTTCTGAGGTGTGCCATTTCCGTTCAGGAAACAGCTCTCTGCAGACTTCATATTACCATTTAAGATCACATAATCACTGACAATCTCTACGATATCCAGATATCTGTCGGGATTCGCCTGCATTTTCTCTTTGTACTCCAGAAGCTCCTGACGAAATGCCTCCACATCATCTCCATCATGGAAAAGTGGAAATTTCTCTCCGCCTTCGATCCGGACTACCGGAGCCTGTCCCTGCTGATCCGCTGTATAAGGATTTTCAAAGTAAATCGCTCCACCGGCCTTTACCTTCTGAGACCAGCTGCTGTCGTGAAGATTGGGTACCGTAAATACATTTTCTCCACGCTTCAGATCCTTCACCTGTTTCCACTTATTCCAGCTTCCCATCTGCTGCGTAAATACAATCTTCGGCAATGGTTTGCCTTCCTCCGCTTCCACATAGATCCTGATCTGATCTCCCGGGCATGCTGCCACACCTGTAGGTATCATATTACTTCCATAGCTGGATGTCTTCAATACATTTCTGGCATGCGCGACTCTGTCACCTACCTGCTCCAGGGTCATCTCAAACTGATTCGCCTGCTCTTCCTGCTCTCCTGATCTTGCAGATACTTCTACAGCCTCAGCCGTAGTTTCTTCTGTCAGCACAGACTCCGTGCTTCCGGAAGATTCTAATACTACCTCTGCTGCCATTACACTCTTTGACTGGCCGGCAAGTGCAGAAACTGCCAGAGCTGCCGCCATAATAGGTATCATTGAATTTCTGATTCTTCTCATACATTTTACCCCCATACACATTGTAGGATGTCGGATCCTGTCACCCTTAAAACCAGTGCACTGTATATAGACAATACCATATCCTACCATTTAGGTCAATATTATACAGGGATTCTAATCGTTATTTTAGCATACGGCCATCGGATCATAAAAAGAAGACAGCCGGGCAGAAGTGTTATTCTCTATTTTATTATATACTTAGTACCTCTTCCCCTACCTTCAACGATTATGACACCCTTTTGCCCCATGTCTTTCAATAGCTGTGTTGTCTTTGATTTACCAAAAGGCGCATACGGCGCAATTTCACTAATTGATTTCAGCATTGTCTTGCTTAAAATTTTATATATCGTTCTTTCATCTTCCGTTAAGTTTAAGTTCTTTTCAAAAACCGGAAGCACAATCTTAATTGTATTCTCCGACACCTCAAAATCTGGTTTTTTTAATCCTTCTTCATAGAGTTGTTTTATTCTTATAATTCCCGTTCCGAATATCTCAACAAATCCCAGCCTGTAAAATACATTTGCAAGATTTCTATTCCTTAAAACAGAAATTCTACCTGATAAGTATTCCTCTTCCGTTATTCCGGATGGCAATCCTCCAGGAGAAACAACTTCTATCCTATCATCAAACATCAGGACTCTAATTTGCGATTCCACATCCCAGACTCTATGAATCAAAGCATTTGCAATTGCCTCCCGGAACGCAGCTTCCGGTATTTTTTCTATCTTTTTTCTATCAGCCCCCTGTATGACTTCGTATTGGTAATAATCTCTAAATACATCAATTGACTTATCATATACATCTAATACCGATATGTTTTCAAATGTTGCTCTCTTTTGAATAATGCTGATATTTTCACCAAATTTCACCATATCAATTCCCGGAAAATGATTGTGATCTGCCAAAAGACCCGCCGCATTATTATATCCATTGACATTGTCATATAAGTTCAATGTTTTTAATGTGTCCTGATTAAATGTTTCGATTTGAATACTTTCTTTTAGCTTATGATGCAAAACTTCGAAAGACAACTTCTGCTCTTTACATGGTAACTCTTCAAATCTAATATTTTTTCCTTCCAAAATAAGCCTTGAGAATTCCAGTGTATCTACCTCTATCGTTGCTGTATCATTTCGCTTATATGCTTTTGATTTATATAAGTATGGCTTCTGAACACCACTTTTTACGGTGAGTTTTATCGTTTGATCATTATTTTGTGTTTCAAGTGTATAATTTGGTTGAGGAGAAATACTATCATTAATTTTATTTTCAATATCCAGACAGGATTGCTTTACGTCTTGTAATCCTTTGACATTACCATCGTCATCGATTCCAAAAAAGATTGTTCCACCATCGTAATTCGAAAAGGCGCTTACCGTTTTTAAAAATGTATTTGTGATCGTTTCCTTGAATTCTATGGTTCTTGTTTCACGCATACTATTCGTATCCTTTCCAATCTTATGAGGTTGGGGTCAAAAGCATTTGACCCCATGATGCCTTCGGATTTTTACGCGCTTCGCGCTCCCAAAATCATGACCTTTTGACCCTGGCATCATCTTATTGTTTATATTATATGCAGAAATACGCAAAAAATCAATCGTATTTTTTTACGATTGATTTTTTAATTGCTCTTGATTGTAAAACTTGAAGTTCAATCCTTTTACTATAAAAGACACATGGTTCACATTTTACTGTTCCATGCGTCCTTGTTCGATTGCTATAAATTGTTGCACTAACCATACCAAATGCATAATCTCCTCTTCCAGCGCCTTCACTTCCTCCAGTGTCAGTCCTGTTACATCAGCAATCTCTTCGTGAGATAACTTTTCCATTTTCAAAAGGCGTTTTGACAACCTTTGCGCACTCTGTGATCGTCTTGTCCTCTTTTACAAACTCCACGTAAACTCTGGCGCACTTCATCCATGACTCGTAGGAAGGGCTGGCATCTCCTATCTCCGGATTTGCGAAGTCGATCACCGCTGCTAATATTACCCTTCCCGCATGGCTGAAAAGACTGGCAGAAGAGCAGAAAGTGAACTATTCCCGGCTTTTAGAATCTGCCCTTATTGATTATCTTCAGATTCCAAAAACAAACCTCAAATAAGTTCACCGGCAGAAGAAAAAGCAAGGGACTCTTCCCTTGCTTTCTCATTATTTCTCTATAAATGAATTCGGACTCAAAATTGGTTTTGCAGGTATTAACTGTTCAATTCCTGCTCACTGATCACTTTTCCGTCTCTCCAGATTCTTTCCAGATCGTAGAAGAGTCTGTTCTCTTCATCAAATACATGTACGATCACATCGCCGTAGTCCAGCAGTATCCAGTTTGCCGTCTGGTAGCCCTCGATCTGCTTCGGATTCACACCGGCTTTTCCAAGGGTCTCTTCTACATTGTCAGACATGGCCTGTACCTGGTTGCGGTTGGTTCCGCTGGCGATGATGAAGTAGTCTGCCAGTACGGAAACTTCCTCGATGTTAATGATTCTGATGTCTTCTGCTTTCTTTTCTTCCAGTGCATGACACACCAGCTTCGCCATTTCCTTTGCGTTCATATCCTTACTCCTTTCTGCTTCCGTCGTGTTTCATCAGCTCTGCATAGTATTCATAGGCTACCTGCGTCATAGAATCGATCGGCTTTCCCTTTGCTTTCAGATAACTCAGCGTATCTCTCAGAATCACATACATGGCACGGTCGATATCCTCAAAGGCCAGCCTCCGGATCTCCTCCAGATTCGGAGCCGCATTTCTGTGAGGCTCGATATAATCAGCGATATAGACGATCTTCTCCAGAAGCGTCATTCCTGCTTTTCCTGTGGTGTGGCAGGCTATGGCACTCAGGATCTCCCGGTCTTTCACGCCATATTTTGCTTCCGCAATATGTGCCCCTACCTTCGCATGCAGCAGAAACGGGCTTTCCTGCTCTGCCCGGCTCATTTCGATCTGATGTTTTTTACAGATCTTGATCTTCTTTCCGTCCGGAATACACTTTGCACAGTCGTGAAGAAGCCCGGCAACCTGCGCTCTTTCCAGATCATACTGGTATCTCATAGCCAGAGCCGCACATGTATAACGTACCCCCTCTGTATGTTCAAAACGGTTTTCATCCAGATGTTTTTTCAGTTTATGCTGTATTTTCTTTAAATGATATTCACTCATACGATTTTGTGATTTCTCCCCTTTCGGTGTTTCGCTATTCATCTGCATTCGAGATAAAGATGATGCTGTCTGATATAAGCAGCCACTGCTTCCGGCATATAGTATCTAAGGGAGCGCTGCTGCCGGATGTGACTTCTCAGTCCCTCCGAAGAGATCTCGATATTCGGGGTATCCAGCTTCAGGATCCTTGCATGATATTTTTCTGTGAGATAGGAGATCTGTGTATCCATCTCGTCCATTGGAACGTCATTTCGTACCGCTGCCAGGATCGTACACAGACGACAGATCTCTGCGGGCTCCTTCCAGGTCTCGAACTGGAACAGAGAATCCGCTCCCATAATAAAATAATAGTCGGTATCCGGATGCTCTGCTGTAAGCCTCGCAAGAGTCTCCTTTGTATAGGTGTATCCATCCTCATGCGTTTCTGCCAGTGACAGTACGAAATGAGGATTGTCCGCGATCGCCAGAGACACCATATCCACGCGTTCTTCTGTGGATGCTCTGCCGGTACGTTCTTTTTTGTGGGGCGGATTCCCGGATGGCATAAACAGAACGCAGTCCAGTCCGAACTGCTGGTATGCATTTTCTCCCAGGATCAGATGCCCGATATGAATGGGATCAAAGGTACCTCCCATAATCCCCACTTTTCTGCGCCTGTTTTCTGACATGGCTACCCCCTGTATCCTCCGTTACGGGAGAATGATTTTTTTCTTATCGTCTTTTCCCTCTTTGTAGAGGACGATCTTCTTTCCGATCACCTGTACCACCTGGGAACGTGTACGCTCGGCTACTGTCTGTGCCAGTATCTTCGGATCATCCAGGCAGTTCTGGAGCACATTGATCTTGATCAGCTCTCTCGCCTCCAGTGCCTCGGAAATCGCCTGCGTGTTCTCCGGTGTCAGGCTTCCCTTTCCAATCTGAAAAATCGGATCCATGGTCATTGCCAGGCTTTTCAGATAAGCTCTCTGTTTACTTGTCATATCTTTCCCTCATGTTGTAACTGTTATTCCGGACATCAGACCGGCTGTGGCCTGTTGTCCGGAACGGTCGGTCTATTTGTAATAATCAAATACCAGTCCGTACATACGAACTGTATCTCCTTCCTGGATACCGGCTTTCTCAAGCTCGTCCAGAATTCCTGTTTCCTTTAAGAAGCGCTGGAAGAAAGCGAATCCTTTTTCTGACTCCAGATTTGTGTAACCCAGCATCTTCTCGATCTTCGGTCCCTCTACGATATAGGTGTTTTCCTCCTCCGCGGATTTCTCGACGGTATAAGGCAGATCACTGTTGATGGCTGCATCTTCCGGGAAGTATTCCTGTTCGAAGATCACCGGCTCCTGCGGCAGCGTGTCAAGGATTTCCCTCACGCCGTACAGAAGCTCCTTTAAGCCCTTACCGCTTACTGCTGATATCGCAAAGACCCGGATTCCCTTCGGTTCAAACTCATCACGGATGCGCTGTACCGGATCCTCATCCTCCCCATAGACGGCATCGATCTTGTTCGCCGCGATCACCTGTGGTCTTTCTGCAATCTCCGGATTGTAGGCACGAAGCTCCTCATTGATCTTGTAAATATCATCAACCGGGTCACGCCCTTCCGTGGATGCCGCATCCACCATATGGATGATGACACGGGTACGCTCGATATGGCGCAGGAACTCATGTCCCAGTCCGACACCCTCCGATGCTCCCTCGATGAGTCCGGGAATATCAGCGATCACAAAACCTCTGCCGCCATCCAGATCCACCACGCCGAGATTTGGA
>OGON01001783.1_pt1 | contig 14168 bp, 10 predicted proteins | sample 1552671 | NCBI WGS metagenome assembly OGON01 (sample SAMEA2580136, study PRJEB22360) | human gut metagenome | biome: human gut; feature: human-associated habitat; material: faeces | place: Denmark | collected 2008/2010 | reverse complement strand
GTTAAAAAACCACCTTTACTGGTGCGGGTGACAGGACTTGAACCTGCACATCGGTTGACACTAGAACCTAAATCTAGCGCGTCTGCCAATTCCGCCACACCCGCATTTTCAATTTCTGCAAGACCTACCGTTAGATAATACTATAAATATCAGCAAAAGTCAAGTATAAGCAAGCAGTATATTATTACTGCTTGCAGAACACGATTCCGTCTTTTTTACTGATTGACTTGATTTTTGCCAAAGATTCAACTCTTATGCCCATATCACGAACGAGGTTGCCGCCGCCTTGATAGGCTTTTTCGATAACAATTCCCGCACCTGCTGTTTTTGCGCCTGCTTTTTCAATCAGCATAAGAAGTGCCGTTAAGGCGCTGCCCTTTGCAAGAAAATCGTCAATGATAAGCACATTGTCTTCTTTGCTCAAAAATTCCTTTGAAACAACTATGTCATAGTCCTTTTTATGAGTGTATGAGTGGACGGTTGCGTTGTATGTATCGGAATAAATATTGATTGTCTTTGTCTTTTTTGCAAAAACAACCGGAACACCAAAATACTGAGCCGCAAGACAGGCAATGCCGATTCCCGACGCTTCAATTGTCAGAATTTTTGTTATGTTTTCATCCTTGAAAAGTCTGTAAAATTCCTTGCCAAGCTCACATACAAAACTGACATCAATCTGATGATTGAGAAAGCTGTCAACTTTTAACACATTGTCGGCACCAATATGTCCGTCTTTAAGAATTCTGTCTTCTAAAAGTTTCATATCAATCTCTTTTCTGAAAAATAAAATAGTAACAAACAATACGATAGATTATACTACAAATATTTGCACATTTCAATTGATTTTTGTGATATTCCATGCCTTATTTTTCTTATTTTCGGGAAAAATTAAATTCAGACACAAAAAAGGCAGTCGTGATAAAGCGACTGCCCCTGTGTTTTATACTTCAATATTTTTAATTGAATCAAATTCGTCCATGATTTCTTTCGACGGCTTTTTTGAAAGAAGGGAAACAATAACATTCACAATAAGCGCAAGTCCGAAGCCTACAACAAGTGAATAAAGATTTGTTGCCGCATAAAGCGTCTGACCGTTTACAAGCGGAATATAGTCCCATATGATAACTGTCAGGGCACCTGTTGCCATACCGCTGATTGCACCCGAAAGTGTTGAGCGTTTCCAGAAAAGTGCCAGCAGAACAACAGGTCCGAATGCCGAACCGAATCCTGCCCATGCATCCGAAACAAGTCCCATAATGCTTGATTTAGGATTAAGTGCAATGAAGAATGCGATTACAGCAACAACTGCAACTGCAATTTTGCCGACCAAAAGCGAACTCTTTTCGCTTGCATTCTTTTTAACAGCACCTTTGTAAAGATCCTCCGAAACAGCCGACGCAGTGACGAGAAGCTGACTGTCTGCTGTTGACATAATTGCGGCAAGGATTCCGCAAAGGAAAATACCGCCGATAAAGATAAGCACGCCGTTGCCTGAGAAAAGCTGCTGGATTGTTCTGATGAATACAGATTCGCTTGTTGCATCGTCAAGCTGTGCTGTAAGGTAGCCTCTTGCGATAAGACCGATAAGGCATGACGCAGTAAGTGAAATAATTACCCAAACAACAGCAATTTTTCTTGACTTCTTGATTTCTTCATTGCTCTTTACAGCCATGAATCTGACGAGAATATGCGGCATACCGAAGTAACCGAGTCCCCACGCAAGGTTTGAAATAATCGAAACAGCCGAAACAGGAGTTCCGTCACCGTTTACAAAGAAGTTAAGGAACTGAGCAGGTTGTTCAACACCTTTTGCGGCAAGTGCAGAACTGAAGCTTGTGTCAAATGTGAGGATTGCATATGCAAGCACCGGAACGGTAAGGATTGCAACAATCATCATAAGTCCCTGAATGAGGTCGGTTGTACAAACTGCCTTGAAACCGCCCATGAATGTATATACAAGAATTACTACTGCGGCAACGATAAGACCGATAACATAAACCCGATTGTAGTTTTCGTCACCGCTTGCGCTATCCGAGAAGAGCGTTGCAAAAAGCTTTGCACCCGAACTGAATGCCGACGCTGTGTAAACCGTGAAGAAAACTGCGATGATTGACGCCGAAACAATCTTGATTATGTTTTTATGGTCACGGTAGCGATTTTTGAAAAAGCTCGGAATAGTGAGCGAGTTGCCTGCCACAATTGTGTATTTACGAAGTCTTGCCGAAACAATGTACCAGTTGAGAATTGTGCCGATAAGAAGTCCTACGGCAATCCATGCCTCGCCTGTACCGGCAAGGTATACAGCGCCCGGAAGTCCCATCAAAAGCCAACCGCTCATATCAGATGCCTGTGCCGACATTGCAGCTGTCCAACTGCCGAGGTTTCTGCCACCGAGAAAGTAGTCCTCATTGTTCTTGTTGCCCTTTGAACAAACAAAGCCTATTACGATCATAATAATCATATAAGCTATAAACGCACAAAGAACTATTATGTTGTTTGTTGTCATTATGCCCCTCCTGAAATTAAATTTATAAATCAAATACCTTTTAATTCTACCAAAAATGAATAAATAAATCAAGTGAATTGCAGTATTTAGGACTTTTATGCAGATAATTTGTGCATTTGCAAAAATTCAGGGGTAACATTTTGCACATAATTACGAATAAAATAACTTTTATATGCATTTAAAGGTGGATTTTGTGTTGATTTGAAGAATCAAAAGTATTATAATTACATTGATTGCAAATTGACTGTAAAAGGTATGTGGAGAGATAGAAATGAATATGGTAAAAAGAACTTGGGCTGAAATTTCACTTAATGCAATTGAGCATAACTATAATGTAATAAGAAATAAGGTTGCAGACGATACAAAGGTCTGTTGTGTTATAAAGGCTGACGGCTACGGCCACGGTGCAGTTGAGCTTTCACAGATTTATGAAAAACTCGGAGCAGATTTTTTTGCTGTTTCAAATATTGACGAGGGTATAGAAATCAGAAAAAGCGGTTCAAAACTCCCTATTGTGATTCTTGGCTACACTCCCGTTTCAGAGGCTGAAAATCTTGCTGAATATGATATTTCTCAGGCTGTTTTTTCACTTGAGTATGCAAAGGAGCTTTCCGAAAAATGTGTTGAAGAGGATTGTATCTGCAAAATGCACATCAAGGTTGACTCGGGAATGTCAAGAATCGGCTTTATGTGTCAGGAATTTCCACGGGATGAATATTCTATTGAAGAAATTTGCGAGGCTTGTTGCCTGCCGAATCTTGAGGTTGAGGGGCTTTTTACTCATTTTTGTGTGTCTGATGAAGATGCCGAGGGCAGAGAGTTCACAAACAAGCAGTATGAAAACTTTATTCATGTGCGTGACAGCCTTAAAAAGCGAGGCGTTGATATCAGCGTTGTTCATTGCTCAAACAGCGGCGCAATTGAAGATTACCCCGAAACCTGTTGCGATATGGTAAGGGCAGGCATTATCCTCTACGGACTTGCTCCGTCATCAAAGCTTGCCGACAGACTTGACCTTGTTCCTGCAATGACTCTTAAAACAGTTGTCGCTTTTGTAAAAGAGGTTCAAAAGGGTGCAACAATTTCCTACGGCAGAACTTTTACAGCCGACAGAAAGATGAAAATTGCAACCGTTCCTATCGGATACGCTGACGGATTCATCAGACAGAATGCAAAAGACGGCTATATGACGGTGAACGGAAAGAAAGCGAAAATTGTGGGCAGAATATGTATGGATCAGACAATGCTTGATGTTACCGATATTGAAGATGTCAAGACAGGTGACGAGGTTGTCGTATTCGGTACAGGTGAAAACGGTGAGCCTACTGCAGATTCACTTGCCGAAAATACAGGAACTATAAACTACGAAACCGTCTGTCTTGTCGGAAAGCGTGTTCCGAGAATTTACATTAAAGACGGAAAAATTGAGAATGTGATGTATAAATTATGAGATTACTTGCTGTTGACGGAAACAGCATTGTAAACCGTGCGTTTTACGGAATAAGACCGCTTACTACAAAGGATGGTCAGTTTACAAACGCAATTTACGGATTTCTTACAATGCTGTACAAAATTAAAAATGAAGAAAATCCCGATGCCGTGGCGATTGCCTTTGACCTGAAAACACCGACCTTCAGACACAAGGCTTATGCAGGCTACAAGGCAACACGAAAAGGTATGCCGGAGGAGCTTGCGTCACAAATGGAACCGCTGAAAAAGCTTCTTACCCTTTTAGGCTACAGGCTTGTTACCTGTGAGGGCTTTGAGGCTGACGATATTCTCGGTACGCTCGCCAAGGCTTGCGAAGAAAACGGAAACGAGTGCGTTATTGCAACAGGTGATCGTGACAGCCTTCAGCTTGTGTCGGACAAAACAAGCGTTCATCTTTGCTCAAACAAACAGGATATACTCTATACCCCCGAAAAGATTCTTGAAACTTACGGTGTAACTCCAAAGGAGCTTATAGAAATCAAGGCGATTCAGGGCGATACTTCGGATAATATTCCCGGAATTGCGGGAATAGGTCCAAAGGGTGCAGGCAACCTCATTCAGAGATATCACACGGTTGAGTATATCTATGACCATCTTGATGAACTTGAAATCAAGGACGGTGTGCGTAAAAAGCTGACTGCGTCAAAGGAAAATGCAATTCTCAGCCGTATGCTCGGTGAAATAAACTGCAACGCTCCTGTTGACACAAGTGTCGAAAATTATGTTGTAGATATGAAAGATGCCGATGAATGTGCCGGATTTATGGCAAAGCTTGAACTGTTTTCTTTAATAGAAAAATACGGCATCAAGGCTGACAAAAATGCAAAGCCCGAAAAGGTTGAGAAAAATTCGCTTGAGGTTGTGTCTGATTTTGATGAAAATAAACTTTTAAAAAATGTTAAGTCAGAGAAAAAGCTCTATCTCAACTTTGAAACAGAGAATAAAGAATTAAAATCCTTTGCCGTACTTTTTGACGGCAAGGTGTATATAAGCACGGACGAAGAACTTTTTGTTAAGTTTATTGCCGACAGTGAACTTGAAAAGTACACAAGAAACATCAAAACGCTCTACGCTTATGCCGATGAGAAAAATATTGATGTTGAAAATATTGTGTTTGATATTGAGCTTGCGGCATATCTGATTGAACCGTCGTCAAAGGATTATTCGGACAAAAATCTTTGTGCCTCTTACGAAATCGCTCTGCCTGTCTGCACTGATGAGCAGAATGAAAAATACGAGGCATTTGCCTGTTACGCAGAATTGTGCGAAAAACTCGGAGATAAAATCAAAGCTCACGGTCAGGAAAAGTTGTTGAGTGAAATTGAAATTCCGCTTGCAAAGGTGCTTGCAAGAATGGAAAATATCGGTGTCTGTGTTGACCGACAGGGTATTGAAAGCTACGGCGAAATGCTTTCTGCACAGATTAAGGAGCTTGAAACCGCAATTTACGAAAGTGCAGGCTGTGAGTTTAACATCAATTCTCCAAAACAGCTTGGCGTAGTTTTATTTGAAAACCTCGGACTCCCTTGCAAAAAGAAAACGAAGAGCGGCTACAGCACAAATGCAGAGGTGCTTGAAAGCCTGAGGTATGAACATCCCGTTGTTGAAATGGTGTTGAGATACAGAACGCTCTCAAAGCTGAATTCAACCTACTGCGAGGGACTTTTAAAGGTCATTGCAGATGACGGCAGAATCCATTCAAATTTCAATCAGACCGAAACAAGAACAGGCAGAATCAGCTCAACAGAGCCGAATCTCCAAAATATCCCCGTAAGAACCGAGCTTGGCAGAGAGATGAGAAAGTTTTTCTGTGCAAGAGAGGGCTGGGCGCTTGTTGACGCCGACTATTCGCAGATTGAACTCCGTGTGCTTGCCCATATTTCGGGTGACAAAAATATGATTAAAGCGTTCAAGGATAACGAAGATATCCACGCAATCACAGCGTCACAGGTGTTCAATATGCCGCTTGATATGGTAACTCCGATTATGAGAAGCCGTGCAAAGGCGGTTAACTTCGGTATTGTTTACGGAATCGGCGCATTTTCACTTGCAAAGGATATCGGTGTTTCAAATAAAGAGGCAAAGCACTACATTGAAAGCTATCTTGCCCATTACAGCGGTGTTGACAGCTATATGAAAAATGTTGTCGAAAAGGCGAACGCTGACGGCTATGTTGAAACGATGTTCGGCAGAAGAAGAAATCTTCCCGAACTCACCTCGAGCAAGCATATGATTCGTGCATTCGGCGAAAGAGTTGCAAGAAATATGCCTATTCAGGGCACAGCCGCAGACATTATCAAAATTGCAATGATTAAGGTTGACGAGCGAATGAAAGCCGAAAATCTCCGTGCAAGGCTTGTGTTGCAGGTTCACGACGAACTTATTGTCGAAGCTCCGCAGGATGAGAGCATGAGAGTTGCACTCATCGTTCAGGAAGAAATGGAAAACGCAGTTAAAATGAGCGTTCCGCTCACAGCCGATGCGGCAATCGGAAGGACTTGGTATGATGCAAAAGGATAACAGAATGATTGCCTTTGTATGCACGGGCAACACCTGTCGCAGTCCCATGGCAGAGGCAATTTTTAATGATATGGCAGAGAAAAACGGTGTTTGCGTCAGGGCGGAAAGCTTTGGCATTGCAACCTCAACGGGACTTCCCGTGTCGGAAAATTCCGTGATTGCCTGTAAGGAAATCGGAATTGACCTTTCGGGCAAAGCTTCAACAGCCGTAGCTGATGCCGGTATTGGAAAATACGAAAAATTTTACTGTATGTCGCAAAGTCACGCAAAAATGTTGATGCAGTTTTTTCTTGTACAGCCTGAAAAAATCGCCGTGCTCGGTATAAGCGATCCTTACGGCGGCGACATTGAGGTGTACAGACATTGCCGTGATGAAATTGTTAATTCTGTAAAGGAAATATTAAAAGCGTATGAAAATTGACAGAATGACCGAAAATCAGCTTGAGGCGGTTGCACAGCTTGAACAGAGGTGTTTTTCGCATCCGTGGTCGTTTAACAGCCTTGAAGAAGAACTGAACAACGAAACCTCGCTGTTTTTTACCGCAACGGAAGATAATGCCGTTGTCGGATATATAGGAATGAGCGTTGTTGTTGATGAGGGTTACATTTTCAATGTTGCCGTTGACGGTACACACAGAAATCGGGGAATAGGTTCGGCGCTTGTTGAAACGCTTGTGACCTATGCCAAGAAAAATAACCTTTGCTTTCTCACTCTTGAGGTTCGTGAAAGTAACGGGAACGCCCGTTCTCTCTATGAAAAATTCGGATTTATCAAGGTGGGAGAGAGGAAAAATTACTACTCCTCTCCAACCGAAAACGCTGTTTTAATGACACGCTGTTTTTGACATATATATGTAATAAAACATTATATTAACGATATTACGGAACTTCATCATAAATGTTTCGTAGTGAAAGGAAAATTATGAAGATACTCGCAATAGAATCGTCCTGTGACGAAACTGCGGCAGCGGTTGTTGAGGACGGCAGAAACATAATCTCCTCGGTGGTTGCATCTCAGGTTGAGGAACACAAGCTTTACGGCGGTGTTGTTCCCGAAATCGCATCACGCCGTCACGCAGAGGCAATTGTTCCTGTTGTAAGACAGGCTCTTGAAGATGCAGACTGCAGGCTTTCCGACATTGACGCAATCGGCGTTACATATGCCCCCGGACTTATCGGAGCGTTGCTTGTGGGAGTGAATTTTGCAAAAGGACTTTCACTTGCAACAGGAATTCCGCTTGTTCCTGTTCACCATCTTCGTTCACACATTGCGTCAAATTATATTTCAAATATAGAATTAAAACCGCCGTTTCTCTGCCTTGTTGTGTCAGGCGGTCACAGCCATATTGTTATGGTTGAGGACTACACAAAGATGAAAATTATCGGCAAAACCCGTGATGATGCCGCAGGCGAGGCTTTTGACAAAGCCGCAAGGACAATGGGAATGCCGTATCCGGGCGGAATTGAAATGGACAGAGTTGCTGAAAATGGCAATCCGTTTGCATTCAAGCTTCCTCGTCCCACAGTTCACGATGCGCCGTATGATTTCAGCTTTTCGGGACTTAAAACAGCCGTAATCAACCTCATCCACAATTCGGCACAAAAGGGTGTTGAGCTTAACAAAGCCGATGTCTGTGCATCATTCCGCTATGCCGTTGTCGATTGCCTTGTTACAAACTTTATCAAGGCGGCTGAAGACTTGGGACAGAAAAAGCTTGTAATCGCAGGCGGTGTTTCGGCAAATTCACTTCTCAGAAGAACCCTTGCAGAGGAGTGTAAAAAGCGTGATTGGGAAATGTATATGCCCGAAAAATCTCTTTGCGGTGACAATGCCGCTATGGTCGGTTCACAGGGATATTACGAGTTTCTCAGCGGAAATATTGCAGGAACAGACCTCAATGCTTTTGCTACAATGAGTATTGAAAAAGGCTGATTTATTCGCAAATAATCACTAAGACACTTGCTATTTTATCAAGAATATACTAAAATAGTGTTAATAAACCGAAAGGACGATTTAAAATGAGCAATCCTATTGTTACTTTTGAAATGGAAAACGGAAAAACAATCAAAGCGGAGCTTTATCCCGAAATTGCTCCGAATACTGTAAATAATTTTCTCAGCCTTGTAAACAAGGGTTACTATGACGGCCTTACATTTCACCGTGTAATCTACGGTTTTATGATTCAGGGCGGTTGCCCCGAAGGCACGGGTATGGGCGGTCCCGGATATTCAATCAAGGGCGAATTTGCCGTGAATGGCTTTGAAAACAATCTCAAGCATACAGAGGGTGTTCTCTCAATGGCTCGTTCAATGATGCCCGACTCAGCAGGCTCGCAGTTCTTCATTATGCACAAGAACGCTCCGCACCTTGACGGTCAGTATGCCGCATTCGGCAAGGTAATTGAGGGTATGGATGTTGTCAATGAAATCGCAGAGTGTGACACAGACTATTCCGACAAGCCTCTTGATCCTCAGATTATGGCAAAGGTTACAGCCGAAACCTTCGGTGTTGACTATCCCGAGCCTGAAAAATGTTGATTGTTAAGAAAGGAATTTTAAAATGAATGTTTTGCTTGCAGGCGGCGCCGGATATATCGGCTCGCACACTTGTGTTGAACTCATCAACGCAGGTCACGATGTTGTAATTGCAGATAATTTTTCAAACAGCTGTCCCGTTGCGGTTGAAAGAGTTGAAGAACTGACAGGCAGAAAAATTCCGCTCTATGAGGCCGATGTATGTGACAGAGATGCCGTTGAAAAGATTTTTTCGGAGAATAAGATTGATGCGGTAATTCACTTTGCAGGTCTTAAAGCAGTAGGTGAAAGCTGCGAGAAGCCTGTTGAATATTACCGTAACAACATTGATTCAACGCTCACATTGCTTGAAGTGATGAAAAAACACGGTGTAAATAACTTTATTTTCAGCTCAAGTGCCACGGTTTACGGTACTCCGGAAACTGTTCCGCTTGTTGAAACAATGCCAAAGGGTTCTCCTACAAATCCGTACGGCTGGACAAAGTTTATGATGGAACAAATTCTTACAGACACCGCAAACGCAAATCCCGAGATGTCTGTTGTTCTTCTTCGTTACTTTAACCCAATCGGCGCTCACGAAAGCGGCAGAATCGGTGAAGATCCTAACGGAATCCCGAACAACCTTATGCCGTACATAACACAGGTTGCCGCCGGCAGACTCAAGTGTCTCGGTGTTTTCGGCAACGATTACCCTACGCATGACGGCACGGGTGTGCGTGACTATATCCATGTTGTTGACCTTGCAAAAGGTCATGTAAAGGCTATTGAATATTCCGCAGAGCACAAGGGAACCGAGATTTTTAATCTCGGAACAGGTGTGGGCTACAGCGTTCTTGATATTGTAAAGGCTTTTGAAAAGGCAAATTCGATTGAAATTCCTTATGTTATAAAGCCACGCCGAGCAGGCGACATTGCAGAATGCTTTGCCGACGCAACAAAAGCCAAGAAAATACTTGGATGGGTTGCCGAGAAAAGTCTTGAGGATATGTGCCGTGACAGTTGGAACTGGCAATCTCACAATGTGAATGGTTACAAATAACAAATAAATGATATTTTATTTGTGCATTCCTACAAAAAAACAATATTTTGTCAAATAATCAGTCAGCAAGAGTTTTTAGCATTGACTTTTGGTGGTTGATTGTTGTATAATTAAACTGCTTATAGAAGCATTATCACATAAGGAGGAAAAGAAAATGTTCAAAAAAGCACTTAGCCTTTTACTGTCTATGATGCTTGTTGTGACATCACTCGTTGCAACTGTAGTGAGCGTTTCTGCTGCCGGCGATTCATATTTCGTATCCGGTTGTGAAGAACTCACAGGTTACAAGTGGGCTGAGACTGAAGCAACTTGCGGAGATAATGTAATGACAGAAAACGGCGACGGTAACTACGAAAAAGTATTTACCAACGTAGCAGTCGGCAACGGCTACCAGTTCAAGGTCGTTAAAAACGATACAGAGTGGATTGGTGTAGGCGATACCGGCAATGACAACTTCACATTCAATGTAACAAAGGAATGTGATGTAACAGTAACTTACAACCCTACAACAAATGAAATCACTGCAACAGGTGAAGGTGTTGTAATTCCGAAAGAACTTGTTGTTGACCACATTACAGTCGTTGGTAACGGTGAAGATGCATGGCTCAACGGTAAGGACTGGAAGGTAGATGCTGAAGCTAACTACATGACAGAAACATCTGAGGGTTCAAAGGTTTACCAGATTAAGTTTGAGAGCCTTGACGCTTATGAGAACTATCAGTTCAAGTTTGCTGCCAACGGTTCATGGGCAGATAACTGGGGCCTTCCTGAGCAGGGCACAGCTCCTCTCAATGAGTGGTTTGACCTTACATACAACGGTCAGAACATGATCATTGATACAGATGCAGCTGGTTACGAAGACGGTTATGACATCGTTCTTACACTTGACCTTTCAAACTTTAACTATGCTACAAAGCAGGGTGCAAAGGGTAAGGTTGACATCGTTACTGGTGCAGAGCCTACAACAGTAGCAGAGCCTACAACAGTAGAGCCTACAACAGTAGCAGAGCCCACAACAGTAGCAGAGCCTACAACAGTAGCAGAGCCTACAACTGCAGCTCCTGCAAAAAAGGGTCTCACAGTTACAGCTACTTCAAACCTCTTTTCTGAGAAGCAGGTTACTCTCAGCGCAGATCAGAAGACTGTAAGGGTTACATACATGTTCCAGACCAAGGACAGAGATGGTATGTTGAACTTCCAGTATAAAATGAACTATGATCCTGCTGTTCTCAAGGTCTCAGATAATACAAGAAAGAGTACTTCATTCGAATATCCAAATTTCGAATTCAACAAAAATGTAGCTCCTGGTTTACTTATGGGTATAGGAAGTGACACAAGTCTCTATTTTTCATCAGAAAAAGAAATAGTATTTTCTTCTGTTGAATTCGATGTCATCAATCCCGAGGCTGTAGCAACTACTGTTGACCTTGATGTAGAGTATCTTACTATTTCAAATCAAGACCCTGTATCAGAGTTGGAAATCCCTAGTGATGAAGTAGTACTCTTAGACAAATCTGTATTAAATCAGGATGCATTTGATAAGTATGTCGCAGTTGCTAAAACTGTAACAGTTCCCGACGGTTCAGAAGAGCCTACAACAGTAGAGCCTACAACAGTAGAGCAGCCTACAACAGAAGAGCCTACAACAGAAGAGCCTACAACAGCTCCTGCTGCCGATACTACATATGTAGTTGCCGGTACAGAAAATCTTACAGGTTATGAATGGGTTGGTACACCTGACGCAGCTCCTGAAAATGTTATGACAGCTGACGGCAGCGTATTCACAAAGACATTCTCTGCTGTTCCTGCCGGTAAAAACTATCAGCTCAAGGTTGTTGCAAACACAGGCGACGAGCAGAAGTGGATCGGTCTTGACGGTACAGATAACAATGTAACTTTCGATGTAGAAACAGCTTGTGATGTTACTGTAACATTCGATCCTGCTACAAACAAGATTACTGTAACAGGTGACGGCGTTAAAATGGTAACAGACCTTGAAGTTAACAGCATTACAGTTGTTGGTAACGGTGAAAACAACTGGCTCAACGGTGTAGCATGGGGTGTTGACGCTGAAGCTAACCACATGACTCAGGTTTCTGACAAGGTATATCAGATTAAGTATGAAAATATTGAATCTGCAGATGATGCTTATCAGTTCAAGTTTGCTGTAAACGATGATTGGGCAGCTAACTGGGGTCTTCCCGAGCAGAGCGCAGCTCCTATAGGCGAAGAATTTGACCTTACATTCAATGGTGAGAACATGCTTCTTAACACAGTTTCTGCAGGTTTTGAAGAAGATTCACTCGTTGATGTAACAATCACACTCGACATTTCTAAATTTGATTATTCAACACGTTCAGGCGCTAAGGCTACTGTTAAGGTTGAGCCTTCAACTCCTGCAGTTGATAATTTAACAATCAACGCTACATCTAATATTTGCCAGGCTAACGGTTCAGGCACATTTAATGTAGGCGACAAGGTATCAGTTTACTATCTCCTTGACACTAAGGACGCACAGCTTGAAGAAGTACAGTGGGCTCTTACATATGATAAGAACCTCCTTACACTTGATTCACTTACAATGCCTGAAATCGCTGACGGCATGGTAAATATGAATGATGTTTCAGGCAATGCTTCAAACCTTGCACTTTATGATTTTGCAGGCGGCAAGAAGCTTGTTGAGGCTGTGTTCACAGTTAACGGTACAGGTACAACAAATGTTGACCTCAATGTAGTTGATCTTACACTTGGTAAGCTCAATCCTGCAACAGGCACAGTTGATGCTGATTCAGAATATGAAGCAGTAGTTAACGGCGACATGGCTAATGATCTCTTTGATCACATTAACTCAGACGCTAAGGTTGAGGCATATGTTGAGCCTACAACAACAGAGCCTACAACAACAGAGCCTGCTACAACAGAGCCTGCTACAACAGAGCCTACTTCAACAGAGCCTACTACAACAGAGCCTGCTGCAACAGAGCCTACTACAACAGAGCCTGCTGCAACAGAGCCTACTACAGTAGCTCCTACTACACCTGATGCTACATCTGCTACACAGGCTGCAACAAAGGGTCAGTCAACAGCTGACACAGCTACTTCTGACACACCGGCTAACGGCACAAGCAGCAACGCAGTACAGACAGGTAATGCTTCTATGGCAGTAGTTATCCTCTTAGCTCTTGTTTCTGCAACAGGTGTTGTTTACTTCACAAGAAAGAGATTCAATAAGTAATTGAATTTCCTATTGTAAGACTGTTAACGGCGTTGACAGATTAAAAAAATAATTTTTCGCCTCTCGGTTTTCCGAGGGGCGTTTTTTTATATCGTAATGTTGTGAAAATCAGTTTGAATTATAATTTCTAAAATATCATTTCTTTAAAGGTAAGTCTGCAATTAATTTTTTTCACATAAATTTCACCGAGAATTGTTAAATTATTGATTGAAATTTTAGTCTTAATGATATATAATAGGGATATCAAACTAAAGGAATGAAAAAAATGTCTAAAAAAATCAAAAATATGCTTTCAATTCTCTTCGTGGCTGTACTTACCGTGTCAGCATTCTGTATTTCTGTAAGTGCTGCCGAGGATGACCTTACAATCAGCATTTCAACAGATGAAAAGGATTCCGTAACGGCTAAAGTCGGCGATACGGTAAAGTATGCTATTTATATGACCGATACAAAAGAAGAAGTAATCGGAGCCGCAATGAGTTTCTTTTACAACGATGAATATTTGAAGTTGAATGCCGATTCAATAAACTGCGAAAGCTTTAAAAATGCGATTGGCAACCCTAAACTTAAGAATTTTTACACCTTTACATGGACAGATGTTCAGAATCCTGTAAAGCTTAACGGTGACAAGGCTCTTGTTTCTGCTGAATTCAAGGTACTCAAGGGAGGCAAAACCGATCTTTCATATTTCATCTCTGATATGTACGGCGATGATATGACATATCTCAAATCGTATAAAATCACCTGCAAGCTTTGGGTGAACGGTAAAGAGGTAGAGAATAAATTCGATTATGGTATCACAGCCGGCGCCGGTCTGGAAGTAAGTACCGGTATCGGACATT
>OGON01001780.1_pt1 | contig 14172 bp, 10 predicted proteins | sample 1552671 | NCBI WGS metagenome assembly OGON01 (sample SAMEA2580136, study PRJEB22360) | human gut metagenome | biome: human gut; feature: human-associated habitat; material: faeces | place: Denmark | collected 2008/2010 | reverse complement strand
GATGATGCGCTTGGTGGCCAGCGGGACCTCTTCCAGCGGGCACTCAACGGCCATGTCGCCACGGGCGGCCATGACGCCGTCGAAGGTCTTGACGATCTCTTCGAGGTTCTCCAGAGCCTGCGGCTTCTCGATCTTGGCAATGATCGGGATGCGACGGCCTTCCTCGTCCATGATCTCGTGGGCGCGGTCGATGTCGGTGGCGAAACGCACGAAGGACATGGCGATGATGTCGGCGCCGGTGCGGATGGCCCAACGCAGGTCGGCCTCATCCTTCTCGGTCAGGGCGGGCAGGCTCACGGCCACGCCGGGCAGGTTGATGCCCTTGTGGGAGGAGACCGGGCCGGCAACGACGACCTTGGTGTGCACGTTGTTGCCCTCGACCTTGGTGACCTCCAGACGGACCTTGCCGTCGTCGATCAGGATCGGGTCGCCGGGGTGGCAGTCGCCGGGCAGGCCCTTGAAGGTGGTGGAGGTGATGTGCTCGTCGCCCTCGACATCGTCGGTGGTGATGATGAACTCCTGGCCTTCCTCAAGCTGGACCTTGTCCTCGCCCTCGGCGTTCTTCTTGAACCAGCCGCAGCGGATCTTCGGGCCCTGGAGATCGACCATGGCGGCGACGTTACGACCGGTCGCCTTGGAGGCCGCGCGCACGTTGTTGTAGACCTTGAGGTGATCCTCCGGAGTGCCGTGGGAACGGTTCAGACGGGCCACGTCCATACCGGCCTCAACCAGCTTGGTGATGCCTTCGGGAGACTCGGTGGAAGGACCGATGGTGTCTACGATCTTGGCTTTACGCATGAATGCCTACCTATTCTTATGTGATTTCTTCTAGGAAGAAGTCTTGCGACTTCCACTGCCACAGGCAAGTGTACTAGGTTTGGGCGACGTGAGCCACTGTTTTCACGGGCGTGTTGTGAGCGCTCACATTTTTTTGGGCGGCTCAGGATTCGCTCTTCGCGGCCTCGACCGACTTCATCTTCATGACGCTCGCGATGGCCGACGATCCGATGGCGACGACGATCACGACCAGCGACACCCACGTCGGTACCTCGGGCACCCAAGAGACCGGGTGACCGCCGTTGATGAACGGCAGCGTATTGCCGCTCAACGCCTCCATCGCTAGCTTGATGCCGATGAAGCCGAGCACGAACGCGAGCCCGACCGGCAGGTAGACGAGCTTGTCGAGCAGTGCGCCCAGCAGGAAGTACAGCTGCTGCAGGCCCAGCAGAGCGAACACGTTCGACGTGAAGACGATGAACGGATCCTTCGTCAGGCCGAAGATCGCGGGAATGGAATCAAACGCGAACATGACGTCCGTCGTGCCGATGGTCAGGAACACGATCAGCATCGGAGTCCAGTACGACTTGCCGTCCTTCTCGGTGCGCAGCTTCTCGCCGTCATAATCATCGGTGATGCGAATCACCTTGCGCAGCATGCGGATCAGGCCGTTCTCATGGTATTCCTCATCATCATCGCCTCCGACGACCAGCTTGATCGCCGTATAGATCAGGAAGGCGCCGAACAGGAAGAACACCCACGTGAACCGCTGAATAATGGCCGCGCCGACCAGGATGAAGCAGCCGCGCAGAATCAGCGCGACGGTGATGCCGACGGACAGCACGTACTTCTGGAGCACTTTCGGCACGGCGAAGTTCGACATGATGATGACGAAGACGAACAGGTTGTCGATGCTCAGCGAGTACTCGGTGAGCCATCCCGAATAGAATTCGATCGCGGGCTTCGAACCGGCAAAGCACCATACCAGTCCGCCGAAAATCAGCGCCATGACCACGAAAAAGGCGATGTGCTGCACGCACTCCTTGGTGCTGGGCACATGCGGCTTGCGGCCGATGACGAACAGATCCACAACGAAAAACGCGATCAGCACCGCAAAGGTGGCGATCATAAAAGCGACAGGGGTTTCAGACATGTCTACCAGCATAGGAAAGGGCTGTGACGCTCTCTGTCACGAAATGCTCACTTTTTCGCTTCCGTCATCTGACGCAGTTCCTTCTTGAGGTCGCGGATCTCGTCGCGCAGGCGTGCTGCGAGCTCGAACTGGAGCTGTTCGGCGGCGGTGTGCATCTGCTCGCTCAGCTGACGGATAAGGTCGGCGAGATCCTGCGCGGGAAGCCCCGCCTTGAGTATCTCCTCATGTCGCTTGTCGGCCTCCGCAGCGTCGAGGGAGGGCACACCCAGATGGGTGTTGCCGGCCTTGCCCGCGTTGCGGTAGCCGCCTTCGAGCAGCGTGGCCGTGTCCACGTCCTCCTTGGCGAGCATGTCGTTGACGTCGCTGATCTTCTTGATGAGCGGCTTCGGGTCGATGCCGTGCTCCTTGTTGTAGGCGATCTGCCGCACACGGCGACGGTCGGTCTCGTCGATGGCCTTGCGCATCGCGTCGGTGGTCTCGTCGGCGTACATGATGACCGTGCCCGATACGTTGCGGGCCGCGCGACCGATGGTCTGGATCAGCGAGCGGTACGAGCGCAGGAACCCCTCCTTGTCGGCGTCGAGGATGGCCACCAGCGATACCTCGGGCAGGTCCAGTCCCTCTCGCAGCAGGTTGATGCCTACGATGACGTCGATCTTGCCTTCGCGCAGTTCGCGCAGCAGTTCGACGCGCCGCAGCGTGTCGACGTCGGAATGCAGGTATTCGACCTTGATGCCGCGTTCCAGCAGGTAGTCGGTCAGATCCTCGGCCATCTTCTTGGTCAGTGTCGTCACCAGCGTGCGCTCGTTTTTGTCGACGCGGTCCTTGATCTCGGCGAGCAGGTCGTCGATCTGCCCCTTGGTCGGGCGCACGTCGATCTTCGGGTCGACCAGACCGGTCGGTCGGATGATCTGCTCGACCACGCCGTCCGACAGACCGAGCTCATAGTCGCCGGGCGTCGCCGACAGGTATACGGTCTGCCCGACGCGGTCCAGGAACTCCGGCCATTTGAGCGGGCGGTTGTCCATCGCGGACGGCAGACGGAACCCATGTTCGACCAGCGTGCGCTTGCGGGACGCGTCGCCCTCGTACATCGCGCCGATCTGCGGCACGGTGACATGCGACTCGTCGATGACCAGCAGGAAGTCATCCGGGAAGAAGTCGAGCAGCGTGTGCGGCGGCGTACCGGGTGCGCGGTTGTCGAAATGCCGCGAATAGTTCTCCACGCCTGAGCACACGCCGACCTGTGTCAGCATCTCCAGGTCGTATGTGGTGCGCATGGTCAGGCGCTGCGCCTCCAGCTCCTTGCCCTGCTTCTTGAGTTCGGCCACGCGCTGGTCCAGCTCCTCCTTGATGGTCTTCAACGCATGCTCCATGCGCTCGGGGCCTGCGACGTAATGCGAGGCGGGGAAGATGTGCACGGAGGTCTCGTGGTCGATCACGTCACCGGTGAGCGGATGCAACGTGGAGATGCGGTCGATCTCGTCGCCGAAGAACTCGATGCGGATAGCCAGCTCCTCATATACCGGGATGATCTCGACGGTGTCGCCACGCACGCGGAACGTGCCGCGCGTGAACGCGATGTCGTTGCGCTTGTACTGCATGTCGACGAACTTGCGAAGCAGCTGATCGCGGTCAATCTGCTGGCCTTCCTGGAGGAACAGCATGCGGCCGGCGTACTCCTCCGGCGTACCGAGGCCGTAGATGCACGAAACGGTGGCGACGACCACGCAGTCACGCCGCGTGAGCAGGTTCGCGGTGGCCTGATGGCGCAACCGCTCCACATCGTCGTTGATGTTGGAGTCCTTCTCGATGTACGTGTCGGTCTGCGGTATATACGCCTCGGGCTGGTAGTAGTCGTAGTAGCTGACGAAGTAGCTGACCGCGTTGTCGGGCATGAGTTCGCGGAATTCGGCGCATAGCTGCGCAGCGAGCGTCTTGTTGGGCTCGATAATCAGGGTCGGTCGCTGCAGCTTTTCGATCAGCCAGGCGGTGGTTGCGGTTTTGCCGGTACCGGTGGCACCCATAAGAACCACATCATTCTCGCCGTTTTCGACGCGTTCGGCCAGTTCGGCGATGGCCTGCGGCTGGTCGCCCGTGGGGGCGTAGGACGACACCAGATGGAATTTTTCCTCTGCCACAAAAAGCCCTCCTTTTCAAAACTACGATTAGTTGTATCTTGCGCAGCTATTATACCACAATTATTTTATAATGTAAATCATTCTCTTCCATAGGGGCGTAACATTGCGCCGGTCTCGAAGTCGTAGAACGGCAGGCGGTTGGATTCCCGCATGGAGAAGTAGTCGTTTTCGGCGAGGATGATGTGGTCCCGCAGGCGTATCTTGACCAGCCCCAGCGCACGGACGATGTTCTCGGTGGCGGCGAGGTCTTCGCGGGAGGGCAGCGGCACACCGTTGGGGTGGTTGTGGCTGAGCACCACCGTGTCGGTGCCGCCCTTGATGGCCGCAGACACCACATCCTTGATGTCCAGACTTACCCGGTCGGTGGTGCCTTCCCGCAGCCAGACCGCCGCGCGCACCCGCTTACGGCTGTCCAGACTGACCAGCATGGCGCGCTCATAGTCCGACCACGCAAATTTTGCCATCAGGTAGCTGCCCATCTGCTCGGTGGTCTTGATGCAGCGAGTGGTGCTGGTGCGGCTGCGGCCATAGTACCGGCTGATCTGAGGCAGCAGATGCAGCATCCGGGCAGTAGAGGGGCCTACGCCCTCCACGGTGCACAGTTCCTCCTCACTGGCCTCCAGCACCGCCGCAAAATCCCCGAACCGATCGATCAGGTCGTGGGCGATGCCGTTGGTGTCCCTTTGGGCGTTGGTCAGGTAAAGCACATATTCCAGCGCCTCGTGCTCGGCCAGACTGTCCAGCCCGTAGCTTTGCACCCGCTCCCGCATCCGCTGGCGATGTCCCTTGTGCCGTTTATTCTCTGCCATGGCGGTACTCCTTTTTCTATGTTCTCTCCTTATAGTACCCATTTTGCGGCGCAAACACAAGCGTTCTGCAAAAATAACCCGGATTTTGCACCGGAATGCGCGTTGACTTCCCGCCCCGCCTGTATTACTATAAAAGCATGATTCTGACAAAAACGATGAGGATAGCTTTATGAAACAATTTACTGCCACCGCCAACGATGACGGCGTGCGTCTTTCGCGCTTTGTGCAGAGCGTGACCCGCGATTTTCCCACCAGCCTGCTGTACAAGAGTTTCCGCAACAAGCGGGTGAAGGTGAACGGCAAAAAGGCCGCACCGGAGTACCGTTTGCAGGCGGGAGACCTGATCGAGTTGTACATCAACGACGAGTTCTTCCCGCCCGAGGGCGCAAAGCCGGTGCAGAAGGCTGCCCCCAAAAAGCAGCCCAATCAGCCCAAGGTGACGGTCATCTACGAGGACGAAAATCTTGCGGTGCTGTACAAGCCTACCCATCTGCTGTGCCACAGCGACCGCACCGGCGATGCCAATCTGGTGGATGCCTTTACCCAGTACCTGACCCAGAAGGGCGAATACGATCCCCACGGCGAGAACCGCTTCAAGCCCGGCATCTGCAACCGGCTGGACCGCGGCACCGAAGGGCTGGTGATCGCCGCCAAGAACTACGCCGCCCTGCGGGACATGAACGAGATCATCCGCACCGACCTGCTGAAGAAGGAGTACTACACCATCACGGTGGGCATTCCGCAGTCCGGGCGGTTCACCGCATGGTGGGAGCACGACGAGAAAAACAACAAGGTCAGCATCCACGCCCATCAATCGCAGGACGAGCGCCGCAAGCAGATCATTACGGACGTGGACGTGCTGCGCACCGCAGGCCCCTTTGCCCTGTGCAAGATCGGCCTTGTCACCGGGCGCACCCACCAGATCCGTGCCCATCTGGCCTATCTGGGCAAGCCGGTGCTGGGCGATATCAAATACGGCAACCGCAAGATGAACGAGCGTACCGGCACCAAGACGCAGGCACTGTGCGCGGTGCGCATCAGCTTTCTGGATGTGCCGGAGGAAAACACCCTGCACTACCTCTCCGGCAAGGTCATCAAACTGAAAGACCCCCAGATCCTGCAGCAGTTTGATGCACTGGATAAGAGCAAAAACGTATAACAATAAGACCGCTGTTTGCAACAACTGCAAGCAGCGGCCTGTTTTTTGCGCTATTTTCTTTTTTTGCCCCGTTCACGCTCGGCCGGGCAGCCAGACCGTTGTTTTTGCCCCGCAGGGGGTGTTCTGCCCAAACACTGCCGTGCCGCCATGGGCGGCGGCGATCTGCTGCACTACATACAGGCCAAGGATATGAGGCGCATTTTCGGCAGGCTCCGCAGCGTTCAGTGCCGCCAGAACGGCAGCCGGATAGCCAATACCGTCATCTGCCACGGTCAGGCAGAAGCGTTCCCCTACCTGCCGGGTGTGCACCGTAATGTTCACCGGCTTTGGGTTATGCCGGACGCTGTTGTTCATCAGGTTTTCCAGCAGCCGTGCCAGCAGCGCCTCATCCACCGAAAGCACTGTCTGCTCTGCTGGTTCTTCCTGTTCCAGTGTGATCTCGCAGCGCTCTGCCAGCGGGCTTTCGCAAAACTGCGCCACCAGCTGCCGGAACAGCGGCCCTGCACGCAGATCTTTCCGGCGCAGGGGTTGGGCACCGTATTCCAGCTTACTGGTCAGGTTCAGGTCATCAATGAGGGTGCGCAGCTTTTCGCACTGGATGCGGATACCGGCCGCTTTCTGCCGGGAGCTGTCCGGCAAAAGTGCATCCTGTTCCAGCTGCTCCGCCCAGCCTAAGATCAGCGCCAGCGGGGTGCGCACGTCATGGCTGACCCCTGCGATCCACTGGGTGCGGGCGTTGTCCCGCCGGGAAAGCATCTCATTTTTGGCTTGCAGCTGCGCCCCGGTCTGGTTCAGCTTTTCTGCCAGTTCCCCGGCAAAACCATCCGTAGGCAGTTGAACGGTCTGCCCCTGCGCCAGTGCTTCCAGACCGTTTGCCACGGTCTCCAGCCGCTTTGCCCCCCGCCAGCTCAACCAGAAGCAGAGAACCAGACCCAGCAGCAGCATTCCCAGCGCTGCTGCCGGGAGCACCCGCACCATGCTCAGGGCAAAGTCCGGTGAGCTGTAAATGCTGTACTTCCACAGGCTCCCCTTTGGCAGCCCGATGACGAACAGTCCGTAGGGTTCTGTCCAGCAGAACACCGGGTAATCCGCCAGATACCAGCGGGCAAATTTGGCGATATCGCCGGGAGTGTAGGCATGGTTCAGCTCCTGCGGCAGGCCGTAGCTCCAGCGGATGTTTCCCACATTGTCCAGTACCATCGCCCACTCGTAGCCATTCATCCACTCCTGCGGGGTGCGTTCTGCCCCAAAGGCAAGCCCTTCGGCGGTCTCCACCATGGAATCCGCGATCTCGCTGGAGGAGTACTCCCGCTGCGGCAAGCGGCAACTCTCCAGCCAACCCAGCCAGCCCAGCACTGCAACACCGGAAAACAACAGCAGCAGAACGATGCCCACCGCCGCCAGCACATACCGCCGGATCAGGCGCACAAAGGTTTTCATGCTTCTTCCCCCTTTGTCAGCTTATAGCCGATGCCCCGCACCGTCCGCAAAAACTGCGGCGCACCGGGTTCAGCTTCCAGCTTCTCCCGCAGATGCCGGATATGTACCCCCAGACTGTTCTCGTAGCCATAGTAATCTGCGCCCCAGACCGCCGCACAAAGGGCATCATAGGTAACGATGTGTCCCCGGTTCTCTGCCAATTTCCGCAGCAGCGCCAGCTCGGTAGCGGTCAGCGCCAGTGTTTTGCCCTCTGGCAGGGTAACAATAGCATCATTCAGGTCTACGCACCGCTCCCCCAGCTGCAAAGGTGCCGGTTTTGTACGGGACAGCTCTGCCCGGTACGCCCGCTGCAAAATATGCTGCACCCGCAGCAGCAGTTCCTGCATCAGAAAAGGCTTGGTCAGGTAGTCATCTGCGCCAAGCCCCAGCCCGAACAGACGGTCGGCATCCGCGTCCCGTGCAGAGAGGAACAATGCCGGGACATCCGCTTTTGCCCGCAGCGCCCGGAACAGCGAAAATCCATCCCCATCCGGCAAGTTGATATCCAGGATCATCAGCTCCGGCTGTTCCGCCGCAAAGCAGGCGCGGGCAGCGGCGCAGCTTTGGGCAGTTCTGATATGGCCATATCCTGCGCCCCGCAGCTGCTCACATAGCAGTGCCAGCAGCTCGGCGTTGTCATCCACGATGAGAAGCTTTGCATCATAAATGGTATCCATAAGGGCAGTTCTCCTTTCCCGCCTTTACTATACCACACTTTTTGCGCCGCAGCGGAAAACACCTGCAAATTTAAGGGGAAATTAAGCTGCGCTTCCGGTCAGTTTAAGGCAGCGGGTGTATTCTGGCATCGTTCCGAAAACCATGAATGCGAAAGGAGACCATTTATGAAACCTGTGATCGAGACCCATGCCCTTTGCAAAAGCTACCATAGCCGTCCGGTGGTGGATCATTTGAACCTGACTGTCCCGGAGGGCTGTGTTTACGGCTTTTTAGGCCCCAACGGTGCGGGCAAATCCACCACTATGAAGATGCTGCTGGGGCTTGTACACCCCACTGGTGGCAGTGTGGAACTGCTGGGGCACACCCTGAACGAAGCAAACCGCATTGCCCTGCTGCGGCAGACCGGCAGCCTGATCGAATCTCCCTCCGGTTACCTGCACCTGACCGCCCGGGAAAACCTTTCCATCGTGGCCGACTTGAAAGACGTGGACCGGAAGGACATCAGCCGGGTGCTGGAGATCGTGCACCTGACCAAAGACGCTGACCGGAAGGTGGGGCAGTATTCCCTTGGCATGAAGCAGCGGCTGGGCATTGCCATGGCGCTGCTGGGCAGCCCCAAACTGCTAATTTTAGATGAACCCACCAACGGTCTGGACCCGGCGGGCATTCAGGAGATGCGCAGTCTGATTGCTTCCATGCCGCAGACCACCGGAGCCACCGTGCTGATCTCCAGCCACCTGCTGGGCGAGATCGAGCAGATGGTGGATCAGGTGGGCATCCTGAACCACGGCAAACTGCTGTTCGAGGGTTCTCTGCAGCAACTGCAAAAGCACAGCCGGGGCGGCATTCTGCTGCGGGTGCTGGATGCACCCAAAGCCGCAGCCGTCCTGCAGCAGCAGGGAGTAAAAGCCGCTGCACCGGCAGACCAGCCGGACACCCTGCAGCTGCCCCCGCTGCCGGACGAAGCGCTGGCGGCACTGGTCTGCACCCTTGCCGAAAGCGGCGTGGGTGTGGTGGGTCTGACTGCGCAGACAAAGAGCCTTGAGGACATCTTCCTCAGCCTGACCCAGACCAGCGGGGAGGTGGCGTAAGATGGCAGCTTTCCGTGCAGAACTGCAAAAAGCCCACCGTCGGCACGACCTTGCTCTCTGCCTGTTCATCCCCGGCATTGTTGTGCTATGGGTGGGCGGCCTTGCCCCAGCTGACCCGGAGGAGCTCGCCAACGGTTACAGCGCCCTGCTTTACAGCCTGCCCGTCATTGAAGCCATTCTGATGCCGGTGATGATGGCAGTGCTGGCCTCCCGGCTGTGGGATATGGAGATCAAAGGCAACACCGCAAAGCTGCTCTACACCCTGCAGAGCCGCCGCAGCCTGTTTGCAGGCAAAGCGGTCTTTGGGGTGCTGGAAGTTCTTCTGGTCACGGTGCTGGAGCTGGCCTGCGTTCCGGTGCTGGGGCGCGTTCATGGTTATACCGAAGCCTTTCCCACTGGGCAGCTGGTCTACCTATTCATCTGCACGCTGGCGGTGGACACAATGCTCTTCTTTGGAGAATTTCTGCTGATGCTGTGGGTGGGCAATCCCCTGCCGGCGCTCTGCGTGGGCATTGTAGGGGCGCTGGTGGGGCTGTTCTCTGCTTTTATGCCGCCGCTTGCCAGTTATTTTGTGCCCTTTGGGTACTACATTCCTCTGAGCGCCTACGAAGTGGCGAACTGGGACCAGGCCACCCACACCGTCACCTACGGCACCCGCCCCTTCAACTGGGGGCTGCTGGCTTTCACCCTTGCGCTGGGCGCTGTGCTGTTTGCCCTTGCGTGGCGCAAGGTACAGGACGAGGAGGTATAAAACCATGCTGAAACGCTGTATTCTTGCGGAGAACCGCAAACTCCACGCATCCCCCATCTGGGCAATGTTCTTTGTGCTGCCCATTCTTTCGGCCACCTATGGCACCTTCAATTATCTGCAAAATCTTGAGATCCTCACCGACGGCTGGTATAGCCTGTGGACCCAGCACACCCTGTTTTATTCCATGCTCTTCTTCCCTGCCATGGTAGCCACCTATGCTGCCTACTTGTGGCGGCTGGAACATCTGGGGCACAACTGGAACCTTATCATGGCAAGCCCCGTACCGCCGCTGGCCCTGTTTGCCGCAAAGTTTGCGGTGGTGACAAAGCTGGCGCTGCTGACCCACGGCTTTGTGTTCGCGCTGTTCGTGTTCTGCGGCAAGGTATTTGCCCACCTGCCCGGGCTGCCGCCGGTCACCTTACCTCTGTTTTTACTGCGGGGACTGCTGGGTGCGTTGGCTGTCATTGCCGCACAGCTGGTGCTGGCCATGGTCATCCGCAGCTTTGCCGTGCCCATTTTTCTGGGGCTGCTGGGCGGCATTACCGGCATCTTTATCAGCTCCAAGGGTCATGGGCTGTTGTGGCCCTATTCCCTGATGCAGCTTGGTATGAACTCCAACAAAAGTGCGGATGCTCTGGCTGGCAGCTACGGGCTGTTTGCCTTCAGCTGCATCTTCTGGCTGGGGACAATGTTCCTTCTGGCATGGCTGCTTTTACGCCGGGAGGATGTGCGGGCATAAGGCACGGCAGTGCGCATGACGATTCCAAAAAATGACTCTGTGACACAATTTTCGCATCGCTGACAGACAGAAAAAACCTCCCCATGCAGTTGTCCTGCACGGGGAGGTTTTGTTATATGGGAATAGGGATGCTGCCTTAACGCTTATACTTTGCGGCGGTCTGCAAACGCTGCATGGCACGATCCAGCGCAATCTTGCTCTGGTAATACTCGTGCATACTCTGCTTATGCTGCAAGCGTTCCTCGGCGCGGATGCGGGCGGCTTCGGCACGATTCTTGTCGATGTCCTCCGGGTTCTCGGCGCTGTCCACCAGCACCATCACATAGGCGGGGGTCACCTCGGCAATGCCGTCACCCACCAGCACATCCCGGGCTTTGCCGTCCACCACAAAGTGGAGGATGCCCATGTGCAGCGCCACCAGCACCGGGTTATGCCCGGCCTGTACGCCGTAGATGCCATCGCTGATGGGCAGGGTCAGATCCTCGCAGTCACCCTGATAGAACTCACCGCTGGACGCTGTGATGCTCAGCATGAACTTGTTCATCAGACGGCACCGCCCTTTTCCTCAGCCAGCTTCTTTTCTGCCTTTTCGCGTGCTTCTTCCAGCGTACCTACGTTGAAGAATGCCCACTCCGGCAGATCATCGGCCTTGCCGTCCACAATGGCGGCAAAACTGCGCACCGTATCCTTCAGGGGCACATACTTGCCCTTGAGGCCGGTAAAGTTCTCGGCCACGGCAAAGGGCTGGGACAAGAATTTTTGCAGCTTGCGGGCGCGCATGACGGTCAGCTTGTCGTTTTCGTCCAGCTCGTCCATGCCCAGAATGGCAATGATGTCCTGCAGCTCCTGATAGCGCTGCAGAATGGACTGCACCTTGCGGGCCACGCGGTAGTGCTCCTCGCCCACGATGTCTGCTTCCAGAATGCGGGAGGTGGAAGCCAGCGGGTCCACAGCCGGGTAGATGCCCTGCTCCACGATCTTACGGGACAGCACGGTGGTGGCGTCCAGATGGGCAAAGGTGGTGGCAGGAGCGGGGTCGGTCAGGTCGTCGGCAGGCACATAGACGGCCTGCACCGAGGTGATGGAGCCGTCCTTAGTGGAGGTGATGCGCTCCTGCAGAGCGCCCAGCTCGTTGGCCAGCGTGGGCTGGTAGCCCACGGCAGAGGGCATACGGCCCATCAGGGCAGAGACCTCACTGCCGGCCTGCACGAAACGGAAGATGTTATCAATGAACAGCAACACGTCCTTGTGGGTTTCCTCACGGAAGTACTCTGCCATGGTCAGGCCGGTCTCGGCCACGCGCATACGAGCTCCCGGGGGCTCGTTCATCTGGCCAAAGACCAGTGCGGTCTTGTCCAGCACGCCGGAGGCGTTCATCTCGCCCCACAGGTCGCAGCCCTCGCGGGAGCGCTCGCCTACGCCGGTGAAGATGGAGTAGCCGCCGTGCTCGGTGGCCACGTTATGGATCAGCTCCTGGATCAGCACGGTCTTGCCCACACCGGCACCGCCGAACAGGCCGATCTTGCCGCCCTTGGCGTAAGGTGCCAGCAGGTCGATGACCTTGATGCCGGTCTCCAGAATCTCAGTTGCGGGCTTCTGCTCTGCAAAGCCGGGTGCCTTGCGGTGGATGGGCCAGTGCGGCAGCTCGTCCACAGCACCCTTGCCGTCAATGGGGCGGCCCAGCGGGTCGAACATACGGCCCAGTGTGCCCTCGCCCACAGGGGCGGTCAGGCCGTGGCCGGTAGCTTCCACCGGCATTCCCTTGCCCAGACCCTCGCTGGCAGAAAGCATGATGCAGCGCACCGTGGTCTCGTTGACGTGCTGCGTCACCTCCATGGTGCGCTCGGTGCCCTCTGCGGTCACGGTAAGCGCCTCCTGCAGGGCAGGCAGCCTGCCGGCGGTGAACTGCACATCCACCACGGGGCCTGCTACGCGAATAATAGTTCCCTGTATCATTTGGATTGCCTCTTGTCAAATCTTGTTTATCCAACGAACCCTCTCAGCCATCGCTGCGCGATGCCAGAGAAAGTTCCTTTATTATGTCCGATCCTGCACGGCAGCCGCGCCGCCGATGATCTCGGTGATCTCCTGCGTGATGGAGCCCTGACGGGTGCGGTTGTATTCCAGCTGCAAGTCCCGGATCATGTCATTGGCGCTCTTGGTTGCAGAATCCATGGCGGTCATGCGGGCGCTCTGCTCGGCGCAGAAGCTCTCGGTCATGGCGCCGAAGATCATACCGTGCATATAGATGGGCGCTGTCTGCTCGAACACGGTCTTCGCATCCGGGAACATCTCCACCTCGCCCCGCGGGTCACCCAGACCTTTGGGAGAGGGCTTCAGGTGCTCGCGGTCCAGCGGAAGCAGCCGCTCCATGACGGGTTCACTGGTCAGGGCATTCTGGATCTTGGTGTAGACGATGTACACCTCATCCAGCTTGCCGGACTTGAAATCGTCGATGGCGTCCACGGTGATGTCGCGGGCACGCTGCAGCGTCGGGGCCGTGGCGCCGTACTGGAACTCCTCCACCAGACGCGGGTCCTTATGGAGCAGGGCACGGTAGCCGACCTGACCGATGACATAGAACCGGTCGTTCTGGTCTGCATGTTCCTTGAGGAACTTGAGCAGGTTCTGGTTGTAAGCACCGGCCATACCCTTATCGGCGGTCAGCACAAGATAGGCCCGCTTGGGGTTCTCCACATTCCGCTCATGGAAGTAAGGGTGGACCGGCTCATCCGGCAGATGGGGCACGACGCGGGAAATGGTATCCCGCATCCGGGTGAAATACGGCAGAACGTTCTGGTAGTTCTGGCGTGCCTTGCGGAGCTTGGAGGAGGAGATCAGGTACATGGCATTCGTGATCTTCATGGTATCCTGAATGCTCTCGATCCGCTCCTTGAGCAGCTTACTGGATGCCATTGCTCTCCCCTCCCGCGAATGCCTTCCACGCGGTCAGGATGGTGTCCACCTGTTCCGGGGTGATCTTGCCCGTGGACGTGATCGCGTCCATGGTGCCGGAAACATCGGCGTGGAACTGGCGCACAAAGGCATTGGTCTTTGCGCGCTGGTCAGCCAGCGGCAGGTCGTCCAGCATCCCGTGGGAAGCCAGGGTCAGCACGACCACCTGCTCGGCATCGGACTTGGGCTGGTACAGCGGCTGCTTGAGCATCTCGGTCAGGGCTTTGCCGTGTTCCAGCTGGCGGCGGGTCTCAGCGTCCAGATCAGAGCTGAACTGGGCAAAGGACTCCATATCCTTGTACTGGGCCAGCTCGATACGCAGGTTGGAATTGGCCTTTTTCATGGCCTTGGTCTGGGCAGCGCCGCCCACACGGGAGACCGACAGACCGACGTTGACGGCGGGGCGGGTGGCCGCGGTGGAAAGGGGGGCGACCTTTCCA
>OGON01001762.1_pt1 | contig 14245 bp, 12 predicted proteins | sample 1552671 | NCBI WGS metagenome assembly OGON01 (sample SAMEA2580136, study PRJEB22360) | human gut metagenome | biome: human gut; feature: human-associated habitat; material: faeces | place: Denmark | collected 2008/2010 | reverse complement strand
CGATGCTGATCTTAAGTGCCAGTGAATCCGCCTCAACTAGCGCATCCTTGAGTGTCAGTGAATCAGCTTCAACTAGCGCATCGTTGAGTGCGAGCGAATCAGCCTCAACTAGTGCATCCTTGAGTGCAAGTGAATCCGCATCGACGAGTGCTTCATTAAGTGCGAGTGAATCTGTTTCAAGCAGTGCATCTTTGAGTGCGAGCGAGTCCGCATCCACGAGTGCATCACTGAGTGCCAGCGAATCCGCCTCAACCAGTGCATCCTTGAGTGCCAGTGAATCTGCATCAACTAGCGCATCACTGAGTACCAGCGAATCCGCCTCGACCAGCGCATCGCTGAGTGTGAGTGAATCAGCCTCAAGCAGTGCTTCGCTGAGCGCAAGCGAATCGGTTTCCACAAGTGCATCGCTGAGTGCAAGTGAATCCGCCTCAACCAGTGCATCACTGAGTGCGAGTGAATCGGCCTCAACTAGTGCATCACTGAGTGCGAGCGAATCCGCCTCAACGAGTGCTTCTCTGAGTGCAAGCGAATCGGCTTCCACGAGTGCATCATTGAGTGCGAGCGAATCAGCATCCACGAGTGCATCGCTGAGTGCAAGCGAGTCCGCCTCAATCAGCGCTTCTCTGAGTGCAAGTGAATCCGCCTCAACGAGTGCTTCATTGAGTGCCAGCGAATCCGCCTCAACGAGTGCTTCTCTGAGTGCAAGTGAATCAGCTTCCACGAGCGCATCCTTGAGTGCCAGTGAATCCGCCTCAACGAGTGCTTCTCTGAGTGCGAGCGAATCTGCCTCGACTAGTTCATCCTTGAGTGCAAGTGAATCCACTTCAACTAGTGCATCACTGAGTGCAAGTGAATCTGCATCAACCAGTGCTTCTCTAAGTGCAAGCGAATCTGCATCAACCAGTGCATCACTGAGTACAAGTGAATCAGCATCGACAAGTGCATCGCTGAGTGCCAGTGAGTCCGCTTCAACGAGCGCTTCACTGAGTGCAAGCGAATCTGCATCAACCAGTGCATCACTGAGTGCGAGCGAATCAACTTCAACTAGTGCATCCTTGAGCGCAAGCGAATCAGCATCGACGAGTGCTTCTCTGAGTGCGAGTGAATCAGCCTCAACTAGTGCATCCTTGAGTACCAGTGAATCCGCCTCAACCAGCGCATCGCTGAGTGCAAGTGAATCCGCCTCAACCAGCGCATCCTTGAGCGCAAGTGAGTCGGCATCGACAAGTGCATCACTGAGCGCCAGCGAATCAGCATCGACCAGTGCATCGCTGAGTGTTTCTCTGAGTACCAGTGAATCCGCCTCAACGAGTGCTTCACTGAGTGCAAGTGAATCCACATCCACGAGTTCATCTCTGAGTGCAAGCGAATCCACTTCGACGAGTGCATCTCTGAGTGCGAGTGAATCGGCCTCGACTAGTGCATCCTTGAGTGCAAGCGAATCCGCCTCGACGAGTGCTTCTCTGAGTGCCAGTGAGTCCGTCTCGACTAGTGCATCCTTGAGTGCGAGTGAATCCGTCTCGACTAGTGCATCCTTGAGTACCAGTGAATCAGCCTCAACCAGTGCATCACTGAGTGCAAGCGAATCAGCCTCAACCAGTGCATCACTGAGTGCAAGCGAATCAGCTTCAACTAGTTCATCACTGAGTGCAAGTGAATCAGCTTCAACCAGTGCATCCTTGAGTGCGAGTGAATCGGCCTCGACTAGTGCATCCTTGAGTACCAGTGAATCCGCCTCAACCAGTGCTTCACTAAGTGCAAGCGAATCCGCATCAAACAGCGCATCACAAAGTGCGAGCGAATCAGCTTCAACGAGTGCATCACAAAGTGCGAGCGAATCTGCCTCGACAAGTGCATCACTGAGTGCAAGTGAATCCACTTCAACCAGTGCATCTCTGAGTGCCAGTGAATCAGCATCAACGAGTGCTTCTCTGAGCGCAAGCGAGTCTGCCTCAACTAGTGCATCACTGAGTGTAAGTGAATCAGCCTCAACTAGTGCATCCTTGAGTGCAAGTGAATCCGCATCGACGAGCGCTTCATTAAGTGCGAGTGAATCTGTTTCAACCAGCTCATCCCTGAGCGCCAGTGAATCCGCCTCGACTAGTGCATCCTTGAGTGCAAGCGAATCAGCCTCAACGAGTGCATCTCTGAGTGCGAGTGAATCGACATCAACTAGTGCATCATTGAGTGCAAGTGAGTCCGCTTCAACTAGTGCATCCTTGAGTGCGAGTGAATCAACTTCGACGAGTGCATCCTTGAGTGCAAGTGAATCCGTATCAACGAGTGCATCGCTGAGTGCAAGTGAATCAGCATCGACGAGTGCATCGCTGAGCGCCAGCGAATCCACGTCAGCCAGTGCATCACTTAGTACGAGCGAATCAGCTTCTACAAGTGCTTCTCTGAGCGCGAGTGAATCAGCCTCAACTAGTGCATCACTGAGTGCAAGCGAATCGGCCTCGACAAGTGCTTCTCTGAGTGCTAGTGAATCAGCATCGACGAGTGCATCACAAAGTGCGAGCGAATCAGCATCGACGAGCGCATCCTTGAGTGCCAGTGAATCAGCTTCAACGAGTGCATCTCTGAGCGCAAGTGAATCGACTTCAACTAGCTCATCCTTGAGTGCCAGCGAGTCTACTTCGACGAGTGTATCCTTGAGTACCAGTGAATCCGCATCGACGAGTGCATCTCAAAGTGCCAGTGAATCAGCCTCAAGCAGCGCATCCCTGAGTGCAAGCGAATCAGCTTCTACAAGTGCTTCTCTGAGCGCGAGTGAATCAGCATCGACGAGTGCATCACAGAGTGCGAGCGAATCAGCATCCACGAGTGCATCACTGAGTGCGAGTGAATCAACTTCAACAAGTGTTTCTCTGAGTGCGAGTGAGTCCGCTTCAACCAGTGCATCACAAAGCGCAAGCAAGTCTGCATCAGTAAGTGCAAGTCAGTCCGCATCGACGAGCGCTTCTCTGAGCACAAGCGAGTCAGCATCCACGAGTGCATCTCTGAGTGCGAGCGAATCAGCATCAAGCAGTGCTTCACTTAGTGCGAGTGAATCAGCATCCATGAGCGCATCTCTGAGTGTCAGTGAATCAACTTCAACCAGTGCATCTCTTAGTGCTAGTGAATCTGCATCAACGAGTGCTTCTCAAAGTGCAAGTGAATCAGCTTCGACCAGTGCATCTCTTAGTGCTAGTGAATCAGCATCGACGAGTGCTTCTCAAAGTGCAAGTGAATCGGCCTCAACAAGTGCATCACTTAGTGTGAGTGAATCTGCTTCAACCAGTGCTTCGCTTAGTGCCAGTGAATCTGCTTCAACCAGTGCATCACTTAGTGCAAGTGAATCGGTATCGACTAGTGCATCACTTAGTGCAAGTGAATCCGCATCGACGAGTGCATCACAGAGTGCAAGTGAATCCACTTCGACTAGTGCATCGCTGAGTACCAGTGAATCTGCATCAACCAGTGCTTCTCAAAGTGTCAGCGAGTCAGTTTCAACTAGTGCATCGCTGAGCGCCAGTGAATCAGTATCGACGAGTGCATCCTTGAGTGCCAGTGAATCCGCCTCAACTAGTGCATCGCTGAGTGCTAGTGAATCAGCTTCAAGCAGCGCATCCTTGAGTGCAAGTGAATCAGCATCAACAAGTACATCCTTGAGTGCAAGTGAATCAGCATCAACAAGTGCATCCTTGAGTGCAAGTGAATCGGCATCGACGAGTGCTTCTCAAAGTGCCAGTGAGTCAGCATCGACGAGTGCATCACTGAGTGCGAGTGAATCGGCATCGACGAGTGCATCACTGAGTGCGAGCGAGTCCGCTTCAACGAGTTCATCACTGAGTGCAAGTGAATCCGTATCAACGAGTTCATCACTGAGTGCAAGTGAATCAGCCTCCACGAGTGCATCTCTGAGCGCCAGTGAATCAGCATCAACAAGCGCATCACAGAGTGCGAGTGAATCAGCCTCAACGAGTTCATCACTGAGCGCCAGCGAATCAGCCTCCACGAGTGCTTCTCTGAGTGCTAGTGAATCAGCATCGACGAGTGCATCACTTAGTGCCAGTGAATCGGCCTCCACGAGTGCATCCTTGAGCGCAAGTGAATCGACTTCGACGAGTGCATCGCTGAGTGCCAGTGAATCAGCATCAAGCAGCGCTTCACTGAGCGCCAGTGAGTCAGCCTCCACGAGTGCTTCTCAAAGTGCAAGTGAATCAGCCTCCACGAGTGCTTCCCTGAGTGCAAGTGAATCCGTATCAACTAGTGCATCTCTGAGTGCAAGTGAATCAGCTTCCACGAGTGCATCTCTGAGTGCTAGCGAATCTGCATCGACAAGTGCATCCCTGAGTGCCAGCGAATCAACCTCGACAAGTGCATCTTTGAGTGCAAGTGAATCAGCATCCACGAGCGCATCCTTGAGTGCAAGTGAATCAGCCTCCACGAGTGCATCACTGAGTGCAAGTGAATCGGTCTCCACGAGTGCATCCATGAGCGCAAGTGAATCTGCTTCGATCAGTGCATCACAAAGTGCAAGTAAATCAGCATCAACTAGTGCATCCTTGAGTACGAGTGAATCAGCATCGACGAGTACATCCCTGAGTGCGAGTGAATCAGCATCCACGAGCGCATCCTTGAGTGCCAGTGAATCAGCATCAAGCAGCACTTCACTGAGTGCCAGCGAGTCCGCCTCGACGAGTGCATCTCAAAGCGCGAGCGAATCCACTTCAACGAGTGCATCCTTGAGTGCCAGTGAATCGGCATCGACGAGTGCTTCACTGAGCGCCAGCGAATCAGCATCAACGAGTGCATCCTTAAGTGCAAGTGAATCCGTATCAATGAGTGCTTCTCTGAGTGCTAGCGAATCAACTTCAACTAGCTCATCCTTGAGTGCGAGTGAATCAGCTTCCACTAGTGCATCGCTGAGTGCAAGCGAATCCGTATCAACTAGTGCATCACTGAGTACCAGCGAATCTGCCTCCACGAGCGCATCCTTGAGTGCCAGCGAGTCCGCCTCGACTAGTGCATCACTGAGTGCGAGCGAATCAGCATCAAGCAGCGCATCCCTGAGCGCCAGCGAATCAGCTTCAACCAGTGCTTCTCTGAGTGCAAGTGAATCCGCATCGACGAGTGCATCCTTGAGTACGAGCGGATCCGCTTCAACTAGCGCATCACTTAGTGTCAGTGAATCCGTATCAACTAGTGCATCGCTGAGTGCAAGTGAATCAGCCTCAACGAGTGCATCACTGAGTGCAAGTGAATCGGTCTCCACGAGTGCATCCATGAGCGCAAGTGAATCTGCTTCGATCAGTGCATCACAAAGTGCAAGTAAATCAGCATCAACTAGTGCATCCTTGAGTACGAGTGAATCAGCATCGACGAGTACATCCCTGAGTGCGAGTGAATCAGCATCCACGAGCGCATCCTTGAGTGCCAGTGAGTCCGCTTCAACGAGTGCATCACAAAGTATGAGCGAATCGGCATCGACCAGTACGTCACTGAGTGCAAGCGAATCAGCTTCAACCAGTGCATCCCTGAGTGCGAGCGAGTCCGCTTCAACGAGTGCTTCTCAAAGTGCAAGTGAATCGACTTCAACAAGTGCTTCGCTGAGTGCCAGTGAATCCACTTCGACGAGTGCCTCAGTAAGTACCAGCCAGTCCGCTTCAGCTAGCGCGTCAGCTTCAGCAAGTGCTTCGGTATCGACGAGTGCGAGTGAATCAATCTCTAAGAGCGCATCGCAAAGTATTTCAAAGAGCCAGTCGCGCAGCCTATCGGAATCAATTTCCAACAGCAAGGTGAACAGCATCAGCCAATCCATTTCGGAAAGCATTGCTCACAACACCGACTCCAATTCAGGCGGTTATGCTGAAAACAACAATGGCCGTTCACTGATTGAACCAGTGTCGCTGGTAGAGGTGCAGTCGTTTGACAGCGTCGCACCATCAGTTGAACAGCCAGCAACGGAAAGTGTTGTATCAAGTCAGCCAACGCCGGCTGCTAAGAAGCAGGCTGAAAAACTGCCACAGCTCAGCGGTTCTGATGATTCTCAAGCAGGTATCCTGGGACTGTCAGCCGTAATGCTGGGTGCATTGGCTGCTGCCTTTGGACGCAAGCGAACTGATGAAGATAAGTAACTGATCGATTGATATTTAAAAAGAAGAACGTTGCATCATGGTAAAAACGCCGTGATTGCAGCGTTTTTTTCTTTTTTATCACCTAAATCGCCAAAAAGTTTCGAAAGTCACATCAAAATATAAGTTGATGTTGATCTGTGCAACATCTGGAATTAACGGCCATTTCGAAAAAATATTATGTATATTGTTATTAACTGTAATAACGTTTATAAAATGATAAGTGTAAGAGGGAGCGATAGTTATGACGGTCTACATTACAAACATGCATGGCCAAATGAGAAACAGTACGGCCCAGATTGCTCAAAATATGGCTGCTCAATTTGCTGATGAAATTGGCATCAGAGAGCTGGGCTACTACTTTTATGATGCCTCAGCCGAACCTGCCGGTGAATTGTCAGCACGGTTGGACGGTATTCTGTCATCATTGACGGTTGACGATATCGTGATTCTGCAAGAGCCAACCTGGATGGAGATGCAATGGCAGCAGCGGCTGGTTGACAAGATCAATGCCTACCGTCAAGAGTATCGCGTCAAATTGATCATGTTCGTGCATGACGTAGCGCCGTTGATGTTTGACAATCCCGCGCGCGTTCCGGAATGGATTGACTTTTACAATCAGGCTGACGTTTTGATTCTGCCAATGCCACAAATGAAGCAGGAATTAGACAAATGGGGTCTTAAAGTCAAAAAGATCGTTTATCAGCAAGCCTGGGACGCATTGACTGTCGATCAACTGACCGGTGAATCGCCATATCGCACGGTACTTAATTTCGCGGGCAGTCCCAGCAAGTTTACTTTTGTCAATGATTGGCACGAAAAGGTTCCGCTTGAGGTTTTTGCCGATCCAACCGCTCCGCTTGACAATCCTCAGGTCAGATTTCAAGGCTATGTGGCTAATGAGCATCTGATTGAATGTCTGCATCAAAACGGGGGCTTTGGCCTGCTTTGGGAAGCTTCGCCGACAGTATATGAATATATGAAGCTCAATGTCAATTTTAAATTCGGCTCTTATCTGGCGGCGGGTTTGCCGATCGTTATTCATCGCGGCATCGCGCAGGCGGATCTTGTCGAAAAATATCATCTGGGTAAAGTAGTTGATTCGCTTGCCGAAGCTAGTGAATGGGTGCAGTCCGTAACTGAAGAACAGTACCGGCAATTAGCTGATCATGTTTATCGATTCGGCTGGCTCAATCGGCAGGGAATGTTTACCAAACGGGCGCTGACCGAAGCTGTTTTTCAAGCGCGCCTGGAAGAGTAGGCTTACGTGATTAAAAAGACAATTTAGTATGCCTAGAAGAGTGGTTTGATGTACGCAAAAGAATCGTTTAATGTGCTTAAAAAATAATTAAGTGCACATAGAAGAATGACTTAGCGTGCTCAAAAAATTTAGCGTATTTCAAAGAATCGTTTTTCTAAATAATCAGCTAGCGCGCCTTGAAAAAATAATTTAGCGTGCTACATAGATTGAAGAACGGAAGAATCGTAAACGAGCAAAGGGGTTGCAATGCTTTCTGAAACTAAAGGGATTTTAAAAAAGGCCGGCTTTACGCTGATGGCGATCACGATTTATCTGTTGGGCAGTCAGGTTGCGGTACCGGCAGTCAAGCTCACCCGCCACTACCAACAGCTGATGCATGAATCCTCAGTCAGTGCCCTAGCTGCCATGTCGGGGGCTAATCTGCCGAAACTGTCGCTTTTCAGTATTGGCTTTACGCCGTTTATGGTAGCGATGATGGCGGTTCAGCTGGCGTTATTGATGAAGCTGCCATATCTGCGGGAGCTTTCACAGCGGCAGATTCTCTTGCTGCAAAACATGCTGACAATGCTGATTGCCGTTTTTGAAGCACACCTGTTAGTCGGCAGCGCGCGCCTGATTGATGGTCCGCTGGCAAGAATCACGGCAATCACGGCATTGACGGCTGGCGCGATGCTGGTTACCTGGCTGGGCAATCTAAATGGCAGTCGGGGGATCGGCGGAATGGTCGTGCTCATCATCTGCAATATGATGCGGAGCGTGGCCGTACAGGCAGGCAAGCTTTTTCACCAGCTGGCAACCAATTGGCAGGGCTGGTTGCTGATCATCGGAATCGTGCTTTTGAGTCTAGGACTGATCTGGTTTTTAGTGGCTTTTCGTTTGGCTCGCTATGAGGACGCGCAGATCAGATCCTATCTGCCAAGCTACACGCCGCCTTTGATGTATCCAATTGGGCTCAACCTGGGCGTTATGATGACTTTTATGATTGGAACGGCGCTGGCGGTACTGCCGGCTTTGATTGGCACCAGATTGGGTCACCGCACGCTTTTGTTGAATTCACAATTTCAAATCGGCTTTGCGGCTGGCTTGACCTTTTTATTGACCTACTTTTTTGCATGGCTGCAGTTCAATCCCAAGCAGCAGGCCAAACAGATGCTGTACACCAACAGTTATCTTTTAAACGTGCAGCCGGGCAAGCCAACGCAGCGCTATCTGCGGCGCCGTTTGGTTAGTCTGACGTTTTTTGGCGCGCTTTTGGCAATGGGCGTGATCGTCATGAGTCTTTCCGGTTCTTTAATCAAAAATGAATGGGGCAGCATTCTCCAGTTGATGGCACAGCTGATCATGCTGGTAATGTTTATGAACGGTCTGATCGATAAACTGGATGAGCTTAAAATTCCGCGCCGCTATGCCAAGTTGAAAGGAGAGCTGGAAGATGAAGTATTTCGTGCCGACTTGGCAAAACGAGCTTGACGACTGGGCATTTGCCGTTGACCGTCTCAAGTTTGACGATGCCATCAATAATTTAAAGATCTTCATGAGCAATGATGCCCAATGCGGCGTGATCGTCAGTGAATACGTTCCGCAGCTTACGGCACAGCTCAACGAGGCCGGACTGGCACCAGAGAAGCTGCTGACGGTGTTTGATCTGATTCAGGGCGTTACCGATCCGCGTGCTCGGCAGATTTTGGATCTAGCAGACTTTAACTGGCCGCGCGGAACCTGGTTTGAATACGATCCGTTTCGGGTGGTTGCCTACCATGATGATCAAAAGCTTGCGCAGGTGATTTTTAACGCCCGCGGACAGATTCTGCGGATTGAGCGCTTTGAACACGACAAGCATTTCCAGGATCTGGTGATGGATTCGCGGGGCTGGCTATCTTGTCTGCAAAACTACGATAAACAAGAGCAGCTGGTTGAGCGGGTATTTTTAGATCCAGCCGGCAGCTGGCGCGTCAAGGAACGGATCACGGATGGCCGTGTTTTTGTCAATCCGTGGTTTGCCAAAGATTTTAGCGCGGCCGCATACCAGGATCGGCAGGCACTGATTGACGAGTTTTTGCCGCGGCTCATCAAGCAAAATCTTGACGCTCAACAAGACGAGGTCATTTTTACGGCGGCTGATCAGCAGCGGGCCAGGCTGTCATTTTTTAACGGCTTTAAAACCGCGGCCGTCATCAGTCGCTGGCATGCTTTTGAAAAATTTTTGCCACGGCTGAATGATTTTACTGGGCAGCTGGTGACCGACTCGGCTGCCGTTGACGCGCGGGTGCATGAATTGTTGGGGAATGAACGCGAGACCCTGCTTTTGCCGATTTTTTCAGCTCAGTTTCATCTGGGCCACAGTCAAGAGCAGCTGGAGCAGACGATTCTGCTGGTGGTCAACGATCTGACACCGGCTGAACTGCGCGCTGTTTTGTCCCGGCTTTTAGCCCGTATTGATCAGGCACGATTTAATGAAAATCTGAAACTGGTCGGCTATGACGATGATCGGCTGAGTCGTGCAGAGGAGCTGATTAAAGAATTGGCCCAGGATCATTATCCTTTGATCATGATCAACCCAACGCCTGAACAGCTCAAGCCAAACGAGGATCTGCAGGACGCGGACCTTACGCCGGATATGGAAGATCTGCAAACCGCGCAGCCAATTCCGATCTATACCAAGCGGATCGCGCAGCCTAAGGATCTCTTGACCATACTGGATTCGACCCGTGTATTGGTAGATCTCAGTATGGCGCCAGATGATTTTATTCAGATGGCAGCCGTTAGCGTTGGCGTGCCACAGATCAATCGCACGGTAAGCGAGCTGGTCACGCATCAGCAAAATGGACTGCAGATTAAGCAGATCAGTCAGCTGGATCAAGCCCTGGACTATTATCTAGGCTCCATGAAGCACTGGAACGAGGCGTTGGTGAGTTCAGTTGCCATGATCAATCGCTACTCGGATGAAATGATCATGAATGCCTGGCAGAATCTTTGGTAGAAAGGAAGGCTAAGAATTGAAACCGATTAGAGTCTTGCAGCTGGGTGGCGAAGACTGGTCGCAGACGCTGCGGATTCCCGCTGGCGTGCAGTGGTACTTCAACGACCTGGCGCAGTTAAAAGTCAAAAAAATGCGGTTTGAGCTCTTGATTATTGCCGACCAGCTGGAAATGACCCCGGTTGAATGGGAGCAGCTGCATGCCAAGGTTGATCCATATAACGTGGTCTTTTTGCCTGAAGCTACCGGTGATGAGCTGCAGCAGTATTTTTTGGCGCGGACGCAGGCTCGGTTGTTAAAAAGCGATCGTCAAGCCTTTGTGTCGGCAATTCCTCAATACTACTATGTCGGCCAGCAAGGAATGGGAATCGGTCCGGATGCTTTTTCTGTCAGTCCCAGCTATCAGGGAAGTCAGCGCTGGAAAGATTCCGCGGCCTTGGAGCTGACGGTTGACAGTGATGACTGGGAACCGTTAGCCAACCTGCGTACTAATCTGTTTGTCGATCCCAAACGGCAGCTGACGGTCTGGCCCGTTTTTCAGCATGATGCCAACGTAGAGATTCGTTACCGCTTCGTTTTGGTTTATGGCAGTGAGCGCCAGACTTATGAGTTTTCCGAGGCGCAGCTGCAAAAGCCGCAGGTAATCCCGACGCCGATTATCGCCCGCAACCAGTTTTTAAGCGTGATTATTTTTGTTAAAGGACATGGCCAGATAACGCTGGGCAACCTTGAGCTTCGCTGGGCGCGCTATGGACTGGGGACGTTTATCAATGGTGGGCAGGCCTGGCAGGATCTTGAGTTGCGCGATGAGGTGCAGTTCTTCTTTAATCCCGGTGATCTGCGGCCGCCACTGTGCGTTTATTTTGCCGGCTATCACTCCAAGAAAAGCTTTGAAGGCTATTTCATGATGAAAAAGATGAAGGTTCCCTATCTTTTGATTACCGATTCGCGGCTGGAAGGGGGCGCCTTTTACACGGGACCGTTTTTCAACCAAGCCGTGCCGAAGATTATTGATCAGCATCTGCAGCTGTTGGGGTTTGATCATACGCAGCTGGTGATGTCGGGCATTTCAATGGGAACTTATGGCGCGATTAAATTTGGTCTGCGACAAAAGGCTCATGCGGTGATTGCTGCCAAGCCGCTGGTACATCTAGGAACGATCGCACAGCGGAGTCGCTTGGCACGGCCGGACGAATTCGGCACCAGCTTTGACCTGGCCAGAGAATTGATTGCCGCGCCAAACGAGCTGGACGAAACCAGTCTGCGGCAGCTGGATCAAAAAATCATTGACGCGCTGATCCATGAAGATGCCAGCGAGACGTCACTCAACCTCGCGTACATGTTTGATGACGACTATGATCCCAACGCGCTGGCCGTCTTGAAAAAGCATCTGCTGGGGCGGGCCCGTCAGATCAACTACTATGGTCTGCCCGGCCGCCACAATGACGACAGCAGCGGGATGATTAAATGGTTTTTACGGCAGTATGAGCGCGTCTTAAAAGAAGATTTTGGAAGGTGAGGATTTGCTGAACTACGTCTACTGGGGCAATCAGCCAAACAACAACTATCGCTACGGCTCGGCAATGACCGTGCGCGCCGATCAGTCGGTTCATTTTGTCAATCGGCTGATGGCACCGGGCAAAACGCTGGTCAAATGGTATTCAGCGGGCAACTATCAGGCTCAGCGTGTGGTCCCGCAGCTGCCGGAACTGCTCAGCAATCAGACCTATCAGATCAAGGCCGTGATGAAAGTTGAACCCGCAGCGCGCGTGATGCTCAAGGCGTCTTTTTATGATGCGCAGGGGGACGTGATTAAGGAGTTTCAGGAACACGGCACTCAGCTGACGGTTATTTGTCCTTTAGAAGTGGTCAGCTATACCGTTGAATTGATCAATCTGGGCTGTTGGGAGCTGGATTTTAAACGACTGGAGATTGCTGACCAGGGAATTGACCAGCAAATAACCGTTCCTCCGCTGATCAAGCCGATTCCGGGTCAGCCAGTCAGCGTTTTATTGCTGGAAACGCGCCGCACCAGCAGTGGGATTGATTTTAATGTCTTAGCTGACCAGCACATCATTTCCAACCTGCTGCCGGTGGTGATTCCGTGGCAAGACCGAAACGACGCGTTGGATTTGGCAAAAGCACGGATTAATCAGGCAATCCCCGATTATGGCCGGGTGAATCTGATTGGTACTTCGCCCGCGACCAATGCCTTGGTGCACCAGCTGATTGATTGGCAGCCGACCTGGCATGGCTTTACGCTGGCCCCAGATGAGCTGCCGATTAATCCACGGATCGAGCGCTATCAGATCAGCTACCGCGGCGATGCTTTTTGGCAAAGCGCGGTTCGCTTACCGATCATGATGATTCTGCAGGAGCTGCGCGATCGGCTGGGAGTCGCGCAGCCAAAATAGAGCAAGGCCGTTTTTGCTTATTTTATGATGATCAGCAATGAGGATCCGCGGCCAGAAAGGAATTTTGAATGAGCTTTTCATGGGAATATCAAAAAGCACGGCGGATCTTGCGGCAAGTCAACGCGCTGGCACCCAAGATGCGGTCGTTGGATGACCAGTCGCTGCAGGAACAAACGCCTAAACTGCGTACCCAGCTGGCTGAAGGGGCGTCTTTAATGGAAATCCTGCCAGAAGCCTATGCCACCGTACGCGAGGCCGCACGCCGAGTATTAGGAATGTATCCGTTTGACGTGCAGGTATTGGGAGCCATCGTCATGCAGCAGGGACAGATTGCCGAGATGAAAACTGGTGAGGGCAAGACGCTGACGGCCACGCTGCCGCTTTATCTCAACGGTCTGACGCAAAAAGGCGCGATTCTGGTTACGCCCAGCATGTACCTGGCCAAGCGTGATCAAGAAGAGATGGCGCCGCTGTATGAATGGCTGGGGTTGACCTGCAGCCTGGGCTTTGATCCGGATGCCGCTGATGAAGACGATGAAGCCAAAAAGGTTAAGCCTGAGGTAAAACGGGGCTGGTATAATGCCGACGTGATGTACACGACGGGGACCACGCTGGCGTTTGACTATCTTTTCAACAATCTGGCGGCCAATCCGCGTGATCAGTATCTGCGGCCCTATCATTTCGCGATTATCGATGAGGCTGACGCGGTGCTTTTGGATGGCGCCAATTCGCCAATGGTGGTTTCCAGCAAGCCATCGCTGCAGTCAAATCTTTATCAGCAGGCCGATCTGTTTGTCCGGACGCTGCGCTATCGTCAGGAGTATCGGCTGAATCTCAAGGATCAAGCAGTCTGGCTGACCAAGGCGGGGATTGAGTATGCCCAAAGCTATTTCCGGATTGATGATCTGTTCAGTCCAAAGCGCCGCGAACTGTATCGGCACATTAATCTGGCGCTGCAGGCACATTTTCTGCAGCAGCGCGGTCATGAATATGAAGTCCAGGATGGCAAGGTGATACTGCTGGATGAAGCCAATGGCCGCCTGTTAAAAGGGATGAAGATCAACACTGGAATTCAGCAGGCAGTTGAGCAGAAAGAAGGCGTTGAACTGACCGATAATCAACAGGCCGTTGCCTCAACGACTTATCAGAGCTTATTCGGCCTGTTTGAAAACGTCGCGGGGATGACAGGGACGGCGCGCTCATCAGCCAGCGAGTTTATCAACCTGTACAAGATGAAAGTCGTTGCGATTCCGACTCATCGCCCGGTTGTGCGCCAGGATTTCTCGCCCCGACTGTATCTGACGACCGGCGAAAAGCTGCGGGCGGCGATTGACTTGACGATGAGACTGCATCAAGAGGGACGGCCGATTCTTTTGATTGCCGGGTCAATCGAAAATTCCGCGATCATTTCTGAACTGTTGCTGAACCGGGGGATTGCCCATAATGTCTTGACGGCCCGCAATGAAGCTAGAGAAGC
>OGON01001755.1_pt1 | contig 14276 bp, 10 predicted proteins | sample 1552671 | NCBI WGS metagenome assembly OGON01 (sample SAMEA2580136, study PRJEB22360) | human gut metagenome | biome: human gut; feature: human-associated habitat; material: faeces | place: Denmark | collected 2008/2010 | reverse complement strand
AGGATGCCGCCGAACTGACCCGCGACGTCGGCCGCGGCACCCATGATGGGCGGGAAGATCGCGCCGCCGATCAGGCCCATGAGCATCAGGCCGGAGATCTCGTTCTGACGGTCCGGACGGTACATGAGCGCGTGGGAGAGGAACAGCGAGAACACGTTCGAGTTGCCGAAGCCGACGAGTGCGACCGCGACCCAGAACAGCCAGACCGGCGGATTGGTCGGCACGAGCGTGAAGATCGCGAAGCAGATGGCGGAGAGCGTCATGATGACGCCGCAGATGCGCACGCCGAGCTTGTTGCTGATCTTCTGGAGCACGATGCCGCCGGTGAAGCAGCCGATCATGCGGGCGACGAAGTACACCATCGTCGCGGAGGACGCGATGGCTGTGAACGTGTCGCCGGTGTGCTCGGTCAGGATGCGCGGCGCCTGCGCGTTGATGGCGACGTCCACGCCCACGTGCGCCACGATGCCGAGGAAGCACAGGAGCACGATGCGGTCGGAGAACAGCAGCTTGAAGCAGCGGCCGATGGTAGTGGTGCCGGCGTCAGGCGCGGGCTCCTCGATCTTGTCGAACGCGAGCAGCACGTAGCCGAGGATGCCGACGATGAAGTAGATCACGAACAGTATCCACCACATGCCGACCTGCTTGCCGTCAGCGTTGGTGTAGGTGAAGGCGGAGATGCTGTTCGCGCCCCACATGGCGATCCACGGGGCGAACAGGGAGGCGAACGCCTTGACGAACTGGCCGAGGGTCAGCGTGGAGGCGAGCTTATCACCCTTGACGAACACGGTCAGCAGCGGGTTGAGCGACACCTGCATCAGTGTGTTGCCGATGCCGAGGAACGCGAAGGAGATGACGATGAGCACCAGCTGCACGGTGGACTTCATCGGGCACAGCAGGTAGGCGATGATCGGCAGCGCCATGGCGACGAGCGTCACCAGGATGGACCACAGCACGGTCTTGCGCCGCCCGATCTTGTTCATCAGGATGCCGGTGGGCACGGAGAAGATCAGGAACCAGAAGAACACCATGGTGGTGAACAGGTTGGCGGTTCCGTCGGCGAGACCGAACTCGGCCTTCACGTAGTTCGTCGCGGTGCCGACCAGGTCGACGAAGCCCATGACGAAGAAGGCGAACATGACAGGCAGGATCTTGGCGAATCCCGCGTTGACTGGCTTGGTGGTTTCGTTGCTCATTGCGATGTTTCCCTTTTCTCTGATAATGAGCTGTGATTATTTGATCGTCGGTGCATCCTGTGGGCGTGTCACTGCGCGGCCTGCGCGAGGTAGTCGGGCATGGTGTCCGGGTACTCCGGCCAGGCGCCGTTGGCGGTGCAGACGTACGCGGCGGTGTTCACGGCCTTGCGGTGCGCCTCGGTCAGCGTGTCGCCGAGCAGCGTACGGGCGGTGAACGTGCCTGAGAAGGAGTCGCCGGCGCCGACGGTGTCGACGACCTCGACGTGCGGGGTGGCCAGCGTGGAGGACTCGCCGTTCTTGGAGATGATGGTGGAGAACGTGGAACCGCCGGTCAGGATAACGTAGTCGAGGCCGTACTCGCTCATGAACCAGCGGCAGGCGTCGTCGTCGGAGGTGCCGCGGATGTCGAACATGTCGCGCAGGAGCAGCAGTTCGGCGTCGTTGATCTTGAAGACGGTCGCCGCTTCAAGCAGCTCCTCGATGAGCTCCTTGGAGTAGTGGTCGCCGCGCAGGTTGATGTCGAAGAACTTCATTGCGCCCGGCTTGGTGTGCTTGAGTAGCTCGATGATGGTGTCGTGGGTCTCGGGGGAGCGCAGGGCCAGCGTGCCGTAGCAGATGGCGTCGGCCTGCTCCACGACCTCGATGAGCTGGCGGGTGAGCAGCAGGTGGTCCCAGGCGACGCCCTTGACGATGGTGTACTCCGGGATGCCGTTCTTCAAGCTGACCTCGACAGTGGAGGTGGGCCATGCGTTGCGCTGGATGATGGAGTGGATGCCGGCCTTCTCGGCTTCGGCGAGCAGCTCGTCGCCGAGCGCATCCTCGCCGACCGCGCTGATTGACCAGCCGTCGGCGCCGTTCATCTTCGCGTGGTAGGCGAAGTTGACGGGGGCGCCGCCTGCGCGCTTTCCGCTGGGCAGCATGTCCCACAGGAGCTCTCCGAGAGACAGAACGATGGGCTTGGTCATGATGGTTTCCTTTCCGGGATGGTTGCTGTGGTTGTTGTGTTGCTGCGGGGTCCTCCGTTGTGGGGAACCCCGGAAATCCGTGATGTTCCGCGGGCGGTCACGACAGTTCGAAGAACTGTGACGGGTGGTCGAGGAACTGGTTGATGGCTACGGCCGCGGCGCCGTTCAGGGCGGCGTCCGCGGGCAGGGCGGACAGGGTGATGGCGGTGGTGTCGTTGAGCTCGTGGATGACGTGCTTGTCGATGACCTTGTGCACTTCGTCGAGCAAGAGCTGCCCGGCTTCGGCGACGATGTCGCCGATGACGATCTGCGAGGGGTTGAAGGAGTTGAAGATCGTGATGCAGCCGAAACCGACGTACCGTGCGACCCGCTTGATCAGTGCGATCGCGCGCTTGTCGCCGCCGCGGGCCAGTGCGAACAGCGCTCGGCATGCCTGCAGGTGGGTCATCGTGCCGGCATCGGCGATCAGATCGTCTTCCTTCAGGATCATCTCGTGGATCGCGGGGGTGGAGCAGTAGCGTTCGAGGCATCCGACGTTGCCGCAGTCGCACGGCTTGCCGTTGATGTCGATGCTGACATGGCCGATTTCGGTGGCCGCTCCGAGGGCGCCGTTGATGATGTTGCCGTGGTCGATCACGCCGAGGCCGACGCCTTCGCCGACGAGGTAGTAGGCGAGGTTCTCGGTGGTGATGGTGGGATCGAACAGGTATTGGGCCATCGCGCCGGCGCGGGCGTCTTGCTCCACGAACACGGGGACGGTGAACGCGTTGCTGAATTCGTGGATGAAGTTGACTTTCTGCCATCCGCGCATCGAGGACACGACGGCGGTGCGTCCCACGTTGCGCAGGTAGGGGCCGGGGACGGCCATGCCGATGGCGATGATGCGTCGGTCGGCTTCGATCAGCGAACCGATGGTGTCGTGGAGCTGCATGATCGCCGAGTCGATGGTGTCTTCGGTGACTTGGGGCAGTTCCTGCACGGTCAGCGGTTTGCCGGCGAGGTCGAACACGCCGAGCTGTACCAGGCTTCGCGCGAATTTCACGGCGATGACGTGGAATTCTGCGGTGTCGAGAGTGAGCCCGATGGAGCGGCGGTTCTTGCGCCCCTCGAAATCGCCGGTCTCCTTGATGGCGCCGGCTTCTATGAGCTTGGCGGTGATCTTGGTGATGGCGGCGGGGGTGAGGTCGAGGGCTTTGGCGATCTGCGCGCGAGAGCTGATGCCGTGCTGGTACAGGTGCTGCATGATCCGCGAACGGTTGGTTTCGGACACTGATGCCAGGGTTGCGTTGGCGATGGTGTTGGTCATCACTGCTCCTTCGCTGTCGTGCCGTGTGCGCGGTCGTTGCGTGTTGTTGTCATGCTCGTCATTGAATATGAACGATGTTTATATATTAACACTGTTAATCAAAAAAAAGGGAGGCGCGCCGTTGTTCGGCGTGTCGCGCTTTGTCCCACGGTTTGCGCGTGTCGGGGCGTGGGATGGTTCGGGTGCCCTCGTGCGGGATGGTACGGTGATAGACAAGGTATGTGACGCATCGAAGGAGATGACAATGACGGTTGAAATCGCGGTGCAGGACGTGGAGGGCGCCCGCATCGCACATGAGGAGGGGGCGGATCGCGTCGAACTGTGCGCCGCTCTGATGGGCACGGGCGGGCTGACCCCAAGCTTCGGCATGATCCAGGCATGCTCCCATGTCGGCGTACCCCAAGGCGTCCAGGTGCTGATCCGTCCGAGAGGCGGTTCGTTCGTGTTCACCGATGAAGAGAAAAACGTGCAGATCGCCGACGTCCGTTCGGCCATCCTCGCCGGGGCGTCCGGCGTCGTCGTCGGAGGCATGACCGAGGACGGGCGCATTGACGTGCCGTTCACCCGCGCGCTGGCCGAGGCCGCCCGCAACGAGGCCGTGCGCTGCAATCGCAAGGTGCAGGTCACGTATCATCGTGCGTTCGACATGCTCGACGATCAGTTCGCCGCGCTGGATACCCTGATCGAACTTGGCTTCACCCGCGTGCTCACCTCGGGTGGCGCCGCATGCGTCCCGGATGGTCTGGGCCGCCTGCGGGAGCTGTCCGAATACGCCGCGGGGCGCATCCAGATACAGGCCGGCGGCGGTGTGACCGTCGATCTCATTCCCGCCTTGAAGGAGACGGGCGTGTCGGCGATTCATTTGTCGGCGAAACGCACGATGACATCGGATGGGGGCCCCGGAGGCGGAGGCAATGGCGTCATGGTATGCCGCACCGATCGGGATGTCGTGCGTGCCGCAGTCGCCGCCGCGCGCTGAAAATCCAAATCCTCCCGCTGGCGGGAGGCGGCGCGCAGCCTGATCAGCGGTTTTCCAGGTAATCGTGGAGGACTGATAGGGCTTCGCCACGCAGGGTGATTTCGCCCTCGCACTCGCATCGGCGGATGATGGTCCGCGTGTGGAACGACGAGCCGGTCAGCAGGTCGAGCTGCGCCTGCGCGGCCGACAGCAGGGTGTCGTTGACGATGTCGCTCTGCCCGTACACGCACACGTCGGCAAGGTCCAGCAGTCCCACGGGCATGGACAGCGCCGTGCCCAGATAGGTGCCGGCCTCGCGCAGGATGCTCGCGCGCATCCGTTCGTCGCTGCGCTGCAGCCGTGCGTGCAGCGAGGTCGCCGAGACCAGGCGTTCGAGGCACCCTCGCTTGCCGCAGGCGCACGGAGGGCCCTGCGGGTCGAGGGAGATGTGGCCGATCTCGCCGCCGGCGTGGTTCTCGCCGAACACCGGCACGTCGCCCAGCAGCACGGCGCCTCCGACGCCACGGCGCAGGCGGACGAACATCATATTGGGGCCGCCCTTGCCGAACAGTCGCTCGGTGAACATGGCGGCGGTCGCGTCGTTGTTCACGGTGACGGGAAGTGAGAAACGCCGTTCGATGGGCGTGCGGACGTCGACGTTGCGCCAGCCGAGCAGCGTGGAGCGCTTCACCAGGCCGTTGCCGTCGACCACGCCGGGCATGGCGAGCCCGATGCCGATGACGTTCTGCGTGGCGGCGTGCAGGGGAGTGATGACCTCGTTGATGGTGTCGAAATCCACATGGTTCACCGCCCGCAGCGCGTGTTCCACGTGCATGACCGGCTCGCCGAGCAGGTTCGTGGCCTCGCCCTGGATGAGATGCGGCTGTGACAGGTCGATGCTGATGATATGCAGCGTGTCGGGGTCGACGCTCAGCAGCGTGCCTCGCTTGCCCTTGCCGCCGTTGGACTCGCGGCCGTTCTCGCGCAGCAGGTGACAGCTGAGCATGCTGTTGACCACATCGGAGACCGCCACGCGGGACAGTCCCGTGCGCCGCCCCAATTCGGCGCGTGAAAGTTGGACGTCGGGGAACAGCAGGCTGAAGATCAATGACCGGTTCGTGCGTCTTGCATCGGCGGGACTTGCCTTGCCGCTCTGTCCCGGGTTGTGGGGGCCCCATATCCCGGATTGCTGGTAAGCGGTCATAAGTCCCTGGATCCTTTCCGTGGCTCTCCGCGAGACCATTTCCGGTCACGCAATGTTCATTCTACGGTCGCTCATGTTCAATGTCCGTTGTGTCGCCGAAGATGCGGATATACACATTAGTTAGTATCATTAACAAATAGCGGATGCGCATGTCACGGGAAACGCAAGAATCGCGTGACGGCACGGCTGGTCGCTGATGACAACGGGGTGGCCGAACCGCTGAAGAATGAACAACACAAGGAGGTTGCACATGCCTGAAGTGATTATCGTGAAGGATCAGGATGAGGCCGGCGAGCTGTACGCCCGCTGTGTCGCCGATCTGATCAAGGGCAAGCCGGACGCGGTGCTGGGTCTGGCGACCGGTTCGAGCCCGCTGGCCGCCTACCGTCACCTCGCCGCCATGGTGAAGGCCGAGGACATCGACGTGTCGAAGGTGCGCGGTTTCGCGCTTGACGAGTACATCGGTCTGCCGCTGACCCATCCGGAGTCCTACCACAGCACCATCCACCGCACCGTCGTCGAGCCGCTCGGCCTCGACCCGGAGAAGGTGCACGTGCCCGGTGACGTGCTCGACGGCGCCCCGCTGGAGGACGGCGAGCGTATCGCCCACGCCGGCCCCGAATACGATGCGGCCATCGAGGCCGCGGGCGGCATCGACGTGCAGATCCTCGGCATCGGCACCGACGGCCACGTCGGCTTCAACGAGCCCGGCTCGTCGCTGGCCTCCGGCACGCGCGTCAAGACGCTGGCCGAGCAGACCCGCGTCGACAACGCCCGCTTCTTCGACGACGACATCAACCAGGTGCCGACCCACTGCATCACGCAGGGCATCGGCACGATCCTCAAGGCCCGTCACCTGGTGCTGCTGGCCTTCGGCGAGGGCAAGGCCGAAGCGGTCGAGGAGACCTGCGAGGGCGGCGTGAGCGCCTTCTGCCCGGCTTCCGCTCTGCAGCTGCACCCGCACGCGACGATCATCGTCGACGAGGCCGCCGCCTCCCGCCTGCGCCACAAGGACTACTACAAGTACGCCTTCGAGCACAAGCCGGCTTGGCAGGGCATCTGATCAGCGCCCTGACAGGCATATCGATATGCGCTCCCGAACCGGGGCGCATGACGGATGGGTTCCCCGTCTGGGGGACCCATCCTCGCATGGGGCGGTCATCATCGCGCCCCGAATCACATACAAAGAGGTAGGACAATATGACTCAATCACGAGAACAGATCGTCGCGCGGGTGACTGATGCGCTGAAGGGCGAGGCGGGTCGCGTCGCCGTTCGCGGTGCCCGCAAGGTGGATGCGTGCGGCGTCCAGGATCATTTCTGGCTGACCGCGGCGGACGGTGTCATCGTCGCCACCGGCACCGACGACGAGGCGTTCGAGTCGGCGTGTCGTTCCATCGGCCTTGATCCGGCCGACGAGACGGCCATCATCGATGCGGCCGGGCAGCTGATCACCCCGGGCTATGTGGACATTCACGCGCATGGCGCATGGGAGCATTCCTTCGATGACGGTCCGGAAGGCATCGACATCGCGCGTGCCGGCCACGCCGTGCACGGCACGACCAGGCAGGTGCTGTCGCTGATCACCAACCCCATCGACGTGATCTGCGCGAACCTGAAGAACGTTCGCGCCAAGATGGACGAGCGCCCCGACGTGCTCGGCGCCCATCTCGAAGGTCCGTTCCTGGCGCTCGCCCGCAAGGGCGCTCATGATCCCGAGTGCCTCAAGGACCCGGTTCCCGAGCTCGTCGACGAGCTGCTGGGCGCTGCCGACGGCTGCATCCGCCAGATCACCATCGCGCCCGAGCTGCCTCACGGCATCAGCGCCATCAAGCAGTTCACGAAGGCGGGCGTCGTGCCGGCCGTCGGCCACTGCGACGCCGATTACGAGACCGCCAAGGCCGGTTTCGACGCCGGCGCGGGCATCATGACCCACATGTTCAACGCGATGAACGGCCTGCATCACCGCGAACCCGGTCCGATTCCGGCCGCGGTGGAGGACCCGCGCGTCACCATCGAGCTCATCAACGACGGATTCCACGTGCAGGATCCGATGGTGAGCCTCTCCTTCCGGTTCGCGCCTCACCGCACGGCCTTCGTGACCGACGCGATGGCCGCCACCGACTGCCCGGACGGCGCCTACAAGTTGGGCGCGCTGGACGTGAACGTGGTCGGCGGGCATGCGCGCCTGGTCTCCAACGGCGCCATCGCCGGCTCCACTCTGCTGCTGGAGGTCGCCGTGCGCCGTGCGGTGTGCGAACTGGGCTTCAGCCCGGTGGACGCGGTCGAGGCGGCAACTCTGACGCCGGCCAAGGCGTTCGGCTTCGACCGGCCGAACCCGGTCACCGGGGCGCCGATCGGCCTCATCGCCCCCGGCTTCGCCGCCGATTTCAACCTTGCGGACCCGGCCGACTGGACGGTCGAACAGGTGTGGTGCGCGGGCCGCAAGCTCAAGTAGCAGTAGGCCGACCGGTTGACGAATGGAAGGCATTCGTCTACGAACATGGTCACATGGTGAGATGATAGTATATTTGTCTCACCATGTGACCGTTATTCACGTCGTAATACAAGAATCCGTAATACTGCTCGATACCGCATAAAACCGGCCTTGGTCGCCACAAGCGAAACATAAGTCGATGACTATGGAAACGCAGAGGTAACACATCCGCACCATAGTCAGGCGGTAATCCACGCCCGCAGTGATGACGTGGAAACAAGTTATGAGAGAGGATTCCTGTTGAATTCCAAGAAGATTCTGGCCGCCGCCGTCTCCGTGGCCGCCATCGCATCCCTGACCGCCTGCGGCGGTGTGAAGGATGACACCACCGCAGGTGCCGATTCCGGCAACGCCATCACCATCGGCACCACCGATAAGATCACCAGCCTGGACCCCGCCGGCTCCTACGACAACGGTTCATACGCCGTGCAGATCCAGGTGTTCCCGTTCCTGTACGCCCAGGACTACAACACCTCCGAACTGAGCCCGGACATCGCCGCCGATGACGGTACCTGGAACGATGACGGCACCGAATTCACCGTCAAGCTCAAGGACGGCCTGAAGTTTGCCAACGGCAACGACCTGACCGCTTCCGACGTCAAGTTCTCCTACGATCGCATCAAGAAGATCAACGACCCGAACGGCCCGAGCTCCCTGCTCGCCAACGTCGAATCCGTGACCGCCAAGGACGACACCACCGTGGTGTTCAAGGATTCCGTGCCCTTCGACGTGACTCTGAAGCAGGTCATGTCCAGCCCCGCCGGCCCGATCGTCGATGAGGATACCTTCGACGCCGACAAGCTCACCGACGCCGACACCATCGTCTCCAAGAAGGCCTTTGCCGGCCCGTACACGCTGACCGCCTTCAAGATCAACGAGTCCGCCGCCTACGCCAAGAACGACTCCTACAAGGGCCTGACCCCGGCCAAGAACTCCGCCGTGCAGGTCAAGTACTTCGCCGACGCCTCCAACCTGAAGATGGCCGTCCAGCAGGGCCAGATCGACGTGGCCTACCGCTCCCTGAGCCCGACCGACATCGAGGACCTCTCCAAGGACTCCAAGGTCAAGGTCGTCAAGGGCCCGGGCGGTGAGGAGCGCTTCATCGCCTTCAACTTCAAGATTCAGCCCTACGGCGAATCCCAGCCCGATGCCGACGCCAACAAGGCCAAGGCCGTGCGCCAGGCCGTCGCCAACCTCATCGACCGCGAAGAGCTCTCCACCAAGGTCTACAAGGGCACCTACACCCCGATGTACTCCTTCATCCCCGACGGACTGTCCGGCCATGACGACACGCTGAAGGCCGCCTATGGCGACGGTGAGGGCAAGCCCGACGCCGCCAAGGCCAAGAAGGTGCTGGAGGACGCCGGCGTTTCGACCCCGGTCGACCTCAAGCTCCAGTACAACGGCGACCACTACGGCTCCTCGTCCGCCGACGAGTACGCCGCCATCAAGTCCCAGCTGGAGGCCGACGGCCTGTTCAAGGTCGACCTGCAGCAGACCGAATGGACGCAGTACAACAAGGAACGCGTCGTCACCGAAGACTCCGACGGCTCGTACCCGGTCTACCAGCTCGGCTGGTTCCCGGACTACTCCGATCCGGACAACTACCTGTCCCCGTTCTTCCGCGACGGCAACTTCGTCAACAACGGCTACTCCAACAAGGAAGTCAACGATCTGATCGTCAAGCAGGCAGGCGAGAAGGACGCCACCAAGCGTGAGGAGATCCTCAAGCAGGTCCAGGCCCTGGAGACCGAGGACCTGTCCACCATCCCGCTGCTGCAGGGTGCCCAGGTGGCCGTCACCGGAACGAACATCAAGGGTGTCGTGCTCGACGCCTCGTTCCGCTTCCGCTACGCATCAGTGACCAAGTCCTGATCCAGTCCCGGCTCCCGCCGACGCGGGGCGACGCCCGTGAAGCCGGTCATGGATGGGGCAGTTGACGCCAAGCCATCCATGACCGCCGCGGGCGATCCCACACGCCGCGGGAGCATCATCCGTATTCGATCGTTTTTCCCAGAAGGAGCATCGCGTGTCCGAAAGCGCCACGGCGTCGGCACCTGCGAAGACGCAGCCGAAAGCCAAGAAAAACCGTTTGTCCAGTGGGTTTTTCCGTTTCGTATTGACCAGATTCCTGCTGATCATTCCCACTGTATTCATTCTCGTCACCATCGTGTTTTTCGTGATGCGTGCCACCGGCGACCCGATTTCCGCCGCCATGGGCGGACGCCTGACTCCCGAAGAGCTGCAACGCCGTATCCATGCCGCCGGCTATGACCGTCCGCTGGTCGTGCAGTACCTCGACTATCTTGGCGGGCTGCTGCGCGGCGATCTGGGCACCACGCTCACCGACAACCAGCCGGTCACCACCATCCTGACCCGCTACGGGGCGGCCACGTTCGAGCTCGCGTTCCTGAGCCTGATCGTCGCTCTGATCGTCGGCATCGGACTGGGTCGTCTCGCCGCCAGGCGCCGCGACCACGCCGCCGATGCGGGCATCCGCGTGTTCGCCATCCTGTGCTATGCGACGCCGGTGTTCTTCCTGGGACTGATGCTCAAGCTCGTCTTCGCGGTGTGGCTCAACGTGCTGCCCCCATCCGGTCGTTCCAGCTTCGCCAGCGACATGCAATTCCAGAGGCTGGTGTCGCCCACGGGCTTCTACATCATCGATGCCTTCCAGCTGGGTGACATGAGCGTGCTGGTCGATGTGCTGCGTCACGCGGTGCTGCCCGCCCTCGCGCTGGGTCTGCTGACCGCAGGCGTGTTCATCCGTCTGGTGCGCACCAACGTCATCTCCACGTACACGTCCGGCTACGTCGAGGCGGCGCGCTCCCGCGGCGTGTCGGAGGGCCGTCTGCTGTCCAAGCACGCCTGGCGCCCCGCAATGATCCCGATCATCACGGTCATGGGCATGCAGATCGCGCTGATGCTCGCCGGCGCGGTGCTGACCGAGACCACCTTCGAGTGGAAGGGTCTGGGATTCATGCTGTCCCAGTACCTCAAGCAGCGTGACTTCGTCGCCGTGCAGGGCATCGTGATCCTAATCGCCATCATCGTCGCCGTGGTCAACTTCATCGTTGACGTGATCAGCGCGCTCATCGATCCGAGAGTGAGGTACTGACATGACCGAAAGCACTGCAACCAAAGTCGGCGTGCCCGGCGACAAGCGGCTCGGCGACCTCAAGGTCAACAAGCCGGTGCCATGGTACGGCAAGCTGCCGGTGGTGCGCGACCTGAAGATCGCGGTCGGCTGGCAGAAGGCCATGCTGGTCACGGGCCTTGTCATCACCGGCGTGTTCCTGCTCGTGGCGGTCTTCGCCCCGCTGATTGCGCCTTACGGATACTCGCAGATCAAGGACGCGGACGGCGTGTCGTTCCCGACGCAGGCCGCCCCCTCGTCCAAGCACATCTGGGGCACCACCGTCGGCGGATTCGACGTGTTCAGCCGCACGGTGTGGGGAGCGAGGACCGCGGTCATCGCCATCATCGTCGCCGTGCTGCTGTCGATCTTCGCCGGCGTGCTGCTCGGCCTCATCTCCGGATATTTCGGCGGATGGGTCGACCGCGTGCTGGTCGTGATCGCCGACGCCATCTACTCGTTCCCGTCGCTGCTGCTCGCCATTCTGATGGCCATCATGATCTCCGGCGGCCAGTCCGGCCTGTGGAGCGGCATCCTGGCATCAGGCATCTCCATCACCGTGGTGTACATCCCGCAGTATTTCCGCACCATCCGCGCCGAAGTGGTGCGCATCAAAGGGTCGGCCTACGTCGAGTCGGCGAAGGTCGTGGGCGCCTCCACATGGCGCATCATGACCAAGCACCTGCTGAAGAACTCGACGCGCACGCTGCCCGTCATTCTTACGCTCAACTCGTCCGAGGCGATTCTGACACTCGCAGGACTGGGCTTCCTCGGCTTCGGCATCGAGCCGACGTCCGCGGCCGAATGGGGGTATGACCTGAACCGTTCCGTCGCCGACGTCACCGCCGGCATCTGGTGGACGGCCGTGTTCCCCGGCATCGCCATCGTGCTGATCGTGCTGGGCATCACACTGGTGGGCGAATCGCTCAACGATCTGGCGGATCCGCGTCTTCGTGCCCGCAAGTCCGCCGGCGAGGTCATCGGCTCCATCGAAGACACGTCCGTCGACCCCAGTGAGAAGCCGAGCGCCGACAACGAGGTGATCGCGGAGCTCAGATCCGAAGGCAAGCCCCAGGTCAGTGTGGAGAACCCTGCCATCGCGCAGGTGATGGAAAAGGAGACCGACCATGAGTGACTCGACCAACGTCAAGGACACGTCCGGCAATCTAGCTGAAATCGAGAACCTCAGCGTCTCGTTCATGACCGATGCGGGCTCCATCAAGGCCATCGACAAGGTGAACTTCACCATCCCGCGCAAGACCGTGGTCGGCGTGGTCGGCGAATCCGGCTCCGGCAAGTCGGTGACCGCCCGTTCGATCATCAAGCTGCTGCCCGAGACCGCCACCACGTCCGGTGCGATCTACTTGTCGAACCGTGCCGACTCCGAACGTCTTGACGTGCTGAGCCTGTCCGGTGAGGATCTGCGCCGCATGCGCGGCTCCGAAGCGGCCATGGTGTTCCAGGAGCCCAACTCGGTGCTCAACCCGGTGTACACCATCGGCTGGCAGATCGAGGAGGGCCTGCGTGCCCACGGCATGAAAGACAAGAAGGAGCGCCGGGCGAAGGCCATCGACATCCTCAAGAAGGTCGGCATCCCCGAGGCCGAGACCCGCATCGACTACTATCCCCACCAGTTCTCCGGCGGCCAGAAGCAGCGCATCGTCATCGCGATGGCGCTGGTGCTCAACCCCGGGCTGATCCTCGCCGACGAGCCGACCACCGCGCTCGATGTGACCGTGCAGGCCGAAATCCTCGACCTGCTGCGTCTCGCCCGCGACGAGTTCGACGCCTCCGTGCTGATCATCACGCACAACATGGGCGTCATCGCCGACATCGCCGACCAGGTGGTCGTGATGTACCGCGGCCATGTCGTCGAGCAGGGCGATGTGGAAAGCATCTTCTACCATCCCAGCCATCCCTACACCCAGCGCCTGCTGGCTGCGGTGCCGCGCATCGGCCAGAAGCTGGTCGTGCGCGATGTCGACGGCAAGCCGATCGACCGCACGTCGGATTGGCATGACGAGCCACTGGCCGTCGAGGCGAAGGGACTGACGATCACGTACCCCGGGCACCTGATGCAGCCCGACTTCGTGGCCGTAGACGGCATCGACTTCGCGATCCACCGTTCCGAAGTGCTCGGTCTGGTGGGGGAGTCCGGTTCCGGGAAATCCACCACCGGCCGCGCGATAGCCGGCCTGCAGAAAGTGAGCGGAGGCTCGCTCAATGTGCTCGGCGTCGAGATGAACGGCGTCAGGGAGCGTGATTTCAAGCCCAAGCGTGCCGACATCGGATTCGTGTTCCAGGATCCGGGCAGCTCGTTCAACCCGCTGATGACCATCGCGGAGAACGTCGCCGAACCGCTCATCGTGCATCGCAAGTACTCGTCGGTCGCTGACGCGAAGGAGTACGTGGGCGACCTGCTGGAGATGGTGCAGCTGCCGAGGGCGTACATGAGCCGATTCCCGCACGAGCTGTCGGGTGGCCAGCGGCAACGCGCCTCGCTGGCACGCGCGCTGGCGCTCAAGCCGTCGCTGCTGATCGCCGATGAGCCGACTTCTGCATTGGACGTGTCGGTGCAGGCCAAGGTGTTGGAGCTGTTCAAGCGACTGCAGGCGGAAATCGGCTTCGCGTGCCTGTTCATCACCCATGATTTGGCGGTGGTCGATATGCTTGCCGACCGCATCATGGTGATGCATAAGGGCCAGATCGTGGAGCACGGCGATGCCGACCAGATTATGCAGCACCCGGAGAACCCGTACACCAAGAAGCTGCTGGCCTCCCTGCCCGTGCCCGACCCGCGCGAACAGCAGCAACACCGCGCCCACCTCCACGAGCTCCTAGCCCAAGAGGCGTAATCGCATAGCATTGGAGCTCCCTCGTCAGAGGGAGCTAACTTTATATCCGCTAGTACTGCTGCCCATCGAACTGGAACAGGGCGTGGGCGTCGCCGTGTTTTTTGTTCTCGATGTAAGTATGGAACAGCTCCAGCCGCTCGCTCGTGCTGGCCGCCAGGGG